>Ga0209408_1001775_pt1 | contig 13077 bp, 12 predicted proteins | sample AD_UKC107_MetaG_FD_184422 | JGI IMG/M metagenome (GOLD analysis project Ga0209408, IMG submission 184422) | Active sludge microbial communities of municipal wastewater-treating anaerobic digesters from Hong Kong - AD_UKC107_MetaG (SPAdes)... | ecosystem: Engineered > Bioreactor > Anaerobic >... | reverse complement strand
AAATTAATTAAACAGAATACAATCGCCTTGAGGCGAAAATTACATTATGATAACTTAAACAAAATGAATCAAAGTGTCTCTTAATTTATGAGGGCTGTGGTCCAAAATGATTTGACGACGTACACTCTCAGTAAATATCTGCATTGAAAAGAATAGGGCGAGGGTTACCAATGCAGATAGAGATTGAAATAAATATTTCTGCCTTCTCCCGGTAATCTGTAGGCTTGTAAATTTGAAGCATCAAAACCGACATCTGTATTCAGATTGTTGCGGTTATAACCATTCAGGTGGTTGTAATATTGTTTATTAAAAACATTATTCATGCCAAAAGCGATATTTGCGGAATCAGTGAGTTTAATATTCGATGCTAAATTCAGCAAACCATAGCCTGGAGTTGTTCTTTCCTTATTAGTTGATGAAATATTTTCCTGAGACTGATAAGCGACAATCTCAGAAGATAGACTCCAGTTGGGTTTAGCATAAACTAACTCAATTCGGGTGTTCAAAGGTGCAATTCGATAAAGGTTGTCATCAATGTCTTTGCGTTTTCCACGAACATAAGATGTGACGTTGTTAAAAGTGAGATTGGAGTTGAATTTGTAACTGAACTCCATATCGGCACCGTAAAGTTCCGCATCGACATTGTTAAATGTTAAAGTATTTGGCGGAGTCGGTGAGCTGGTTGTTGGTGTTCCATGAATGTAGTCGCTGATATCATGATAAAAAACATGTGGCGAGAAACTCAGATTGTCATTGTTGAAGCTTAAACCCAGTTCAAATTGGTTGGCTTTTTCGGGTTTGAGATTTAAATTTCCGAAATATTGCAAACCATCTGCCATTCCTGCTGTGGCTTCTAAAGGCAACCACAAATAGCGTTCCTGATAACTTGGAGAACGTGTTTTTCTAGCTAGTCCGTATTCAAGAGACAGATTGTCGTTAATCTTTTGCTCAAAAGTGATGGCTAAATCCAGATTTTTATCATTGATATTTCTGTCTGAATTATTGAATCTGTCTTGTAAGGTCCGATGCAAATTGCCCATGGAGTTTTGCATCATGGAAACGGAAGAATACACATCAGCAGCACTCATATCCACAAAAATGTATCTCAAGCCGGTTGTCATTTGAATTGTGTCTGTTAGTTTCTTTTCTAGTTCTGCAAACAGACTGTGCCTGTATTTCCGTGTATCAAAATTAGTAATACTAAACATGGCATTGTCAGGATTTGTAATTGTAGCTTGATGAGCTGTGAAATCTCCCTCAAGTCCAAATGTCAAGTTCCCAAAACCTTGATTGGAATTTGCTGTTAGTGAGTAGCTATTGTTGTTCACTTGAGTAAATGAGTCTTTTTTATCTGTAGTGGAGCGAAACAAATAATTGTTCATCAAATGGTCGGTATTTTGATGAGAGAATTGCGAATTCAGAGATAATTTATCATTGACTCTCATTGCATGCTCCAAGCTAATCACACCACCTTCAGCATAAACAATGTCCATTGGTAATGAAGGCGTTCCTGTATTGCCGGTATCGTTATAGTTGAGTTTCAGTTTGAGTTCCTGATTGTCAGATTTGAAGTTGTAGCCTAACATATAGAAATCTCGGTTATATTCTGTGCTGTAATTTTTACCGTTCGGAAATTTAAAACTGTCACCGCTTTCACTATCTAAACCGAGATAGATATTATGGAATTCAGATGTGCCGGATAAATGAACTGATGTTTTTTTGCCTGAGTTAACCGTTGAAAACCCTGAACTAATATCACCATGCAATTGAAATGCTTCTGAAGGATTGTCATTTTCTTTGGCGATAACGCTAACACTTCCTCCGATGGATTCGATAGCGGAACTGATTGGGGAGATTCCACGCTTTAAAATCACCGCATCAACCATCGAAGCAGGAATATGGCTCATTGCAGTATCCATTGAGTTTGAGCAAGATTCTTGCATGGTGATGTTATCAATTTGAACATTTACGCGGTTACCGAATAAACCACGATATTGGGCGATTCCTGATAACGGACCATTTCGGTTGACATTCGCTCCGGGAATTTTTTTCAGAACTTCAGGAGTGTCGATGATGCTTTGAGCATTTTCCGGAAGGAGTTTGACAATGTTTTGTTGGCTGTTTTCATGCCCGATAACTTCAATATGATCCAGCTCTTCTTTGTCAGTTAGGATTTGTGCGAGGCTAAGTGACGAATAAGTTAGAAGTAACGACAATATGGTTTTATTCATGTTCTCAGTATTTTATATTCGATTCGGGCGACATGATACTTGTTCAGGCGGGATTGGTAAATGCGACAAATTGTCGCACCAAAGACGTTGAGGTAACAAAAATACTCAAAGTGGTTTAAAATTCCCAAATGAATCATTTTTCACGTCATGTTACTGCATTTTGGCTTAGAAATTTTCTGATAGTCGGTCAGATTGTCGTTTGGTTTACCACCAGAAACATCTGGAACATCATTTATCCGAGTTCAGTTTTGACTCTTAGCGGCATGTATTTTTTGATAAATATACTGTTCTGGCTGACAAGAAAAAACAGTAATGACTGGATATTCTTTTTTCAGCTTTTGATTGATATTGTTGAGCTGTCCTTGTTCTTTTATTTAACCGGCGGTTCGAGCAATCCTTTCACCTGGTTTTTGCTCATTCCTATCATATTTTCAGCTACCACGTTACGCTCAAAACACACATGGTTGCTGACACTTTCTGCTGTTATATCCTACACTTTACTGATTAAATTCTTTCAGCCTGTGAGTATGGAAGCAAGCATGCATCACAATCATCATCAAACCAGTTTTAGCCAGCATTTGATTGGTATGTGGCTTGGTTTTATTGTCATCGCCTTATTGTTATCTTGGGTGATTCTTGGTCTGGTAAATAATATTCGCAGAAAAGATTCCCAGCTGATGCTGGCGAGTCTCAATCAGGCGAAAAATGATAAAATACTGGCTTTGGCGACTTTAGCAACCGGTTCCGCACATGAGTTGGGAACACCTCTGGCAACCATAAACATCATCATTAAAGAGATGTTGAATAATCCGCAACTTGTTGATTTTCATAAACAATTACAAATTGTGGAATCTCAAGTTTACAGATGTAAAGATTCTCTGACACAAATTACAGCTTCAACCGGAACGACACAAGCTATTAAAGGCAAGAAGTTGACTGTCGGGAAGTTCATTGAAAAAGTTCTGAACTCTATTCATCCACCAGAATCAGTTCAACTGGAAACGAAAATTTGTGAGGTCACCAATCAACAACAGATGATTTCAGATAAAACTTTGGTTCAGGCTTTGGTGAATATTATCAATAATTCCTTTCAGGCAGAGTCCACAAAAGTTGTTCTTAAGAGTGAGATTTCCTTCGATGAGTTAAATTTTATAATTATTGATAATGGAAAAGGGCTCGATGAAGAATTTGGCAAGCCGATAGATTCGGATAAAGAGTTTGGCATGGGCTTAGGGCTGTTTTTGGCTCATGCAACCATTCAAAGATTTTCCGGAAGTGTTAATGTAAAAAGTGTGGAATCATCCGGTACTCAAATTGTTATTTCGTTGCCGATATTGCGAACATGAAAGAAAGAATCCTAGTTATTGACGATGATGAGATATTTTGTGAAGTTCTGGCAGGAGCTTTGCGAAGCAGAGGATTTATTGTTGAAACGGCAAATAATTTTTTACGAGCCGAACAAATAACCAAGAAGTTTTATCCTGATAAAGCAGTTGTGGACTTGCGGATTGGTGAGGATTCCGGACTCAAAGTTTGCGAATTTTTATTAGCTGAAATTCCGGAAATTTCAATTGTAATTTTAACCGGCTATGCCAGTATTGCAACTGCAGTGGAATCCATTAAGTTGGGTGTGAAACACTATTTAACCAAGCCGACAGATGTTGATAGTATTTTAGCGGCTTTAAATATTGAACAAGCAGATACCGATATTCCAATTCCGGAGAAACCATTACCAGTGAAACGATTGGAGTGGGAACACTTGCAAAAAGTCTTATTGGAAAATGATGGAAACATCTCAAAAGCAGCTGAGCAGTTGAATATGCATCGTCGGACTTTACAAAGAAAGCTGCAAAAAAAACCGGTTAAAGAGAATAAAGAATAATATAAATGACTTCCAGCCTATTTTAAATTTAACTCAAATTGATTAGAATTTAGTCTTCTGATTTTCTAACATACTTCCATGTCAAAAAAAGTCGTTAAAACTCACTCTCGTTCGGAAGTGATTCGTGATACTTTTGTACTGCAATTAAAACTAATTGTTGATGGTTTTAGGGATTTGTTATTAATGCCCGCCGTGTTTTTTGCAACCGTTTTTGGTTTAATTAAGCACCAAAAGCAACCGGGAAGATATATGTATCGTTTGCTGAGTTACGGCAAAGTTTCTGAAAAATGGATTGGGCTGTTTGATGATGCGGACAAGGACATAATGCCACCAATTTATGTACAGGAAAAGAAACTGGATGATTTGTTAAAACGGGCTCAGACCACTTTGGAATCGAAATATATTGATGAACAGACTAAATCAAAATTGTTAAATAAATTAGATGTCGTTCTGGATGAAATCAATCAAAAAATGAAAGCCAAACCAGCTGAAAAACCTAAAACCACAAACAGTTAATTCCAATTAAATTGAAACATATCTAAAATGCTAACCTGAACCCAGAATAAACAGCTTTTTTAGATTCAGGATAAATTCAGGAATATTTTCATAAACTAGAGTCGTAATCTTTTCAGGAGAACGACTATGAGACATTTTAAATACATTTTAACTTTCGTATCTGCTTTAGCATTGAGTACTTTGGCTTTTGCTGATAAAGGGCATGAAAAGCATGGTTCTTATTCAGGGAATCCTCAGAGCAAACACAGCGTTGGTGGAAAGCATCGGGGCTATTCTGAGAACCGACACTCTTACGGCAATAATCACCAAAATTACGGATATAATAACAGACACGACTATTATCGACATGATAACAGAAGAGATTATGGTCATCATGACTATGGCAATAATCACAGAAGAAATTACGGTTATTATGACTATAGAAGATATGACAATAACCGCTACAGAAATTATCGTCATTACAATAATTATCGCCCTTATTATCAAAGCCGTTACCAGTATCGTCCATTAAGAGGTTTAGGATATTACTTTAGCCGTCCCGGTTATGGGTACGGACATTGGCATGATGGAATGTGGTGTGTCACTGTTCATCCACAGTCTTATTACTATGATTATTACTCAAACTACCCATACGACGGTGGCTGGAGATATGGCGATGGGGATTACGGAATAAACTTCTATTTTAGATTCTAAGCCGATAAAACCTAAGATAAAGAAAGCCTGTTGAATTTCAGCAGGCTTTTTTTATTGCAAACTCTTAATCAATGCTCTGGCCTTGTGCATTGACTCTTCCGCTTCATTCTCGGCAATCGAGTCGTAAACAATTCCGGCACCGGCATGAAGAGTGAGTTCGTTGTTTGTTAATGTAAAAGTGCGAATCAGAATGTTTAAATCCATTCTGCCATCATCGGTAATGTATCCGAACGAGCCGGTATAAGCTCCACGTGGATAATCCTCAAGTTCGTCGATGATTTCCATGCAATGAATTTTGGGACAGCCAGTGATAGTACCACCCGGAAAAGTGGATTTAATAGCATCATAATAGGTGGTGTTCTTTTTCAGCTTCCCAATTACATTCGATACGATGTGATGAACTTTTTCATAAGACTCAATCGTCATAAACTCATTGACTTTAACCGTTCCGGGGCGACTGACTCTTCCCAAATCATTTCGCTCCAAATCAATAAGCATTATATGTTCAGCCTGTTCTTTTGGATGATTGATGAGTTCCTGAATTAATAGTTTGTCATGTTCCAAATCAGTTCCACGAGGTCGAGTTCCTGCAATCGGGCGTGTTTCAATAACTTGATTTTCGACTTTTATGAGTCGCTCCGGTGATGAGCTGATGACCGAAAAATTTTCTGTTTGTAAAAGGCCTGCAAATGGTGCCGGATTGTGTTTTGACAACGATTGGTAGAGCGAAAATACATCAATTTTTTCTTTGGATTCAATATTCCACTTTCGAGCCAGATTAACCTGATAGACATCGCCTTTTTTGATGTAATCAATTACTTTTCTCACATTATTTTTGTAGAGTTCTACGTCATCATTTTGTAATTTCAATTGTGAATTTTCGGATACCGGAATTGTTTTTTGCTTCAATAGTATCTTCTTCAGTTTGCCGAGTCTTTTTTTGGAGTCAGCAACAATCCAAGCCTGATTTTTAATATGGTCGATAACAATGGACGAATGACTGCGAAAAGCTAAAGCCAGTGGTTGTCTTTCATCATGTTTGACATTTTGTAACTTGGTTTCCCACGCTTTGATTGCAGAGTAACTTAGATAAAGAAACCAACCGGAATAAAACGGTAAGGGAAAATCTTTCTTAGATTTGGGTATTTTCTTATCAAACTTCTTAAATAACCGATTGAGTTGCCCTTGTGAATAGGCAAAGCGAATGTCCTTTGATTTTTTAAAAAGAATGCTGTAACGACCGGTGATTTCGTTAACAATATGGCTATTGAGTAATGCCGGGAATTTCTTAGGGAAACTTCGAGCCAGAGCTTGTAAATCAGGAACTGTTTCCAGCTTGGCTCGAAATTGTTTTTTCACGAATTTTGTGATTATACTTTTTGAAACACAACGGTTGCATTGGTTCCGCCAAACCCAAATGAATTTGACATGACAATATTAACTTCTGCATCTCGTGAGTCATTTGCAATGTAATCTAAGTCACATCCTTCACCCGGGTTATCCAAGTTGATGGTTCCCGGTAACACCTGATCACGAATGGAAAGCACGCTGAATATCGCTTCAACACCACCGGCTGCACCCAGCAAATGTCCGGTCATGGATTTAGTTGAACCAACAGCCGTTTTATAAGCATAATCTCCCAGAGCAGTCTTGATTGCATCGGTCTCTCCTCTGTCGCCCAGAGGTGTGGAAGTTCCGTGTGCGTTGATGTAATCAATTTGTTCCGGGTTGATTTTAGCATCCTTCATCGCATTAACTATGCATCTCGCCGCTCCTTCTCCCGCCGGTGATGGTGATGTCATGTGGTAAGCATCCGAACTCATGCCAAACCCAATGATTTCAGCATAAATCTTAGCTCCACGAGCTTTTGCATGTTCATACTCTTCGAGCACCAGAACGCCCGCACCGTCACCCAATACGAAACCATCACGATCCTGATCCCAAGGTCTGGAGGCTCGTTTAGGGTCGTCATTTCGTGTGGACAATGCTTTTGCAGAGGCAAATCCTCCAATTGCTAAAGGTGTTGTCGCATACTCACAACCACCACACACGATGGCATCGGCTTCACCATAAATGATGGAACGCATAGCTAAGCCAATATTATGTGTTGCTGTCGAACAAGCGGTTACTGCTGAAAAACTCGGTCCCTTGATTCCATACATAATCGAAAGATGACCACCGGCCATATTGATAATGGTGCTGGGAACAAAGAACGGTGAGATTCTTCGTGCCCCTTTTTCCAGCCATGTCTCTGTGGTTTTCTGAATACCATAAATACCACCAATACCGGCACCGATATAAATACCGACTCTTTCAGCATTGTCGTCATTAATTTCTAAACCGGAATCAGCGATAGCATCAACTCCGGCTGCAATTCCATAATGCATAAAAGGATCCATTTTGCGGGATTCCTTTTTGTTGATATATTTGTCAACATCCAAATCTCTGATTTCCCCTGCAATGGTGCAAGCAAAATCGGTTGTATCAAAGTGAGTGAGCTGGTCAATACCACTATTGCCCGCTACTATGTTCTTCCAGGCTGTATCAATGGAGTTTCCAACAGGTGATACAATCCCCAAACCTGTTACTACAACTCTTCTTTGTTTCATAAAATCGTTCCCCTATTAAATTAAAAAAGCCACGTAACATGACGCAGCTTTATCTAAAGTTCAGTAATCAGCCCTGAAGATTAGGCGTTAGCTACTACATAGTCAATAGCACCTTGAACGGTTGTGATTTTGTCTGCATCAGACTCAGGAATTTCACAATCAAATTCTTCTTCCAAAGCCATAACCAACTCAACAGTATCCAGTGAGTCAGCACCTAAATCATCAACAAATGAAGCACTGTTATTCAACTCAGATGCATCAACATCCAGATCCAGTTGCTCAACAATAATTTCTTTAACGCGTTGCTCTTTATCGCTCATCTTGTTTTGTACCCCTTGGTGTAAATATAAATTTCGTGTGGTATTTTATGCAATGATAAAATAATAATCCAGTAATTAGTCCGGCTCAAAGGCATATATACCGGATAATTTGTCGTGATTGTCGCTAAAATGGTTGGTTATTTACCATATTTCGCTTCGTTATACATTTTTAAGTCTTCTTCGAATTTCTCCTCAACGGTACTCACTTCCGCTTTTTTGGTTTCAATAAATTCGATTTGATAAGAAATCTTTTCATCAACGGCTTTAATTCTTGATTGTAATGAATCTGAAACCGGTTGACCTTTGCGTTCTGAGTCAGCTGCCATTGAGACCAATTGCTCACGGCTGTTTTTTTGAAACTCAAGGTTTTGTTGAGCGGATTCGATATTTTTTTTCAGTGCAAAGAGTCTTTCTTCTTTCAATCTTTCAATTTCTTTTTCACTGGTATAAGCCTTCAGGATGTTTTGACGCTTGACTTCTTCTTCAGCAGCTAATTTTTCTTCCGCTTCTTGCTGTCTTTTTTGCTCGGCGAGTTGATTTTCGACTTCTTTATCGACAACTTTTTCAACAACAATTCCGTGTTCGTTTAGCTCCTTATGTTCTTTATCAATTTGCTCTGGTGGAACTTTGTCACTGTATGTAACACGACCGTTTTCATCCACCCATTTGTACATTTTTTTCTTTGCTGAGGCATCAGAAAAAAACAAAAACAAGGATAAAACCAAGAGGACAAACTTCACATTATGCATTTCAATAAACCTTAAATTTTAAATTGCTAAAATAACTTGAATAGATACTACCACAAGCCAAACCACCAGCATTCTTTTCAAAACGCTTAATGTCACCAATTCGACATTTTTTTGTTCGTCAGGTTCAATTTCGCAAATTTCAACCGCGAAATCTGTTGCCTCATACAAAAAACTGTCATCCATGGATTTGATATTTTCAAAGCTCATATAAGGTTTGCATTTTTTGAAAATTCTTTCAAAATCACTGGCGATTGCCAGAGAAATAACCATCATCCATGCTGCCGGGAAGTTGAGCACTTTCATCAGACGCGTTGTCGTACTTTTCAATTCATTATCATTTTCAGTATAAAAATCGAGTCGCTCGCTTAAACGATAAATTAAAGCACCGGCAACTCCTAAAACAACATACCAGAAAAAAACTCCAAACCAACGATGCATGGAAACTTCAGTCATGGTTTTAATTAAAGTTGAGACTTTGGTGTTTTTTCTCAATCCCAGTCTTTTGTGAATTTCTCCGCTTTCGGCATCTTCTTTGAGACTATGTGGTCCAATGACATAAAAAAGAATCAAAACTGAAACCAATAACACACCCAAAACAGAACCAAAAAGAAGCGAAAGTATGAAGTAAATTACCGTTACCGGAATTGCAACTGTAAGAATTACATTTAATTCAGGGCTTTTAATTCCGCTAGATTTTTCAAACCACCTTGCCCAGTTTTTGTACCAGGTAAAATCGCGCAGTTTATCCGGTTTTTTGATGGTGTGACTGATTAAATAAGCGAGTATGAGTGCCAGTAATTTCATTTAAGATTGTAACAATACAAGTAGCGATAATTATAACATGCTCCAATGAAGTTTAGCTGAATGTGCTATTTAATAAAGCGTATTTATCTGCTTTTCAATTTACATAGTCGAAGTTTGAAAAACTAATTATTAAATAATATGATTCTCTGTATTAATTCACAAAAATCTAACATATTTTGTGCTAAGATTTTGGAATCTTGCTGAAATTGTGTTTTGACCAAACCACTAAACTCAGTTCGGTGAGATAAGGACTTATGTTTTTTAAATTATTGACAGAGGAAATACCTATGAAAAAATACATACATACATACATACATACATTTTAGCGTGCCTGATATTTGCATCAGTTTCTCACGCAGTTAATTACCATGCTATTGAAAATCGACCGGATTTTGTAAGTCTCAATCCGCAACCAATGACGAATGAACATATCTTCAAGGCTGGTTTAGGACATGAGAATGCCTTAATCAATGCCAGTTATATTCGTTTTAATAAACGTGCCTTAAGTGTTTTCAAAGGAGAGAATGTCAAATTCTATGAAGCCCCAAACACACAAATGTCAGGTCAACAAATACCCATCAAAGTTCCTGACAGCAACCAACCATTATTTCTCAATTTTGAGAATGTTCAGAATCTGATAGAAGGAGAGGATGTTGTCACTTATACAGGGCATGTAGAAGGTGATACCGGGAATTTCTTCACAATCTCTGTTGATGGTGATAATGTTATGGGCAAGATCAATTATGGCAAATTTATTTATATCATCGCACCACTGGAAGGTCCCGGCAATAAACACTCCATTGCCAAATTGGAAAAGAGGTTGATGAATAAGGATACTAGCGAAGATGTTATTGGTGAAGAAGGTATTGAAAAAAAAGCTGTTAATTATGTTGAAAAATGGGCTAACGGTACAGGTTATGTAAAAGTATTGTTCTACTTCTCCAGTGATGTCTATTGGCCGAGTGCTTATGTTAGCACAATTGTATCTGAAATGAATGCGGCACTTTTTCGTAGCGGAGTCGCTTCCAATAACTCTATATCATCTGCCGGTATGAAAATTATAAACTCCACTTTTTCAGGACAATGTAAATATGATATTTTGAATAAAATGGGTTACTCATTAAGCGAATTTTCTAATATACAACAAGATATAGTTACTTATGGAGCTGATATTGCAGTCTTAATTGTTAGATCAAATACAGGTCAGCAATGTCAAGCTGGATTTAGTGGTAGAGTAGGTGGCTTAGCTTATGGCTATTTATCACAATATCCATTTGCAGTAGTCGCAGACTCTTATGCTTTGGGAGATTTGACAGCATTGCATGAGATTGGGCATATATTTGGTGGTGCTCATGCTGTTGCAGGGGGATATCCGGGTGTTTACTCATATTCCAGAGGCCTAATTTATTTTGATCACCAAAACCCGGATAATAGTTGGCAAACCATTATGGGTGCTTATGGAACAGGCTCTGATGACTGTGTCTTTAATGGTCCATATTCACCCTGTGAAAGAATAGATTATTTCTCAAATCCGAGTAAGTATTACAATGGGATTGCTACCGGTGCTTCCAATAGAAATATGAAACAATCATTAAATAATACAATGCCAATAGTTTCGGGATGGAGAGGGAATGCATTGACTGTACCTTCAGCACCTAATCCAGTCTCATCGCAAAGCGGAGCTTGTTATGGTATGAATACAATTCACTGGACAGCGCAATCGAGCGCAACACAATATAAACTCTATTCATCCTCAAGTTCATCATTTGGTTCTCCGGCACTAGTATATAGTGGTTCAGCAACAGGAACATTCATAAATGTAGCTGGAACTGAGTATTTAAGGGCAAAAGCTTGTAACTCAGCAGGTTGCAGCGCATATAGCAATCAAGTCGTTGCCACATATACAAATGGTTGTTTTTAAATTGAACATTACGAAAATATTGATTTCTACGAATTGTGGAAACCAGTACTAAACCTCAAGGAGTTATTGATATGAAAAAATTAATATTCGCATTATTACTCATTTTTTGTTATTTATCTGTATCCGCCCAACAAGGTCCTGTAGCTCCTTGTGTGGACTGTGAGTCTCTATCAAAACGAACCGAACCTCATAATGGGATGTGGTATAACCCGGATCAATCAGGAAGCGGAATGACTCTTGACATACAGGATGGCAAACTGTTTGGAGTGGTTTTTGGGTACGATGATGATGGAAAGTCCAGATGGTGGACATTTGTTAACGATTTATCACCTTCTGATGAACCCAATATCATGTGGACGCTCAATGCTGATTTGATGCAGTTTGAGAATGGCAATAGTTTTAACAATGATTATGTTTTTCCTACTCAAACAGATTATGAGGGACAAATTTCACTGAAGTTCACACAAAAAAATCATGCTCTGTACAGTATCAATGGTGGAGAAGAGCAAAATATTGTGCCAATTATCTTTGGTGTTACAAAAAGCAGAGATTTTCCTGAACAGACATCTTTCCAGTTTCCTGAATTAAAAGGTGTTTGGACTTTGTTATATACGCTTAATCCTGAAATTGGTAATCCAATATATGCTCCATACCAGCCTTTTAATAACTTTTCTGAAACAATTGTTATAGGAAATAAAATAATTGCTGATGCAAATCAGGATGGAATCAATGAAACCCATTATCCGGTTTATTACTTTTATCCTTTAATTTACCCTGAATATTTGTTATGGGGTGATATCACATGCCAACTTATTTCAGATGATGAAATTGTAAGTCCCGGTTGTGAGTTTAGAAAAGATTATGGTTTATTTGGAAATGATCCAAGCAACAAACCACTTTTCAAAATGAAACTTGGCGGATTGGGTGCCTATCGTCTTTTCGGAGAAGATCAGGATGGTCATACTTTTGAAGCGATAAAAATCAGTTCGGATACAGGAATATTTTTTAATAATTAGTGTTATTCGTTAGACTTGGATGAAGTAATTTTGCACTGGCAACCCAATGTTATCATCAATCATTTGTAAAATAAAATTGTGACAATATTTTCTGGTTTCCATGATTTCTGGAAACCAATACTAAACCTCAAGGAGTTATTGATATGAAAAAATTAATATTCGCTTTATTAGAGACTTTTGCTTGATTCATAAAAATTTCTGATTTTTCGATTTTCGATAAAAAACCACTATTTGTTCCGATTTTCTTAATCCCGACTAGCTTTTTGAGGGCTAATCGGGGTGTTTTGCCATATTTCAGGCACAACTATTTTGTATTTTTACCGCTCTTTTAAGGTT
>Ga0209408_1001773_pt1 | contig 13086 bp, 6 predicted proteins | sample AD_UKC107_MetaG_FD_184422 | JGI IMG/M metagenome (GOLD analysis project Ga0209408, IMG submission 184422) | Active sludge microbial communities of municipal wastewater-treating anaerobic digesters from Hong Kong - AD_UKC107_MetaG (SPAdes)... | ecosystem: Engineered > Bioreactor > Anaerobic >... | reverse complement strand
GTCGTTTCCCGAGCAAAAAGTTCCCTCCTGACGGGGGCAACTTTGAAGACGAAACAATACAGGGGAACACCCTGTCGCGCTCAGACGATCAAAAAAGTATCTGCTGTCGCTGGTTATCGACGGGGAGGAGTTCATTCTTCAGCGTTACAACTCCTGCGAAGATTACAGGTGCAGACGATGCCAACCGGACAACCAACCAAAATCTTCTTACAGGCCCATCTTCATCCAGAGTATTGTGTATTGAAGTACGGCTCATTATTATTTATCCGATTGGATCAGGTAATCATGAAAGCAACTTTTTCCTAACTAGTTCCCATCCGGAAATACCCCATTTCCGACACCCGCCCAGGGTTCGATCCTCGCGTACCTCATAACGCGTGGAGCTGATTTCTGTATTCTGGAGCATGTTTACGGTTTTCTCTGTCGGAGAGCAGACTCCTCCGTCTGAGCTCTATGCTCCTACTGATCTGAGGGGCTATACTTTCCTTCAGGCTAGCAGCAGGGCGGTCGTTGCAAGATTCGCTGAGAATACCGAACTCTGCACATAACTTCTGAATGAACCGAATGATCTCCACAGACACCTGGCAAGACCAAAGCACCTTTTCAGCCATGAAATTATGGACTCAACTCCGGCTCTGAATCTCCAGAGCCTCCTGTATACATGCTTGCTCCTGCACATATCCTCAATATCCATGCCACGCCTTTTTGAAAAACAGACATCCTTGACTCCAAGGGTCTTGATATCAGGGAGATTGTCCTTCGAGGCAAATCCACCATCAAATGCAGCCTTCAGTGGAGCACGACCGTAAAGCTCCTTCTGTCGTTCAAGCATCTTTACAGGAAGAGTGCTGTCCGCAGGATTGCCCTCAAGCACCACGCAGTCAAGAACCAGGTTCGTCTTGCCGGCGGTGATATACACCTTGTGACCGTAATGGGTGTCTCGGCTATCTTTCACAATGATGTCTGTATGTGGTTCAAAGATGGAAACGATCTTCTCAGACGCAGGAACGGTCTCTCCGTAAACCACTCTCCGCATGGTCTGATCGATGACTCCCTCCGCAAGCCCTATGAACCTGCTGAGACAACAGGCGGTACTCTTCGGTGCATCCGGATAATTGCCGGCAAGTATCTCTTCAGCGGCTGTTCGGGCATAACCAATGGCTTCGCCGGTAATCCTCATCAGCACTTCATAGCGTCCTCTGCGCTTCTTGGCACCCCTGCTGTTCCTGATCTCATTCATCCTCCGCTTTGCACTCCGGGTACGATCATGGTAACCTGCACATCCGATTTGCTTCATCATTCTGGTAAGTACCCGAACGCAGTCGTACAGGAGCTGAGAATCACTCGGCTCCAGGATATTGGATTCAACAACCGTACAGTCTCCCCGAACTTCCCGGCCTTTTTCCACGCCTTTTGCTGCGGCGTACCTCCGCAGAGATGTATTAATCTCTTCCCATGTTTCCGGTCTGACGGATTTGATGCCCTCGGCTACAGCTGATCTTGAGGGTATTCTTCCGCCAATTCCAATTCTGCAGAAGGACTGATAGAGCGGTACTTCATGCAGAAGAAACATGAGATCTTCATAAGAAAGCTGCTCAAGATGCTTGAGGACGCAGCACCTGAGAATCTGTTCTGCTGTTAATCCGTGACATCCCCGGTCCTCCTTACCTTTCTTCAGGTCTTGCCATACGAGTTCAACGAAGATAGGATTATCATCAATGATCCTGGTGATCTTCTCAAAGATTATTGCTCTTGGATGCTTTGAGGGCAGTACTGCCAGGGGCAGCTGGATGTTGAGTTTTTGGCGCATTTCGGATGTTGTCCTTTCTCTTGAATTCGGCTATTGTATTGCGGGACAACAATATATAGCCATTTCTCGGGAAATTGTCAACCCCGAAATGCGCCTCTCTCTGCTGGGCTATGTCATTGTTAGTGAATGTGTTACGCTATTACGGATGGGAACTAGCTGAGTTTTCCCAGACTTCTTCAGCCCATTGTGACCAGTTGGTGCCTATACTGAAGAAGTGGGTTTCGATGCCTTCTCTCAGATGTGTTAGTTCTCCAGCCCATCCCCTAAGTCTTCTGAACAGCCACTCGTCCGCAAGTTTCGAAGTTTTCAGTATCCTGTCGATGGCTTCATCCACACCAAGACTCTCAGCAATCGTGTAAAACTGCTTGACCAGACTTCGGGGCGCTTTTTCATATGCTTCGTTACTCATCACTTGTACCTCCCTTCACGGGAGACCTGGATTCTAACTTAAGCTCTCTGACCAGCCTGAAACCAGTTCCATATTGCCAACCGGTGGCAAGCCATGGAACGAGACAGCCTGACCAGGCCGTCTGAAACTGTCTGCCCCGAGGGTTCACTCCTCCCTTGACCACCCTGTAGCCATCTCCTGTCCATCCCTTCCTGCTGAAATGGTTAGGGTACACAGGATTGAAAGGGCTGGAACACCATTCGGACACGACACGTCCCATATCAACAAGACCCCACCCATTGGGAATACCCATCGAAACTGAACCAGGAAGTAAATCTGCGGACCTTTCTCCGGCTGGGTTTTCCTGAGGATTATCACCCCAGTAAAACTCAGTATCCCCATCAGCCCTGCAGGCGTACTCCCATTCTGCTTCTGTGGGAAGTCTGTAAGTGTATCTGTCATCCAGGGAAGAAAGCAAACGAGCGAAGGCATTGCATTCATGCCAGTTCACATGGTTAACAGGAAGCATCGTTTCTCCTGGTGATATCTCCAGTTCTCTGGTAATCAGCTGCCACATCTCAAGGGTAACAGGTGTTCTCATCAGTTCAAACTCGTCTACCTGAACCTGTACTCCCTCAAATGGCTGCCTGGCAAATTCTGCAGGATTCCGAGTGAAGCCCATAAGGAACTCTCCAGCTGGGACTTTAACGAAATCAAGCAGAGGTGCAGCACTTACTCCGCCCGAAGCATCCAGTTTTTTCGCATATGGAGGTTGAACATCCGGAATAGACCCGTCATCTTCAGGAACTGAGCTGCCGAATGCAAAACTCAAAACTTCAGAGAAGTCAGCGACTACGGATGTCTTATTCGGTGGGAATACTGTCCGCTCACCCTTGCATCCCCAGGCACTGCAACCTACTGCTCCTAGAGCACTCGGTGAAACCTCTATCGTTTTCCTTGACCCATCAAGCAGATTCAGGCCTTTGAGAGAAGAACTGATTCTGTTTCCATTTCCGCTGTAATAGAACCAGTCTCCATCACGGATTACTCCCTGCTCCCAGAGCTCGAGCATTTCGCCGATTGCTAGCTTGTTTCTCCCTCGAAGGCAGTATCTGACAGAGAAGACAGGAAGACGGGTGTAGTACAGAGCGGGATAATTCCGCAACTCAGAAATGAGTCTGAGCAACCTGGGAATTGCCTTGGCAAGTGAAAACAATTCCTCATCTGAGATTCGAGGGTAGCTGGGATATACGGGGAACTTCTCGAAGTTGTACATTCGCACCTCCTATCGATCACGACATTGGCACCTTACCGAAGCAGGTTGCCCGGCGATCAAAGGGTCGTGTCCCTAACGCCGTCTAGATAGATCGAACAGTTATTCTCTCAGTGCCATCAGGAAGTTGCTTATAAAAGGATGGAGCAGGGTCAGTGTGTTGTTCCCATCGATCCGCAAAGCGGTCGGCTTTAGCACTTTACCCTTAGGCAAGTTGCTGGTGCTTCACTAGGCCGATCCTTCAGCACCTCTTGATGGCGGTAGAATTATAATTCCCTAGCTTGATGATGTCAAGTAATGCCGCTCAGATCTTTTAAACTACAGTTTGGATACTGTACTCCAGTAATGGTTTGACTGCGTTAATATCAGAAGGTTGCCGGAGCCTATCGGGGACATTCCACCCGCGGAGTATGAAGAGCTATACTATCAGCAGCAAAAAGAGTCTGCCAGGGTGGCAGTACTCACATAACAGAGTCTCCGATAAACCCGGTGCGGTTCACATATGTCTTACCTTTCTGTTGTTAGAACGAGGACTTAACTCCAGCCCATGTCATGGGTTCAAAGCTTAACATTTCAGGGTCATTCGAAACCTGGATGAAATAGTAGTAAGGGCGGTTGATGTAATCTTCTTCCCGTTCCCAGGTCCCGGTTCCTGGAATTTCTCTAAAATAACTGTTGACTCCCCATTCAGGCCACGGTTCGGGGGCTCTCCACATAACAAACCCACCAGCACAGCAATCATCGTGCTTCTGTATCCCTATAGCAAAAGTACAATATTGAGTGGATATAGGGGACTCTAAATGTATCACTACGGAGTCTTCATTCAAATAATCGTCCTCTGGTTGTATACCTTGAGCAACAATGATTTCCCCCTCGTATGGAGTTATAAGATTACATCCATTCCACTCAACGTCAAAGTACAGAACTATACTGTAATTAAAATTATCCCAAGTTTCTCCTTCTTCTTTATAGACATACAATCGAATAGCTGTTATATCGTCAGAATACGGGGGATAGCCTGCTTGAGAAAACTCACCCAAATACTTTACACATTCTATATGTTGAGCATCAGCTTCAGCATAGTAGACATCCGGGTGGTCGTCCACCCAACTACCCAACCACCCTACATCGGAAAAAGAGAGTCCCACAAGTATCAGCAGTAGCATCCATATCTTTTTCATTTCGTTGCTCCTTTAGTAAACCCTAGCTACTTACAGAACTAAATATTCTATTCTTTTTCGAACCCATGCGTATCGAACTTAAGAGATCTACTGTTCTCGGAAACTGTCCTTACAATCTGCTCTGAGGCGCCCTCTGGCAGAATCGCCTCTATCTCAAGAGTTACCTTTACATCAGAGCCTATCTGACCCACAAGGTGCGAGATTACTTCCTCAGCAATCCGTCCGGCATCTCTCCCAACTCTGGATGGATCCAGAGGGACGCTTCCATGGAATCTCTTCGGACGTTCTTTATTGCTGAGATAAGTAGGAGGAGTACTGGATTCTGTTCCCGGAACATCTTCTCTCGTTTCAGGATCAATGTCAGATGGAACTGACAGTGTATCTGTAGGAACTGGCTGCGAAGGAATCTCCTGCTCTATTTGAGTAGACGCAACAGAAGACTTCACCAGTAGGGCTGTTGAATCACTCGATAGGTGAATGGCTTTGCCGCTCCTAAGGCCTTGATACCTGCTCTGGGTATCATCAAAAGCATCAGCGATGGCGAACGAATCATGTCTCCAAGTAAGCAATTCCAGTCCGTCACATATCGATCTGATCAGCACTTCCGGAGAAAGCAGTCTCGGTAGGTAAGTGTATCTTGCAAAGTAATCGATCAGTTGGCGAATAGCTACATGGTCTCCCTGCCACAATGGCACTTCATCAAGGTGTTTTCTGAGAATACTAGCTCCCAAGATAGGAATGAGCAGTTCATCAGACTTCAGCTTCTTGCTTGCCTTAACAGCAAGTGGTTCATGTCCGGTGACCTTCACAACATCCCATTGTACTGGGGATTGTGGTGTTCTCTGCTCCGGTGCGAGAATCCACTGGTAGGCTTCAGGCAATCTTGCTGATACTGTAAGATCTGATGAGTTTCTCTGTGTCTCAGCCTGTTTCACCTGATGAGGATCAAGGTTCAGTGAATCCTTCTCATTCAGAATCGACTCCCAAGCCAAGTATCTCCTGATCGCTTCGTCAATGTCCTGAAGCCTCACTTTGTCTAGAGCCATGAAAACAAGAGTGTTCTGGTAGATTCTTGGCGCATTTCCTCGGGTCTCAAGGATCGAACGAGCCATAGCCTCAGCTGGATTACCCGATTCTTTTGTGATAGGGTACTCAGGTCCTAATACAACCAGCCTAGTCTCAAGATCATCAGGAATATCTGCACCCGATCTGGGAAGTGGATGGATCTTGCTGAAATCGCCTGTGTTCCTCAAGTCCTTCTTAAGTCTTTTCTCTAGTTCCAGGACAACCTTGTCTGTGTCTCTCTTCAGCTGTTCCGCTCTATCTTCTGCAAGTTTTGTTACAGTCGGCTGTGTTGAATACCAGTATCGATTACCGTCCTGGTAGAGATATGTTGCCTTAGAAGCCAATCGCCTTAAAGCATCACCATAGACTGCTGTTGTTTCACCAGGCAGAACACAACCTAGCTTAACACGCCTATCCTCGAGTCCTTTGTGAGCAGCATCTGAAGTAGGAGCAGATCCCAGATAAATAGTCCTTGCCACCCTGCGTGTAGCCGAGTATTTACCCAAATTGGGTAATTCTGCATCTATTCTTAACGGAGTAGAGCTAGGTCCATCCACATCCTTCTCGAGAATGGGAGCCCAGTTGTCAGAAAGATATCGAGTAAGCTCGAACTGAACTCTGGGATCATCGATAGGAATCATCGAAGGGAGGATAAGAGGATTGCGATCTCCCTTTTCCCATAAACTGTGTATAACGGCTGCCATCAATCGCAGTACACCTCTGGTTCTCTGGAACTTCACCAGAGTTGACCAGCTGCCATAGAGCTGATCGAAAATCTCAGGATGAATGGGAAATGCAGCTTGAATTCTCTTCTCATAATCAACGGATCTACACTCCATAGGAAACTCGGCGCTCTGAGCCCTATAGAGCTCCGAGAACGCACGAGCGGTCACATCCCGGTATTTATACGCCTCTGCCCCAGAAAGTGGCTCAAAAAGCCTCCTACGGACTATCTCAAAACCTTCTTCTGCAGAAGCGGGTCTCCATGATGATTCAACCCTACCAACTACGTTTCTCAGACGGTCAAGAGCTTCTCTTCCACGAATTCCGCCCACCTCAACATCATCAGACTGTGTATGAGGAGATCCTGAGGTATCCGATGCTGGAAGAGAAATCACAAGCAGGCAGTTCTTGGCAAGCTTTGCAGACTCCGTGAGAGCTTGGGCAAAGGTAAACTGTGTATCAAAACTGCCACCAGGTAAATCACTCTCATCATGAAGTTGCCTTGCATATGCAACCCACTCATCAATAAGAATCAGACAGGGTCCATATTGATTGAAAAGCTCTCTGAGTGCGTCGCCAGGATTTGTTGCGTTCCTGTCATCGGATTCAATGAGACGATACGCCTCAATTCCACCTAATTGGTAGGCGATCTCACCCCAAACGGTATTGATGGTCGTTCCATCCGATTTCTGAGATGGATTCCCAGGAGATACTTTGTTCCCCACAAACACTACCCGCTTTACCTCTGGCAGAATATTAACTCCTGCTTCAGCAAGAACGGAGTCAACTCCAGTCAGATCAGTAGGATTTGCCCCAGAAAACAGATGATACAGCGCAAGCATCGAATGGGTTTTGCCACCCCCAAAATTTGTCTGCAGCTGTACAACAGGATCACCACCGCTTCCAGACAATCTCTGCACACCACTGACAAGCAATCTCTTAAGACTTTCAGTAAGGAATGTTCTGTTGTAGAACTCACGAGGATCTCTATACTCAGGAGTACCCTCCCCCATGTGTACTTGCCATAGATCTGCAGCGAACTCAGCCTGCTGATACTTCCCGCTGGCAACATCCTCATGAGGAGTGACTATTTCTCTCCAGGGCTTTACACTGCTCTCAGAAAGTGACTCGATAAGAGAACCGCCGGCTTTTCTTTTTTCTCCGCGAACCTGATTGTCAAAGACAAGCCTTCTGAGTTCCATTTTCATCTTGTTCACTTCTTCAGCCTGAGGTGCCGATACAGCTGTAAGAAGTCTGTGAATAGAATCAAGCGCTCTATCTGTGTCGTCACTGGAAATGGCTACCTGATGAGCCCACTTGTTGCGCCAATCCCTTATCTCTGAAACAAGGCTTCGCTCAGCAAACCCCAGAGTAAGTCGAAACACATCATTCCAGGTTTCCCACATAAGCTTAAGCTGCGCAGCAACATCCCACTCGGATATCGGACTCTCAGAAAGAGCAGGATCCATCGTGAACTTCTGGATTGAATCCATCCGGACAGTTCCCTTCTTGACTCTGTCCTGCACTTCTCTTTCGATGAAGGGACCTAGACCACTTCTAAGGAGTTCTAAGGCTTTTCCTACTCTTTCCTGATTAGTCATTGCCATTTCTTACTCCTTACCTGAATCAAAGAGGTTACCTTGAGAACTCAGTGGTTTAGAAACTTCCTTCGCCAACCGCACTATTTCTGGCCAGCTTTGGACCAGTGCATTGTATGAAAGTGCTTCTGCTGCCCTCTTCTTTCTCTCGCAAATTGTATAGAGACGATAGGCAAGTTCACGAGCTTCGTCAGCTTTCGCCCCTAGCTTATTCACGAGTCCAGCTGCATCACTCTCCCCACTGGTTTCAAGAGAACGTATAAGATGATGCACGATTTCCCAAGCAGTAAGACCTGGAGCTGATGGATTCCAAAGTTCAGACAACTCACTAGGGCGAAGTAATCGAACCTTCCCGTGCTTTGATTCAAGAACACCAAAATTAGCAATATTCTCCACACTTGTGTTTTTTGCTTTAGATAGAGTCTCAGCAACTCCGTACTCTCCTTGCTCAAAACCCACATGATCGAACCAAGCAATAGCCCAACGGCTCTCAGAATCAAAACTACCTTCTTGGTCAGCCATTACCTCATCAAGAGTTTGATTGATAAGAGTTAAGGCCTCATGTACAACCATCGACTCACCAAGAGAATCAAGAACTTCGGAATAACGTGTAAATACCGACATTCCTGGCCCTAATGCAGCTTGTGCAAGATCCACAGGAGCTATGTTTTGCTCTTGTAAGAGAAGCAAAGCCTTTTCTAGCTCTTTTCTTAAATCAGCAATGAAAGAACGGCGCGTGGCAATCTCGGGAAGCTCATCACTCTTGCGGCAAACAAGTACAATACTTGAAGCAAGTGCATTCTTATTTATAGCGATAGATCTGACAGAACGCTCTGTTCTAATCGGCCATGTTCCACTTATACAGAAACCTGATGCAATAATAGCGGCAAGAAATGTTTCCCAACCTGTGCTAAACAAGCCATTAGCTGTATTAGTATCCACCTGCTTAAATGCATAATAAATAGTGACTGGGAATGCACAGTGAGTTTGCAAAGCAAGTTGATGCATAACATCTGACATGCCATCAAGGAAGTACTCTTCTGCTTCTTTCTTGCTGTCATGAAGGTAAGGTGTTGCTACTAACTCTTCTGATTTAGGTACAGCAATGGTCAAAAAAGCATTCGGAAATACTTTACTTAATGATTTACGAATCCATACATAAAAATAATCAGATAAATCTGCATAACATATATTATCATAATAAGGAGGATCTGTTGATACAATTTTATTTATGCCAATAGTTTGTGATGCAGCATTTTCTTGACAAGCAACACCAATAGTATTAACTGGCAACTTATCTAAGACTTTGCCAATCCAGTTAAGACCGCTGGAGAAATTCCCTGTTGAATTTGAAAGAGAATTAACCTCTGCGTAGTCCCAACTCATTGGAATTGCTTGCCTTCCGAAAGTATTCCTTACTCCTGCTCTATTCACATTCCACGTGCATATTGTAGAGCAGTAATCTGCCATTTTATCTATCGCAATAGCTAAGTATACTGCTATTGCGTCTGAATAAGACCTGATTCCATTTCCCCCCTGTTCTAATGGAATATCATCATTCGCTAATTCTGAAGATATTGCATCTCGTACCACTAAGTCACATGATTCAGCCACAAGATCTGCAAGTGCACTTAAGACTGTTATCTGACGAGGTGTATATAAATCAGCAAAGGTGTTGAATCCATAATTCGAAACATTTACTCTGCACTTCCCATGCAGAAGAGTCTCAGGTTCCCAAGAAGGTGATATCTTCTTAGCCAGTGTACTGTGTTCATCCACTGGAGGCAAATACAATCTCTCTCTATCACCTTCAGCAACTATAGTCATAAGTACTGCGCCCAGACGTTTAGCCTGACCTTCAGATCGTATGTACTCATATGACACCGGTGTACCTGACATCAGGCACCTAAACGCAGTACGCCTTCCTACAGCGGTACCTTTCTTCACTTCCTCTGTGTTGTTTGGTTTCCCAACTTTTACAGCGAACCTGTAACTGTCGTGCCCTACTATCGGTTCTACATATGCCTCCTTGCCTTTATCGGCTGACAACATGAAATTCGAGACGAGTGGAATATTCACATCAGAAAAGGCTGGATTGGGACTCTTCACGGTCCTCGCCCATAGCCAAGCTATCACAGTGAGTTCCTGTCCAAGATACTTCTCTAGATCAGGGCGTTCCTTCACCAAATCCTCTGTGATTTTCACCTTAGGATAAAGATGCCCTATCCTCTTCTCTGCTTCATCCCTCATCCACTGACCGTAATAGCGAACATCCTCTGCAAGGCCTTCCGCGCCTTTCCATTCTTTCTCAATGAGAGACTTCTTCGCTCTTGCTTCAGGATTGACTGGGGGCATATTGGCAAACTTGGGTGGTATTTCGATCATTGCCTTATTGATAAGAACAGCTACTGGGTTCAGATCACTCGCATAGGCTTCCAAACCCAAACGCTGTGCTTCCAGAGGGAGCGCTCCGCCACCGGCAAAGGGATCGTGGAAAGCAGGGAGCTTATCTGGATTGAAAAGCTCGTCTGCTTGTGGATGGTCTTTGTTGTCCCTGCAGGTTCGCCGCCAGCTTTTCCATATCTCATCTCTTGCTCTTTGCAGGACCTTCTCGTTTGTAGTGTTCTCCCACTTTACAAGCTCTTCGATGAGCCTGAAAAGTCTTTGTCTTTCTTTGTCCTGTGCTTCTTCAGTAGGGAATTCTTCGGGGCAGGATGATGGATCATCTACCATCTGAGAGAAGATTACCGCTCTCGCTGCTGCTAAGGGGCGTCTTGCCCACCAGAGATGGAGAGTGCTGGGATGACCGTGCCTGATTGATTTCTCACGTGCACTTGCTTCATTGATTGCTTCAAGGGGAAGGGCAACCTCTATCAGTTTCTTTCTCATCATCCCTCTCTCATATGGTTCAGCAGTTATTCTCTGAATCTAACTAGGTTCTTCAGCCCTTTCCAGGAGTTCCTTGAAGGAATAGTTCACACTGGTGACTCCGAAGTCAGGTTCTCTTCTGAAGGGATTCCTGACATAGTGAACTCTGTGCATATCATCTTCCAGAAACTCAACTATTGCCAGTATGTAATCTTCAGGTTTGTTGAGTGAATAGAGTATCTCATTCTTAGTCACTGTGATCGACTCTGCTCCAGTAACTCTTCCCTTCACTTCGATGAACCTGAGCTTACCGGTTCCCGGTACTCTTGACTCAATATCGTAACCGAGTTTCTCTGTTTCCTTATCAATAGGTTCAAAGCCCAGATTTCTCTCTATCCCCATCACTATGTTCCGAGCCTTCTCGGCAGACAACTGAGTATCTACAGGTCGGCTTTGAGAAGACAGTGGAACCCCAGACATTTCATTGATAAGGCCGATAGGGACGATCATCAATCCACCGAGAATTACTGGAGGCTGGTTAGAAAGCTGTGCTTCTCTATCAAGCTCTGAGAGTCTGTTCTCGAGTCGTGCTTGAAGTTCGTCTGCTCGTTTTCGGGCTTCACCAGAGTTAAGGCGTGCTCCTGGCTCTCCGTTTTTTTCCTTCTCTTTGAGCTCTTCAGCTCTTCTGTCCCAGTGGTTTATCTCTTTTGATAATCTTGCTTGAACAGCTTTTCTTGTTTTTGCTATCCAGTCAGATCTCCTTTTTCTTACTTCCTGCAGATGATCTGGTACTACTGTTTGGATGGCATGATTCTGTGCTTCTTTCTCAAGGTCACCTGTAATCCAGTTACACTCAAGTCTGTTCAGTATCTCTTTGATTGATGGGTCTGATTCAACAAGAGGTCTGTAATCCAGGTAGGGAGCGTAATGCAGGTGCTTCTTGTTTCCGTCACTATCAATCTCGACATAAAGCATTCTTCTACTCACAGGGCGTTTCTCTCCGTTGGAAAGGAGAGTTGAATCATGTATTGAGTGCTCAAGAAAGAAGAGAACCCTTGTCTTTGTTCCTTGGTCATTCTCGTCAATAAGAATAGTTCCCTGTTTCAAGAGGCTCCTATGCCTCTCTAGCGTAAGATCTATTACTGAGTCCAGTAATTGATGCCCCGGACAGATGAAGGCTGCTAGGGGCTTCCCTGGCTGATTAAGAAGGTCCTTTTGAAAGGCAATTCTCTCATACTTGTTTAAAACTGGCTCAGAACCGTTGGTGTACTTGTTTCTGTTCCTGATTACTGCCGGGACATGAGTAACTTCATAGCGACGCGGTTCTCTTTGTCTGATTGTGCCATTCAAGCGCTTGAAAGCTTCGACAAAGAATGACTCTATATAGTGCGGTTGAAGCCTTCTCGCTTCAGCCCTTTCCATTTCCTCTCTTACCCTGGCTACCCTGCTGGCATCCATCGTATCATGGGCGAGTACCCGTTCTTCCATAAGATCCTGCAGGTGTTCTCTATTCACTGCACATTCTATTGCAGTGTTCAGCTTCGCCTTTACATCAGGAAGCTCTCCATATCTGATAGCTTCGATAAGGAGATCTCTGAGAGGTTTGCCAGCGAACTGCAGTTTGCCTAGAACATCAAACACCTGACCACCTAATGCCTGACGAGCCTGTTCCAGTTTTTTCAACAAGGTAAGGTAGACATCACCTTCCCGAGTTTCCTCTGCAACAAGATTCCAGAGATGGCATACTTCAGTTTGCCCGATTCTGTGTATTCTTCCGAACCTTTGTTCAAGTCTGTTCGGATTCCAGGGCAGATCATAATTGACCATCAGATGAGCTCTCTGGAGATTGATACCTTCTCCTGCAGCATCCGTGGCAAGGAGGACTTTAACTTCAGGATCATGAAGGAAGGATTCCTGTGCCTTTCGTCTTTCCTCTCTCTTCATACCACCATGAATCGTCACGAGAGAATCCGGTGTTCCCAGGAGGCAGGTAATCTTCCTGACGAGATAACTCATTGTATCCCGGTGTTCCGTAAAAACTACCAGTTTCTGATGAGCTGAACTTGAAAGGTCAGGCATGTTCTCAGCTTGAAGCTGAGTTGATGCTGGTAAGAATATGTACCCAAGCAACTGAGCAAGCTCACACCACTTCGTGTCCTCTCCTCTATTGGTCAGATCTC
>Ga0209408_1001763_pt1 | contig 13127 bp, 3 predicted proteins | sample AD_UKC107_MetaG_FD_184422 | JGI IMG/M metagenome (GOLD analysis project Ga0209408, IMG submission 184422) | Active sludge microbial communities of municipal wastewater-treating anaerobic digesters from Hong Kong - AD_UKC107_MetaG (SPAdes)... | ecosystem: Engineered > Bioreactor > Anaerobic >... | reverse complement strand
CGCCGCCACCGCCACCGCCACCGCCGCTCTTCTGGACGGTGATGTAATTGACCTTGGTAAGGGTCGCATTCCCTGCAGCGTTGCTGGCGTTCAGGGTTACGCTATACACGCCATTGAAATACCGGTGATGGGGGTTCTGGAGTGTCGAGGTTTCCCCGTCTCCGAAATCCCATTCCCAGGAAGTCGGATACCCCTCCGTGGTGTCCATGAACTGGACCCAGAACGGTTCGTACCCGGAGGTCGAGCTCGCAGCGAAGTCCACGACCGGGATGGTCATGTTGGTGCGGAGGTTCAACTCGGTGCTGGCTCCGGCACGGAAGGGGTAGGTATCGAGCCACCCGCTGCTGGCGTTCACGTCATAGACCTCTGCCCTGACACCACCCACATAGAACTCGATGGAGGTGTTGTCAGCCATCCATCCCGAGACCTCGAGTTTCTGGTCATGGGGCCCTGATCCTCCATACACCCCGGGGGCACTGACGTACATGGGGTTTCTGTTAGTGGGCCACTTGTCGCTGTCTGCCCTGGCCGAGATCGAGGTGCTGACAGGGGCCGGAACGTCACCGGCGAGCATCACGGTCCCGTAGAAGGTATGGGGCAGCCGTGGCACGGTAGTGGGTGTGGGGGTGGGGGACGTGGTGGGAACGGTAGTCGGGACTGTTGTTGTCGGTGATGTGGTAGGCTGGGTAGTAGGTTGGGTAGTAGGTTGGGTAGTAGGTTGGGTAGTAGGTTGGGTAGTAGGCTGGGTAGTAGGTTGGGTAGTAGGTTGGGTAGTAGGTTGGGTAGTAGGCTGGGTAGTGGGGGTTGTTGTGGGAGTTGGAGCCCAGGCTACAGTGAGTCCTACCTGCTTTGCACCACCGGCGGAAAAGGTGGATGTCTGGTCTGCCTTGACGCCGTTTATGTAGAACTCGACGGGTATGGTGCAGCCGCAGGACTGGCAACAATTGTCATACTCCTCCTCGGTGACCGAGGCGGATATATATGGGTAGATACTACCCACCGCGGTGGTGGTCACCTGGTCGCGGATGGTCGTGTAGACCACGGTCTCGATGACGGTCCCTTCCGGTGCAGGAACACCACCAATGTGTACACTGCCAGAATAGCTACAGGGCAGGGGGGGCACTGCTGTAACGACACCCACGGTAAGCAGGAGCAACAGCGCTGTAAAAAGTATTTTTTTGTGTATCATGCTCTCCCCGTTCTTGTTCAGGAGCGGAATCAGGCACTGATTGCCGCAAGCTCCCATGGCGGGTTCTGTCCGTTCATGTACAGCCAGTATCCTTTCGTCGGATGCATCAACGTGTTGTAACTTGGCTCTGCATTGAAGATTCCGCTCTCGTAGCTCTGGGTGGCCGCGTTGTACCCGATCGCCTGGGACCAGACCTTCATCGGTGCGACGTTCACCGAGAGGAGCGTCATCCTGGCGCTGACAGACGTTGTGTCAGAGAACCCGATGGCGTTCCAGCCCTGGTATAGCAACTTGGTCGGAGGCAGGTCGGCGCCACCGGTCTTGTATGTCAGCGGGATATTCACGGGGTTTACCGAGTAGATCCAGATGCCGTCAAGCGGCTTTACCGGGCTCGACTCGGACATCGAATCCCACATGCCGGTCTCGGCATCGTAGAGGAATATCGAGCGTCCACCGGTATCGACTCCGCCAAAGAGCACTCCGGCGGTGTTATGCCCATCCGCCAGCCTCTTTGGCGTGGAGATGAAGTTCCATCCGGATTTCAGGTTGATCTCTGATGTTCCCGGCGTGGGTGATACGGTCGGTGACACGGTCGGCGTCGGGCCTGAACCCACGGTGACATAGCCGTTCTTGGTGACGGATGACGATCCTGCCGGACCGGTTACCGTGAGGGTCACGTCATATGTGCCTGGGTTCTGGTAGGTATAGGACGGGTGCTGGACCGTAGAGGTGCCGACACCGTCACCGAAGTTCCAGAGCCATGCTGTCGGGGGCAATCCCGATGAGAAGTCGGTGAACTGCACCGTCAGCGGTGCGGCTCCCGTCGTCGGCATTCCAGAGAAGTCGGCGATGGTCACGGTGTTGCTCTCCACCTTGAAGTTCAGGACCTTGACCTTATCGTCGATGTTCGGGTCCGCAAATCCGGTCAGGAGGGCATTCAATGCCTGCGTCCCCACGAGGCGGTCCGGGCCGTCGATGATGAATAGTTTGCTCCACCGGACGGGGCTCGCGGTCACCACGAACTTCTTGTTGATGTCAGGGTACCACACCTCGTCCATCATGATGTACGGGTCGAATTTCAGCCAGAAGCATGGGTCGGACTGGTCGCATATCCAGGTTTCAGGGATGATGTCCAGCCTGTGGTTGTACATCGGGTGCTGGACGACGACCGTATAGGTCCCGGTCTGGAGCATCAGCGTATTGAGGTAATCGGCGAGGTTGATTGAGAATTCACCGGTCGAGCACTCGATCTCTACTGGCTCGAAGATGTATTTCTCTCCTGCTACCTTGTTCTCTCCAAAGACCCAGATTCCGATCGGAATAGTTCCATAATCGGCACCCTTCGTCTGACCTCTCAGTCCTGTCGCCTCACCGCTTACCCTGATCGGGACCGGTTCACAGCAGACGATCTTTAAGATCTTCGGGCTGATGTCTGCGTCGAGGTAGGGTTCGAGGAACATGAAGGCCTTCTTCGCCCATGCTGCGCAGCCGGGTTCGGCATCGTCGCAGTCACTGCAGGGGACACCCTCTAGAGTCGGGGCATCGTTCGGATGGCTGGCAGCATAGATGGTATACTCCCCGAGATCGATCTGCAGGTTCCGGGTGTACCAGTAATACTCCCATGTGCCGTCAGACTTGACCGGGACCTGAGTAAATGTACCCTCCACCCAGTTTTCCACCACATTTGTGGCGGTCATGTCCTCGCCGAAACAGCTCTGGCAGGGTCCCCGGAAGAAGAGGTATGTCACGGATGAATCGGTATTGGTTCCATATATCCGGACGGTCTCGCCAAGGTATGAGGTGTCTGTTACCTCTCCGCAGACCTCGGTATTGATGGTGACCACTCCCTGCTGGACATCCACGCATGCCTCTGCATACGGCCGGTCAAGGTCGAGTTCACAGACATCATCTTGTATCCAGCGGTTCGTATGGATCTTGTAGGCGGAAGGTGCAGTGCAGGTCGTTGTCTGCCATTCTACAGTTCTCTCTCCGTTCTCGTCCATCTCCACCAGGGCAAAGTAATATCTTCCATTCTCTGGATCATCCGGGGGAACCCAGTCATACAACCTTTCGGCGCAGAGGCAACCACACGATTCGATGAGGGTGTCGTCAACAGTATACTCATGTTCCTGGCCCTGCTGATCCCACTGCCCGCAGCTGCCACATTCCCAACACGAGTCATAGATCTCGCATATGCCGTCTCCGGTGGGGGGGCACACCACCCAGAAGGGATCATATTCATGATTGAAGGTGACGCCTTCCTGGCCTGCGACAATATAGGGCGGCTGATCGCAGCACTCTCCTGACATGGGTTCGTCGCAACACGCGTTCGGACAGGATGTGCAGTCCTTGATCCAGAGTAAATAGTGTTCGCCGGGGATTCCGGTAATCGTGGTAAAGAACTTTTCACCGCGGATGAGCGAGGACGGATCGGCTGTGATCGTCGGCTGCTCCTCCTCGAGAGTTATGGTCTTTGTTGTGCCAACGAATCCAAGGTTGTTCTGGTTGCACTGGATGGTCACCTGGTACTCGCCCGGAGAATATACTAGCGAGCTGGTCACCGGGTCGAGGGCATCGGTCTTCCAGCCATAGTTGAAGTCGGATGCAACTCCGTCTCCTGAGGACCAGTACCATGGACTGGAGTCCACCGGAAGATATGTCAGGCCTGCATCAGGTGCACCAACTGAAGACGGAGTCCATAACTTGGAGTATGTGACTCCGTTCGGGCTTCGGAGGACGATCTTACAGTTGAAAGTCTCACCAGTATCCCGGAGGAATATGTGATGGAGTGTCGACGGGTTCAGTTCGAAGTCGAGGATATCCCTGATCAGAGCAGTTCCGTCTGTCACGTCGGTCGGAGTACCGGAACCATCATGCAGGTTCTTCACCCGCAGGTTGGACTGAGGTGCGACGACGCTGAACGCCTGCACTGTGGGATTTACCTCTCCTGAGGTGTTCAGTCTCCACCAGGCACCTTTTCCTTCGGTTCCTACAAAGGGAGAGGTTATCCCGTCATCGATGTTGAATTGCTCCAGATTGTAGCCTTCAAGATCTATCGTTCGGGCCGCAGGTGTCGAATAATCTGTTCCTGACCACCATCCGAGGTAATCTGCACCTCCAACGGCGGCGGTGACATCAAGCCCTTCTTCTCCGAGAAGGACGGTGCCACCCTGTTGCACTACATTCAGTTGTGCTGAAACCGGCGTCGCCACCGCAAAGAGTGTGACACCGAACGCTAACAAGAAGAGCACTATGTGTCGAAGTTTCATTTTTTAGCACCACCTTGATTGTGTATATAATGCAAGGGAAATGTTCTACAAGGAGCCACCTTTGAGAATTTCTCCCTCGTTTATATACTGTGAGTATAGGAGAAGACGGATATAAACCTTTCTCTCAAACCCCTTGCAATATTGCAGCATGTGGGGGTATTCAGGGCCATTCGAGGGATGGTTTGGCAGATCTGTCTGACACACACAATACAAAAGGTTTATTAATGAGATCCCGAGCGAAGGCATTTCCCTTCGTTTTGCCCTTCTTTTGGGTATTGTCAACCCTGTGGCGCGCAAGTCGGTGAACCGGGGTTGGGATGAATTGATTTAGCGTGCGGCACAAAAAAAAGGCCGGACAGACCTGCCTGAATATCTGGTAATATGGTTAGAAATTTTCATTTAACGTTTTATAATCGTTATTGACATTACTTTATAGTCTTCTTGTGCAGGGGAGGGATTGATTGATACAGGTGCTCCCTGCCCTCCCCATGACGACGGGCAGGTGGTCTTCGCGCCACATAGCGCATTATTCGGGATATTTCGGGGCAGGGCGGGCACCCACTCGCCGCACCCCTTCCGTATGATGACTCGGATTCTATCCATGGACTCTCGCAGGATGATAGTGAGTGGGGTTGACCGGGATTGTGGATCTATCGAAAATTGTGAAGACGGGGGGTTGCACCCCCCGACCCCCCGCAGGCGATACCAGGTGGGCAGGGTTGACTGGGTTTCGATACAATCCTATCGCCATTTTGGGGTTCGCCACAACGGCAGGGGCAAGCGAAGCGCTGCCCCTGGGAGTGTCTTAGAGTATATGAAGACTGGGGAGTTGCACCCCCGGACCCCTGCGGGTGATATCCGGCGGGCAGGGTTGACCTGGGTGATTTGGGTTTGACCTTCACTCCCCCGATACGGTCCCTATCGCCATGTGGGGTACGCCTCAACGGCAGGGGATAGCGAAGCGTAGCCTCTTGGAGTGTCTCAGGGCTGGATGCAGACAGTGGGCTTGCCGCCTCCTGAATTTCCGCAAGCGATATCCGCTGGGCAGGGTTGACCGGGCTGTGAATTGTGAAGGTCCCTTTTTGGGAATCACGAGAAGGATTTCTGCTCATGCAGACAGGGGGGTTGCACCCCCCTGAACCCCCGCAAGGGGATATCAGATGGGCAGGGTAGACCGGGATTGTGGATCTATTGAGTATTATGCAGACAAGGGGGTTGCACCCCCCTGAACTCCCCGCATGCGATGTCTGTTGGGCAGGGTTGACCTGGGTGATTTGGGTTTGACCTTCACTCCCCCGATACAGTCCCTATCGCCATGTGGGGTACGCCACAACGGCAGGGGCAAGCGAAGCGTAGCCCCTTGGAGTGTTTTAGAGTGCATGAAGAAGGCAAGTGAGGCGTAGTCCCGGGGGGTGTCTAAGAAAACATGCAGACAAGGGGGTTGCAACCCCCTGAACCCCCCGCATGCGATGTCTGTTGGGCAGGGTTGACCAGGATCTCTCAGTTCCATGCAAGTCCCTATTCCGGCCTGCGATCATGGGGGAACGCGGTGAAGATAGTTGACCAGGATCTCTCAGTACCATGCAAGTCCTTATCGCCATGGGGGTTCGCCTCAACGGCAGGGGTAAGCGAAGCGTGGCACATTGGAGTGTCTTAGAGTGCATGAAGAAGGCAAGTGAGGCGTAGTCCCGGGGGGTGTCTAAGAAAACATGAAGACAGGGGGCTGCCGCCCCCTGAACCCCCCGCATGCGATGTCTGTTGGGCAGGGTTGACCTGGATTGTGGACCTATTGAGTATTATGCAGACAGGGGGGTTGCACCCCCCTGAACCCCCGCCAGAGGATGTCTGTAGGGCAGGGTTTCCCTGGATCTCTCAATCCCATGCAAGTCCCTATCGCCATGGGGGTACGCCACAACGGCAGGGGCAAGCGAAGCGTAGCCGCTTGGAGTGTTTTAGAGTGCATGAAGAAGGCAAGTGAGGCGTAGTCCCGGGGGGTGTCTAAGAAAACATGCAGACAAGGGGGTTGCAACCCCCGACCCCCCGCAAGGGGATATCAGATGGGCAAGATTGACCGGGATTGTGGACCTATCGAGTATTGTGTACACAGGGGGGTGCTGCCCCTGAACCCCCGCAGGCGATGTCTGTTGGGCAGGGTTGACCGGGGTGAGTTGGGTTTGATCTTCACTCCCCCGATAAAGTCCCTATCGCCATTTTGGGGACGCCACAGCGGCGGGGGTGAACGACAGTGAACCCCCAGGAGCGTCTGATAATTACACGCTGAAAGGGGGTGCTGCCATCCCCAGACCATCATAACAGGATAGACAGTTGACACGATTGTCTATGCTAGTACTGGACAGACGAGAGGGACAAAAAAAGAGATTTATATCTCCGGCGGCTTTCCGGCCCCGGGCCGCAACCAGGTAATATAGATAACCAGGATCACGACCGCCAGGACAATTACTCCCACCAGTGCCGCCAGCATCCAGGGGAATCCTTCAGAGACCGGCGTTGTCGGTACCTGGGTGGTCGTGGTCGTAGTCGTTGGAGTCGTCCCTGCCGGTGTGCAGGAGAAGAGGGCGCATGTTCCGCCTCTCGTGACGGACGCACTCACCGTTCCGGTCTCGTGTTCGATGGTCGTGGGAAGATCCACCCATGCTCCGGTTACCGTGCTGTACCATTTTATCACCAGGTCCTGTCCGGCAAGCACCTGCCAGTCTGCATCGGATGGTGTGATCGTGAGGCTGGCCGCAGGGTCAAACGATGCACCATCGGTGGCAAGCTGGTAACTGTATCCCGTATACTGGCACCCGTCGCCGGGAGCCGGTGGAAGCGTACTCGGGGCAGATTTCGTGATGCCGAGCTCGTGGAGAGGCTGGCCTGATCCGTCAAGCGGTCGTGTGCCCTGGGCCAGACCGATTGATGCGGCTCCATCGGAGGAGACGACCGCCACTGCCTGGGTGGTTCGGTTGTCCGTGCCGAGGGGTATTGTCCCGGTCGGGGCGGGCGTCTGTGTGGGTATCGTTGTTGCGATCGTGGTCGTGGGGAGGACAATGGTGCTACTGCCTCCACTACTGCCGCCGCCACCACCACCGCCACCGTACTGCCTGAAGATGGCGGAGATGGTGTGATTGGCATTGACATCAGGGAAGGTGTATTCACTTATCGCACCCCTGGCATCACCGTCGACCATCACGTTCTGGATTATGTAATTGTGATACGGCGTTATGGCAAAGCTCTGATCTTCTCCTGGCGGGACCGCAATCAGGCCGGAAGGCGCGATTGTTCCTCCCGATCCGGCCGTGGCATTGATGTAGAAGTATTCTGAAGGCACAGTGGCAGTGATGTATCCCGGCCTGATGAGGGTGTCTCCGCCAAACTCGTTTGTCACAGTCAGCCGTACTGTGTATGTACCCGGGTCTGCATAGGTATGCACGGGGTTCTGCTGGCCGGAGGACGATCCGTCACCGAACAGCCAGGACCAGGTAGTTGGGTTGCCGGCCGAGGTATCGGTGAACTGGACGGTGAGCGGGGTATACCCGGATGTCCTGTCAGCGGTAAAGCCTGCGACCGGTGGAACAGGCCCGTCGGTCACCGCGATGAATCCGGGCTTCGAGATGAATCCGGAATCATACGGGTTTTCGACTGCCAGGCTGACCGTGTAGGTTCCGGGGGAGTCATAGATATGGACCGGGTTCTGGAGAACTGACGACCCACCGTCACCGAACGTCCATTCCCAGGATTCCGGGTTTCCTGTCGAGAGATCGGTGAACGTGACGGTGAGCGGTGCCTGACCGCTTGTCTTGTCCGCGGCAAACTCGGCATCGACTGTGGTCCCAAAGACCGTGATATAGCTGGTCTTTGTCTCCGTGTCGGTCCCGAACGAGTTCCGTGCAGTCAGGGAGACCGTGTAGTCACCTGGCTGTGCATAGGTATGGACCGGGTTTTGCAGGCCTGAAGAGGTCCCGTCACCGAAGGTCCAGGTCCAGGAGTCCGGGTTTCCTGTCGAGAGATCGGTGAACGTGACGGTGAGTGGCGCCTGTCCGCTCGTCACGTCTGCGTTAAACTCGGCCTGTGGGCCGGCATCGGAGACCGTGATATAATTGATCTTGCCCTCCGTGTCTGTTCCGCCTGCGTTCCGGACACTCAGGTAGACGGTGTATGTGCCCGGGCTTTCATAGGTATGGACCGGGTTCTGCTCGATTGAGGTATCGCCATCACCGAAGTTCCATGTCCACATGTAGGGCGACCCGCTTGAAAGGTCGGTGAACTGGACCGTAAGAGGTGCCGGTCCCTGCCTGACGTCGGCCTCAAACTGGGCGACAGGCGGCGACGGGAGCACCGTGACGGTGATGTAGCCGGTCCTCACGTTCGTGTCCTGGTTGCTTGCCGCATCACGAACCGTCAGGCTGACCGTGTATGTTCCGGGGCTCGTGTATGTGTGGGAGGGATCTTCTTCACTTGAAGTTCCACCATCCCCAAAGTCCCAGTCCCACTGGGCCGGGTTTCCGATCGAGAGATCGGTGAACTGCACCTCGAGGGGTGCATGCCCGGATCTCGGTGTTGCGGTGAAATCAGCCTCGAGCGGTTCTGCCGGGACAGTGAGGTCAAGATTGGTGACAACACCTGGCGAGAACGGGTATGTCCAGAGCCATCCGCTGCTGGTATTCGCGTCCCTGCACATTGCCTGGAAACCGTCCACGTAGAAGCGGAGTGGTGTACTCTCCTCGATCTCGCCCTGGACGATGAGCTTGGGATCGAATGGTTCGGGCCCGCCATAAACACCTGTCTCTTCGGTTCGGATCGGGTTGCCCTCAATATCGATGATTACCCCTGTTCCCTGTGCTTCAATCATTGTATCGACTGGCGCAGGCGATCCATGAAGGGTGACATTGCCATAGAAGCTGTGGGGCAGTACGGGTGACCCGGTAGCCACGATATAGTCCTCTTTTATTTCATCGTCTGACCCGAAGGAATTGGAGACGGTGAGAGTAACCGTGTAGGATCCTGGCGCCGTGTAGGTGTGGGTCGGGTTCGGTTCATACGAATGCGGTGTTTCATCCCCAAAGTCCCAGTCCCATGTGGTTGGCGATCCCTGCGAGTCGTCATGGAACTGCACGTCGAGCGGGGCCTGCCCATGCGTGGGAGTGGCATGGAACGCGGCTATCGGCGTCTCGATTACGTTCAGGTACTGCTGGTCGAGGGCGATTATGTTGTTGTGTGCATCAAGGCCCATCGCATAGACAGAGAACGTACCGGTAACAAGAGTCGAGAGGTCTTCATGCGGGATCATCACCGATCCCGAGTTCCGTGCGTACCCCGAGATCCCGTACCCTGGGGTTATCGCGATCTGCCAGGGATGCTCCGGTGGCGGGGGAGTCGGGCTTCCGTCCCGTGTAATCGAGTAGCTGACCACCTTTCCGATGGACCCGATGCTCTCTTCCTGGTTCTTCAGGAGAGCGACGAACGGATTTGATACGAGGACCGACGAGATGTGGGCCGCACCCTCCTCCTCGAGTGCGCTCATGTTGACATCAACTCGCATGTCATAGGTCTCGCCGGTCTTGATCAGGACGTAACTGATGTTGCAGATCCCGGAGGCATCATAAAAGGTGAGTTCGGGATCCTGCCCGGACGACTTGTCATAGACGGAGGGGAAATCCAGAGGATTGTCCCCGTCCATGATGATGACGGGCCATGAGGAGTACGTCGTCACTCTTTCTTCAACCGGATCATAGCGGAAGGCATAGAGAATATATTCACCGGCGATGGGAGGAATATATTCAGATACATCCCCGGCAAGGAGTTGGTTCAGTGTGTAATCCGAGATATCAAATGCATTTTGGGAAAAGGTATAGGCTAGGTCGTTTGGATCATATGATGTATTAACTCCAATAACTGCATAAATCGTAGTCGTCGGAGTCCGCTGGATTGCAAGAACCCCATCCTGATCATTGAGCAGATATGCCTGCTCGGCGGAGGAGAGGAGGGAACGGATATCAGTTATCCCGGTGCTTGCATTGGCCTTGAACAAAACGACGTTGGCCGTTGTGTCGGGCACTTCGATATGGACACGGGGGAGGTAACGCGAGATAAAGACCGTATATTCATCATAGGAACTCCAGTCCACGGTTGAGTCAAGGGGTCCCAGGATGGTGAGGCTGTTTCCCCCCCATGTTGCCGTATTTTTGGAAAAAACTCTCCTGATATCCCTGAAATGGGGAAATTGCAGATCTTTTACATCAGAACCGTCACCGGTTGTGGAATAAATATCGACCTGTGCGTTGTCAAAGTCCATGAAATCGACGGAATCGATCTCCGAGACTGTCATATTTCTCGTCGAGTAGGGCTGGTTCAATTCCACGCGTGCAAAAGGCGGCGGCGAATCCGCACATGCAGGTGCAAAGCATGGAAAAAGGATGAGTGAGACCAGGAATAGTGTCACCAGGCCGATCGCAGGGACGGATTTCATACCGTATCACCGGCCTGACGAATATGTTCCTGAAATATCATATGGGAATAATCAATCTTCATTTTGTCCTCCGCTATGTGTGGCCACGTTGCTGCACCCGGTTGGAGGAGTGCAGATTCATTATACTTTTTATATAATAACACAATCTGAATGCAATAATTTAAACTTTTTGGTAAAAAAGGCCGCATATGAGGTGAAAATGCCGGGAAATGAATATATATCCCCAAACCCATCAACCGGGTGCAGACGAGAATTTTTATCGAACCCGGCGACCATTGATCTCTTCAAAAACAGGTCGCGAGGTTGGTCTGGAACCATCTTTCCCCAATGAACCTGGAAAATGCCAAACAATGTATTTAAGAGTGAGTACTGCGATATCTTCAAAACCGACAGGAAGTTTCGGGGTGATTTCAATCAGAATACATACTCTTGTCCTCATCTTTGCACTGCTCGTGGCAGCTCCGGTCTGTGGAACAACCATCACGCTTGAGCCTGACCAGATCGAGAGCGGTGAGACCGTCAGCATCAGCATATTTGATCTCCCGGACGGTGCGGTCTTCACCCTTGATATGCAGGCAAGTCTGCAGGTCACTCCGGGGGCTACGTTCTCTTTTGAGACCGGCAACTTCGTCATGCCTTTCACACTCGTTGACGGTGAACTGGCAGCCAGCCTGGAGAACACCGAACAGAACATCCTGAATGCAAAGAAAGGCGACACCGAAGTGAAGAAGATCGGAAGATCCGTTGATGGCCAGTACTCGACGAGCGAGGCGGGGACGATCTCTGCCGGCACGTACGAATTCATCCGTGTTGGAGGAATCGCCTCGCCTGATGCGACAGAGGTCATCGCGACGCTCAGTCTTTCCGGCACGAAAAATGGTCCTGACGATTCCGTAATCTCGTTTGATGCCATCGGAACAAGTGCAGGTTCTGTGGACATCTCGGTACACGTAGACGGGCAGGAGGCCCTTTTCCAGACGCTGATCATCGGAGAGCCCCCCGCAACAACGGTTCCGACGACCAGTCCCACCGCGACGTACACGTATAGCGGCGGTGGAAGCAGCGGAGGAGGTGGCGGAGGCAGTTATACCGGCTGGGTTGCCGCCACAACAACGACGAAAACGCCCACGCAGACCACCGGCTCGCCGGCACCAACCGACACCACGGTTCCCGTGCAGGAGACATCCCAGCCAGCGGTATCTGAACAGGCAAAGGGAACGGTCTCCGAATCTCCCGCACCTTCGCCCCTGCCAACGACGGCAGCGTCCGGATGCCTGGGTGCCGCACTTGCCATGGTCATCGGAACAATCGTTTTCTCGTTGAGAAAACGCTGATCCTTCCCATTTTTTTGAGATGAACACGGCTGACAGGGTCCTGGATGCATTTTTGCCCCGGAACATTGCTCCTGACGTCAGTATAGTGCTGATCTGGACGCTTGTTACCGTCATCTCGATATATGTCCCGCCCCTCAATGCAAGCCCTGTGCGGGTGGCTCTCGCCCTCCCCATGATCCTCTTTATTCCGGGATATTCCCTTATTGCCGCACTCTTTCCTTCAAACAGGGAGATCGACCTCATTGAACGAATCGCCCTCTCGTTCGGCCTCTCAATAGCGGTCGTCCCGCTGATAGGGCTTGCCCTGAACTACACTCCGTGGGGGATCAGGCTTGATCCGATCGTCGCAAGCCTCGTCGCCTTCACCGTTGTAGTCATCCTGGTTGCCCAAATACGACGCCGGGATATCCCGGAAGAGGACCGCTTCAGGCTCCCCCTCCCGGAGTTGATCACCGCTGTAAAAACAGAATTCCAGGGTAAAGACAAAAGACCGGTCGACAGGGTCCTGAATATCGTCCTGCTTGCTGCCATCATTGTCGCGATAGGGTCCACGATCTACGTGATTGCCGTTCCGAAAGAGGGAGAGAAATTCACCGAGTTCTACATCCTCGGAGAAGGTGGCATGGCTGCCGATTACCCGACAACCCTCTATATCGACCGGCCCGATTCGGTCATCATCGGGATTGGCAACCACGAATACCGGAACGTGACCTATTTCGTGGAGATAATTCTTGTGGATACGGTATTTGATCCCGACACGAATACCTCAGATATCAGGGACATGAAGGAGATCTCCCATTTCAGCATCGATCTGCCGCATAATTCGACATACGAAGAGCCGCACCGTATCGTCGCAGGCAAAGAGG
>Ga0209408_1001754_pt1 | contig 13169 bp, 9 predicted proteins | sample AD_UKC107_MetaG_FD_184422 | JGI IMG/M metagenome (GOLD analysis project Ga0209408, IMG submission 184422) | Active sludge microbial communities of municipal wastewater-treating anaerobic digesters from Hong Kong - AD_UKC107_MetaG (SPAdes)... | ecosystem: Engineered > Bioreactor > Anaerobic >... | reverse complement strand
CGTTTTGAACTCCTCGATACTCATCTGTCTCGTCGACTTATATCTGATCATATCTGCACGGTTTTATGACCATAAGATACCAAAAACCTGCAGATAATCTCTCAAATATTCTTGTATGTTATTAACATTCAGATGTTTATAACTTTCTCGCCAAGCCCTAAATAACCAAAACTAAACTACCTAATTTATGAAGAACACAAAGTCCTCTTATCTGTTCATTATTCCTTTTTTACTTTCAGCTTCGATCCTGAATAGTGCGGTTGCTTACGAAATCTCTAATGGAAGCAAAACGGTGCCTGTCATTATTGTGCCAGAAGACTCGGGAGAGATCCGTCCCCGGAATGTTGTAGAAGCACCCATATATTGTTATTATGACACTTCTGCTGAGTCTGTCGGGTTTGTCTTCTATGAAGATATTGGGGCGGTAACTATTAGTGTTCGTAACAATACAACCGGAGAGGAATTTTTTGCATCCTTCCCGTCAGGGCAACAAAATGGCGCTATTCAATTATCCGGGACGAATGGTGAATATAGAATTCATATTACTACATCATTGGGCAAGTCATTCGGTGGAGTTTTTGCAATTTAAATAGTGGTATAGCACTGATAACCTCACTGTTATGACATCAATACCAACTTGCCGGCGCTTTTATTGTAAAGTAAAATCTGACCTCGCGTATTTTAATATGGGCAGTTCTTTATTCTAATTCGCTAAAAGACAATAATTTAATAAATGTTCTTTGAAAATATGAAGTAATAGTATCTGTAGTGTTTTTTTGATGCGTGATGATTTGAAAAGAAACTGTAAAATCTTTGAAGAGTCTGCCTATTTGCTGATTACAGAGGCTTGCGGAAGCTGCTATCGCAATGATTTTAAGACAGAGTATCATCACTGGATAAAACTCCTGTAAAAGAGATGCTTACGAAATGCTATTACAATAGTTTCACAAAACTTAAGAAATAATCAATTAATAATCAGGGGGTTTTAAGTGCCCGCTAGTGCCCTACACATAATATATGCGTATGAAAAAATGAATCAAACCAGGTCTAAATCATTAAGCAAGAGCGAATCAATTTGAGAATCCAGCAGACAAACGAATCATCAACTATTAAAATAATCAATGTCATGAACAAGCTTCCATTTCTGCTAATCGCACTCGTTTTCATGGTCTTTAACAATTCAAGGCTGGTTGGCCAAAATATTATTGTTAAGGATATGAAAAGCCATGCAACAGTTCAAACGAACTTTGACAAGCAAAGCTCTGTTAATCAGAGCTTCTTCCAGCCCGTTGACACATCAAAGCCCGTATATATCTACAAAATGGGAGACAGCAGCAACAGTGAAAGAGCTGATACCGCACTGATCAACTATCTGACAATTGATAAAACAATGAAGATTAAATTGCCAGATGCTACCGGAGAAGACACTGTTAACGACTTTTCTTCGGGTCCCCGGGACACTGCCGATGTAAAGATGAAAAAGTACAATCACGCGTTGAACAAGTGGGTGCCCGGTTCAAAATAACAGACTGATGATCTAAAAAAATCAGAAACATGAAGAAGATACTTTTTGCGGCGTTAACCTTAGTGGTATCCCTGCATTGTAAGATGGTTGCACAACAGAACTATCAGCCTCCGGTTTTACAAAGTCCCGAAATCTCATCGCTGATGAAAGAAGTACAAACTCCGGTATCACTTAGTTCCGGGACGGTGAACATCAATGTGCCAATCTATACGTTAAAACATGGCGAGATAGAGGTTCCAATTTCCCTGGCTTATGACGCCTCCGGAGTTAAAGTTGACGCTCAGCCCACGTGGGTAGGGCAGAATTGGTCGCTAAGGGCTGGCGGAATGGTTAGTCGCATTGTAAAAGGAGCCCCTGATGAAACATACGTAGAGGAAGAGATTTTTTTAAGAGCAAGCGGGCAAAACCATCTGCTAAACCAATATCCTGTGGGTTACGCATTTAATACACCAGCCATAAGAAATGCTAATTGGAATACTCCATCACAAATAGAGAGCTGGGCAAAGAATCAGATGTTTGAGCTTGAGCCCGATGAATTTATGTTCAACTTTTGCGGCCATAGCGGAAAATTCTATATCAATGAGAATGGCCAGGTTATTTGTACGGATAAGCGATACATTGTTGATATGTTGGTTTATATAAACATCCCTATATATGATGGCAGAGTGGCTTTTAATATAAACAATCCATCGCCTTTATCATTTACTTATTATAAAAGTAACATGTTGCCCAATGGCATGGGAGGCTACATTGATGGATTTGTTCAATGGAGGGTTTCCCGAATTATGGGTTTTTGCATTACGGCTCCGGATGGGACCAAGTATTATTTTGGCGTGTATCATAAGGATGAAGACGGCACTTTGAATATCTACACGGATTATTTCAGAGAAATTGAAATTACCGCAGATTTTTTTGAGCAGTTTTTCATTGAAGAATTTTCGGCCTGGTATTTGGCAAAGATCGTTTCACCCAAAAATGATACGGTTGAATTCAATTACGAAATAGGCGACACATGGGTTAATTTCTCAAAGTATTACAGTGTAAACAAGATGTCCGGTCATGCGACATCTGGAGTTGGATGGATATTCGGGGGCAGGGTGTCAGCAAGTAGTTTTTCAGCCGGGGATCGGATAAACGGCAAATTTATCAGGCCGGTATTTTTGTCAGAGATCAGCACCCCTAATGAAGTAATTGAGTTTAACCGTTCAAATTCGGCAACGCTAAGGTATAATTATAATGAAATACACAACTTCCTTTATGATGTCGCTCAAGGCTGGGACAGATACATCTATATTCCGGTATTTGAAGGGCAACTTCCGATTATATCTGGATATACTCCATTAGGGGAGAAGATTATAGATTACAATTATTTGAAAACAAGTAAACTTGATGAGATTATTATACCATCATACAAAAGCTTTAAATTTCAGTACAATGAAAGCTTAAGCACAAGGTTACAGCTCTCTTCCATTAATGAAGAAAGCGGAACCAAAACCATTCCATTCCTGTCATTTGTATATAATACAACCATACAAATCCCAGGCTTTTTGGATACAAAATACGATCACTGGGGGTATTATAACAATAAGGTAGCTGTGGTTGATCCCGCATCGTCCTCAAGTATGTCCGCGTATTTCGCCTTTAGGGAACCGGACCCTGCGTATCAGCAGGCCGGAATACTGGAAGAAATCCGATACCCTACGGGCGGCTATAAGAAATTTCTGTATGAACCTAATAAGTATAACCGGGTTGTGAAAAGAAATGTAGGGACAGGAGCATTGTCTATACAATCATCTGCTGAAAAAACCGGCGGCGGGTTACGCGCAAAAGAAATCATCGAAAATGACGGGACAAATTCTTATTCAACCCACTATACTTATTTGCCCGGCATTCTAAATGGAGAAATACAATACTATTGGAGCAATTATCAAGGAAAATTATTCAACGGAAATACATACACTGCAGAAAGATTCTTTTCAAACTCGCTCTTACCCGTGTCAAGTAATGCTGAAGGCGGGAGCGTCAGCTATTCAAAAGTTGCGGAGTACCAGAGTGGGAACGGCCGCACTGAATACACTTTTACGAATCATGATAATACATTAGATGAAAATAGTGTAAGCATAGACCTGCAAAAATCCACTTATTCTCCTTTATCCAGTAAAGTAGTAGAAAGAGGAAAAATACTTGAAAGGCTGGTATATAACGAGGGAGGGGTTACCCCGCTGAAGAGGGAAACATTCGAATATTCCATTTTAAATAATAATCCGGAATATATACGATCGGTTTATCTCCGGCGATTGGCCCTGTTTAATACATATGAAATCAACGCTGTTGAAGGCTCGGCATATAAGATCTACATTTACCCGTACAATGTCGACAAAAAGACCGAATATTTCAATAACGCAAATGGCACAATCCAAAATGATCATAGCTGGACATACGATAATCTTAATCAGGTTTCGACACTGATAAGTAACAACAGCGGGATCAACACAAAGAAGGAGATCAAATATCCCTACAATTATTCAGAAGCGGTTTATTCACAGATGACCGGAAAGAATATTGTATCCCCGGTCATTGAGGAGATCACATCCGTCAAGAGCGGAGTTGAAATAGAAAGGACAAAAACCAACTACCAGCTTATTAATAACTTCTATGTCCCATCTTCAACGCAAATATCGTTTACCGGCCCGAATAATCTGATTACCGTCAATTCATTTGATTATTATGATACTAGGGGAAACATACTCCAGACAACAGATATCGGCGGAGTACGCACAACCTATATCTGGGGGTATAATTATAAATATCTGATTGCCCGTATTCAAAATGCATCTTACAGCCAGGTGACGGCTCTTATTAACGAAACCGCATTATCAGGCATTGCAGCAAAATCTGAGCCTACGGCTTCCGATATGCAAACAATCAGAACCCTTGCCACAGGCTTACCCAATGCGCTATTGACAACATTTACATACAAGCCTTTGATAGGTATCGCTTCAGAAACAGATCCTTCGGGGCGAACTATTTATTATGAGTACGATGAGTTTGGACGCTTAAATCAGGTAAAGGATGAAGATGGCAGGATTTTAAAGGAACATAGGTATCACTATACCCCGCAATTGTAGCTATTGTTAAGAGACAACCTTATAACAATGATTAACAAAAAAAGCCCGACATGAACAAGTATATTAAGAATAGCAGACAGGCAGTAATAATGCCTATGGCAATGATTATTCTTACCTTTCATGCAGCCTATGGCCAGGAAAACCAAAAAAACAAGACTGAGACAGTTGATTCCACAGCTATTGTACAAGCTTTTCAGTCGAAATTATCGTCACTTCAATCCGGCGGGACAGCCGGAGGCGATATGCAGATTATGGCAGCCGCGGGGATTCTGCCTGCTGTTTACGATTGGTATGTTTCCACCACCGGTAACGACAACAATGCCGGAACCCAGTCAGCGCCTTTACGGACTATACAGGCGGCAATTAACAGGTCAAGCGCCGGTCAGGCCATAAAAGTAGCTGACGGCCATTATATAGAGTGTATCATTTTTGGAGGGAAAAGCATTAAGCTGGTTGGTAATCCGAACAGTCCGCGGTCTGTAATCATTGATGGTAACAGTCAAAATGCCACAGTGCGGATGGTCCAGCAAGAAAGCTCGGCCACTCTGTTATGCGGTTTCACTATCACTGGCGGAAGCGGTCACCTGGTATACTTGCAGAGCGGCGGAGGAATACACCTTTATAACAATGCAAACCCGGTTCTTTCTGATCTGATAATAACAGGCAATCAGGCCAGCAACGCTGCTGCTCTGGGAGCGCTCCACGGCTCGGCCCCGGTTGTTCAGAATACCCTTATTTACGGTAACGCCACATTATCTGCACATTACACTGTCAGGTTCCACAACCTGGTTAACGGGGCTGCCATGTATAATGTTACCATTGTAGATAACGCCGGAGCTCTAAGTACCGTGGCCGTTACAAGAGGAAGCCATTTAACCGTCAAAAACAGTATCATCCGTAACCCGTCATCAACATACGAGGGATTCATGACTAGTGATAACGGCAGCGTGAATACCACAACTATAAACTACTGTAACCTGCGCAGTGGAACAAGCTTGCTATACGTTGTGACTGGTCAGGGCACATATAACCTGGGATCCGGTATCATTGACGTAGCTCCCGGATTTGTTGCTCCTGCAGAAGGGAAATATCAATTGGCAACAGGATCGCTATGTATCGATGCCGGCGACCCGGCCTCTGCGTGGAAGGACATCAATTTTCCGCCCAGCCGGGGAACAAGCAGGAATGATTTGGGCATGTATGGCTGGGAGGTCTCGCCACAACCATATCAGACAGAAGGTGATGACGACCCTCCGGGGACCATTTCCCCAAGCTCCAACCGCAATTACATCCATACCATCGTACCGCAAATTGAAACGACATCCATTCCCTCAGGGGTACGCAGCCCGGCGCAATACAACGAAACGATAGAATATTTTGACGGATTGGGCCGCCCCATTCAATCAGTAGCCGTTGGCTCATCGCCCGCAGGTAAGGATGTTGTCACCCCTTTGGCCTACGACAATTTTGGTCGTGAAGCCATTAAATATATGCCCTTTGAAAGCGCTGCCAGCCAGGGGAAATTCACGGACGATGGCATTGAAAGCCAGAGCGACTGGTATGGCGCGACACATGCAGGAATTCCCTCCGACGCCTGCCCTTTCTCGGAGACCGTCTTCGAACCTTCTCCGCTTAACAGGGTCATTGAACAGTATGGGCCCGGTCAGGCATGGAAAATCAACAGCAAGCGCCAGATAATCAGTTACAAAACCAATGCTGCCAATGAGGTTCGCCTGTGGGTAGCCGCCGGATCGCAGGTATCATCTACTGCAAACTACCCCGCCAATACGCTTTTTGTAACCGAAACCACGGACGAGGACGGGAGGAAAGTTACACAATATGTTGATTTACAGGGACGCACCATAAGACAGCAGCAGCTGGCAGGCACTGCGGAGAACGCCATCACCGACTATGTATATGATGATCACGGCAGGTTGAGGTATGTTCTGCCGCCGGCAGTTACAAAAACTGCCAGAACAATCCCATTTACACATGCTGATTTCATCAATTATATCTACGCTTATATCTATGACGAGCGCGGACGGGTAATCGAAAAATATATCCCCGGTGCAGGATGGACGCACATTGTTTACAATAAGCTCGACCAGCCGGTTCTTGTAAGGGATGCCGGGCAGCGCAAGAACAAAGAATGGAGCTTTACCAAATACGATGCACACGGGCGGGTAGCCGTTACCGGATTGTATTCCAATACTGTTGATACCACCCGGACAGCCGTACAAAACCTTGCTAACTTAGCAAGCTCGCAATGGGAGACCCGTCCGTTGAACAACGAATGGAGTAATACCGCTTTCCCCACCACCGGTATCACAATTTATTCGGTCAATTATTACGATAATTACAATTTTCCCGGGAAAATAAATTACATTGGTACGGATAAAGACGACCGCGTGCAGGGTATGTTGACAGGCAGCAAAGCGCTTGTGCTGGATTCCAACCCTGTAAAATGGCTGTACGCCACCATGTATTATGATAACAAGGGGCGGTTTATACAAAGTATTGCTGATAACGTCATGAACGGACAAGATCGTATCACCAGCACATACGACTTTACCGGGAGGCTCCTTACCTCCGTCCGCGATCATACCGGAGCCGGCGCCATTGGCATTTCCATCGCTAACTCTTATGATCATGCAGGGCGGTTGCTCACCGAGGACCACTCGGTTGACGGCGGCGCTACTGTAACCGTGGCCGAAAATCAGTATAACGCATTGGGGCAATTAATACAAACATCGCTGCACGGCGGGATAGAAACGATCGGCTACGATTACAATATCCGCGGGTGGTTGACGGCTATCAACGGGCAGCTTTTCTCTGAAAAGCTGAACTACCAGAATGTGATTTCCGGGCTTGGCAATGCCCCGCAGTGGGCTGGCAACATCAGCGTGATGGAGTGGAAAACCCCGACGGTTAACACTGACTGGCACGCGCACTGGTTTAACTATGACGACCTGAGCCGCATCACCCGGACCAGCTACAAGCGAAAAGGAGAGTACGACGGTTCATATTCTTCAAGTAACACCACCTCCAGGAAAGATGCCTACGCGATTTATATGGGATACACCGATGATCTTATGGGGAATATCGACTGGATGACCAGAGTTCATAACTTTGATTGCTGGGATGATATTGTGTTCGGCTACGAAGGTAACCGGCTTATCCGCGTACGTGATTTCGCGACCGACGTTCCCGAGATGGGGTTCAGGAACAACCTGAACAACAGTAACAGCATTGTTTATTATAATTATGATTCAGCAGGTCGCATGAACCGCGACAATAACATGGATCACACTGTCGCCTATAACCATCTGGGACTGACAAAAAGCGTAGCGCAAGGTTCAAACACTCTGAATTACACCTACGATGCCGCGGGCCGGAGGCTGAAAAAACAGCTGGGCAGCCAGACGCGCTACTATATGGACGGCATTGAGAAAAGCGGCGACACCACCCTTATACACTTCGCTTATGGCCGACTGCGTCGCAGCAGCGCCTCCGAGCCTTGGGCGCGCGATTACTTCCTGAAAGATCATCTGGGTAACGTCCGGGTTGTATTCGAAACGACTGACGGCTCTTCTTCCTCTTATTCGGGTTCCTCTTGGGTAACCTACATAGCCACGATGGAAGAGAGCAAAGCCGGTGAAGAAGATCTCTACTTTGCCAACGTTAACGCCACCCGCGCCGACAGGCCTTTCAACTACCCTGACGCCAATCCGGCCAACGCCAAAGTGTCAAAAGTACCGGGCAAAAGGCGTGGGCTGAGTATCATGCTCAAAGTAATGGCCGGCGATACGATAGAGATATCTGCCAAGGCGTTTTATAATATGGATAATGCCGCTCCGGGAAGGGGCATTGATGTAGCGCCCATTCTTGGGAGCATTATCTCAAGTATGACTAATCCGGTAGCTACAGCGGTTGGAGAAGCCTCGCAGGTAGCGACCACTGTTCACACCTCAGCCGGTCATTCTTCAAGGTATGTCACTCTGCCCGATAAGGGATCACAGGTTAAGACCGTACAACCGAGATCAGGAGTTAACTTTGTGTTGTATAATTCAGCGTTTGAGGTTGTGGAGGAGAATACGGGATATTTGCCGGTTGATGATAAGATCAATGCCATACAGACCCTTTCCACCGACAGGATGGTTATGGCTGAAGCCGGGTTTATAGAAGTTTTCGTGGACAACCAGGCGAATACGGCGGTATATTATGATAATATGATGGTTGTTCATAGTAGCGGCAGCAGCAATGTGCTTGAGGTAAATGCCTATTATCCGTATGGAATGCTGATGCCGGGGTTGAGTCTGATTGCCCCGCCGGGTAAATATAACGCCTATAAACATTCGGCCAAAGAATTGCAGAAAGAGCTGGGACTTAGTTGGTATGATCACGGAGCAAGGATGTATGATGTGACTGTTAGCAGGTGGTGGGTACCTGATCCGTTAGCAGAATCATGCAGAAGATGGAGCCCGTATAACTATGCTGTCAATAACCCGATAAGGTTCACTGACCCGGATGGAATGTACATTAATGATCCTAATGATTATTTTGATATTTATACTGGCAAACCAATTGGAACCGATAGCGATCCAATAAACGATGATGTAAGATTAATTTCGCAAGAGAATTGGGAAAAAAGTAAAAAAAATCAAGCAACTACCCCTATTGAAGGCAGCATTACTATTAAAGAAGCAAAAGAGAATTTTATTCTAACGCATTCAAAGAGAATTAATATAGCTAACTTCTATTTTGAGAAGGCCGGTTATCCATTAAGTGACTTAGATAACAATTCAATAAAAGTTAGTGAAATTTGGGATGTTGGTGAGACAAGAGACAGTAATAAGGATAAGAAGCTTGAAATAACAATGTCATCTCGTTATTTCGGCTCCACCATAAAAAACAGGTATGATTTCATTAGTTTTTTTGTCCATGAGTATGGCAGTCATGGGAAGAGATTCTTAAAAGGAGAAGTATTTAGTGAGGACAAGAGGGATATCTGGGAAAAAGAAGCCTATAAAGCGCAGGTAGGTCACTCGAGTTGGAATTTTGTTTCTGAAGAATGGAGAAATTACATAAAGAAAATCATTGAATCAGAGAATTATTTTGATATTTCAAAAGTCAAATAATCAGATTATGAGAATGGTTAAATTACATAAGTTAGTAATGTATGGTTTAATATTGTCTGTATGTTATGGATGTCACACACAAGGAAAGAGTGGTAAAGTAAGCAATTACTGCATTGGTGATATATGGTATAGAATTGCTGAAACTGCCAATCCAGATAAGGTTTTTTGTACAATTGATGTCCCGGATTCTTCTTTATTTTATCATTTTATAAATAACGAAGAAAGGTTGAGAATTACTTTTTTCGGTACAATTTATAATGTCGATAGTTTTAAAGTAATTCATCATTTGATGGGTGCTTATAATTTAGAAAATACAATAATTATAGGGCAGACAACAACATCTCTTATGAAATATGAAAAACAGTTTCTTGATTCATTAATCCAAAAAACACATGGAGAACTAAAAATAGAGATACTAGATACTCTAACTAAGCAGAAATGGGAATTTACTAGATGTATTAAAAAAGAGAATGAAGATAAGGATTGGTTTAAACGAGTACCAGATGGATTATTCATGAATTATTAAAGGTAAAAAATTCATCGAAGACAATGCTGGTGATCTTTTTAAACCGAGTGAGTTGAACGAAATCTTTTCAATACAGTATATTTTTGAATAATTATGCGAAAAATTTTAATAACAATAGGTATTTTATGCTTCGGTTTACTATTAATTTCTTGCCTATCAAATAAAAAGTCAAGAAATATTTTTTGCGTCCAAAAGTTTGAATTGAGAGCTACTACAGTTCTTAATCCTGACAAAGCCTTTATAAAAATCCTAACAGATAAACGACTAAAAAAAGTATTACTAAGCAAGGAATGGGATAGTATAAATTTTTCAGGTGGCATTTTTGATACATTAAATTTTAACCATAGACTTATTGGAGTTGCCGAAACAGATAGCCCAAACGAATTAGTGATTGGAATAGCTACTGCAAAATTCTTTAGCTGCACACAAGATCAGAAAGATTCTATTGCTTCGATTACGTTTGAAAAGGTAGAGATAAATATATTCTCGAAAGATGGAGCATGGGAATTAAAGCCTTGTAGTAAATCAGAAACACTTTTTTAATGCTTATCAAAGCATTGATAAATAATTGTTTCGATGAAATTTTTTTTTTTTTTAATATTAGTCCTAATTGCAGGTTGTAAAAGTCAAGCAAAAGAAGAATTGACGATTTATTCTATTCAATTAATCAAAAAGGATAGATATAATGATGACATGTTAGCTTGCTGCTTTGCAGCATCAGATCCTTGGTCTTTTAATAAAGAAGTGTCTAACCATCGGATAAAAGCGATTAATTTTGTTACAGCCAGGCAATTAGGAATAGATTTCTATGGATGGAAAATAGCAAAATATAATTTAGACTCTACAGTTTTCGTACTCGGGTTATTTATTCCAAGATCGCAAATCACCAAAATGAGTGATGACTCAATAGCCTTAGTAACAAATAAATTAAAATCGGCCCCCCAATTAGATCTTATACTAGAAAACGAAGACACCTTAAGGTTATATGATTTTGATTTTAATAAAGTAAATGAAATGAAGGTGATTTTTTCTGTAAATGATACTGATTGGGTTGGTATTTCCAGGTGAACTTTACGGGAAATTGATGTACGTATAGGAGGACTAAACAGTTTATTACCAGACATATGATGCATAATATCAAGATATATATCATGACATCCATACGTTTATATACGATCGCCGCGGCTATCTGTTGCCTGACGTGCTGTCCGGCAATAGCGCAGACTACCGGTAACCGGCACGAGACTTATCAAAGCATGGAGCAAAGCAATGCCATGCTCGAAGATTTTTCCCGCAAATGTGAAAAGCGCACCAGGAAGGCCGAAAAGCGATTCAAACGTTACGAACAGAAAATTTTAAAACATGCCAACTCCTCCGACGCTGAGGAATTCTTTTCCGGTGAACAGACAGATTCGTTGAATCAGGAACCCCAAAACGGCCTGGGCAAGGAACCATCGTTGGACAGCCTTCTCCTGGCTTACGGTTTTGCGGAGTATGCCGGTTTAGCTCCTGACCGACTATTAACGGGCAAGGTAAACGAAAACCTTAACCGTGCGAAACAACAGCTGGACATTACCCAACGCGCCAAGAGCGAACTGATGAAGTGTAAGGAACACTGGAAAGCAAAGGTGCTGGAATCCCGGAAATATAACAAATGGCTGAATAAGATGGAAAAGGAGTGTTATTATTATACGGCGCAAATCAATGAGTACCGCAGGGCGTTACGTGACCCGTCTTATCTCTATGACAAGTTACTGAGCTCCCTGCGTCGCGATCCGCGCTGGGGCGATTTTATAGCCACACTACCTGCCAAGCCGCAAAACACGGGCAAAATGCAACCCCGAGAGATAGTACAACAGATGTTGCAGAGTCAGGCGGCTTCAGTTAGTCCCGATGTAGCCAAACTTTTTAAGGACGTCCAAAAGACAGGGAGCGATTTGCTGAGTAGCCTGAGCAATCAGGCCGCATCATTCGGTAACATGGATAATGCCGCCCAGATGCCCGGGTTTGTCCCCAACACCTACAAGACAAAAAATTTATGGGAACATATTGACATCGGCTTCAATTTGCAGTTTGACGACAGGACAATGTTTCTGCCGTCAACCGGAGTAGCGGGTGCGCAAATATCGTTCAACTTCGACCAGTGGCTGAGTGCAGGGGTGACAGCTACCTATCGCTTTGGAATGGGTGATATCAAAAACATTAAATTTTCACACTCAGGGGCAGGTTATGGAGCCTTTGTGAACTACAAGATATGGAATGCGATTGGGGTACAGGCAGGATACGAGCGTAACTGGCGTACAGAAATAGAAGTCAATGAGGTGTATTTCCCGGCAGCATGGACGTCATCGGCGCTGGCAGGGTTGTCATGGGAATATGAAGCAGGAAAGAGCATGAAAGGTACGATGGGAGTGTTTTACGATTTCCTGCATAATAAACATACGCCGGTAACCAATGCGGTGTTATGGCGGATGGGGTGGAAATTTTAATAACAGAAAAAATATTGACCTGTTTTGCTTTTTCTTCACATTATAAGCTTGTTACACATATTTCAAAACAGCTTCTAAGTGAAATCCTAAAAAACCTCGATCTAATCGGAACACGTTCTGCAGATTGAATGCGGGTCAGCGCTGACAAGCAATATTTTATAAATATATGCCAACCTGCCATGCCGTAAGCCATATCGGTGAACTAACGGAGGTAGTGTTCCAATCAGTGTGTCCGGGGTAGCAGGTCTTCATCGAAGTTTCACATCTTAAAATTACACTTTTCAACTCAATTTTCTGGATTACGAAAACAATCCAACTAATTGTTGAGTAAATCCAGAAAATTGCCTGAGTCATCAGGGAATA
>Ga0209408_1001740_pt1 | contig 13247 bp, 8 predicted proteins | sample AD_UKC107_MetaG_FD_184422 | JGI IMG/M metagenome (GOLD analysis project Ga0209408, IMG submission 184422) | Active sludge microbial communities of municipal wastewater-treating anaerobic digesters from Hong Kong - AD_UKC107_MetaG (SPAdes)... | ecosystem: Engineered > Bioreactor > Anaerobic >... | reverse complement strand
GGGGTATATAATGTTTGGCCCAAAAATATTCCTGAGAACAACGACATTGAAACATTCATAGAATTATTTAAAACATTTGGTTATGATGTTTGTGAAAATTCAAATTATGAAGAAGGTTTTAGAAAAGTGGCATTATATGTTAAACCCGGAACAAATTTATGTACCCATGCAGCAAGACAAAAAAGAGGTGGAATTTGGACAAGTAAACTTGGAAAAGAAAATGATATATCCCACTCATCACCCGAAAGTGTTGAAGGACCCGTTTATGGTAAAGTTGCTTACATATTAAAAAAAAGAAATTAAAACTTATTTTTTACTTATTATAGCATTTAATATTGTATGTATAATACAAAAAACTTTATAATTAAGAGCTTGTAAAACATAAACCTTTATAGCACTGGATTTGTAGTTAATTGTGCTTTAGTAATTTTGTAAAACAAATTCTGGTAAATTAAATAAAAATGTAGCTTTTACATCCCTTTTGTATCCCAAAAACAAAAAAGCTCCTAATCATAATTGATTCAGGAGCTTTTTTTGTACCCGGGGCGGGACTTGAACCCGCACAGCCAAAACGGCCACAGGATTTTAAGTCCTGCGTGTCTACCAATTCCACCACCCGGGCATTGGGTGAGCGAGAAACGGGACTCGAACCCGCGACCCCGACCTTGGCAAGGTCGTGCTCTACCAACTGAGCTATTCTCGCATTTATTGCTTTTCAGTAAGTTTAAGTACTCTTGCTATTCTTGCGTTTAGCGGATGCAAATATATTTATTTTTTTTGTTCTGCAAAAAATATATTTAAAAAATATTGCAGTTTTTTCAACTTAAAATTATTTTAATCCTATATATCGCTTAATATCATTCAATTTGTTTAGCGCCTCCATAGGTGTAAGGTTATTGATATCCAATTTTTTAATTTCGTCACGGATATGTTTAAGCACTGGGTCATCTAGTTGAAAAATTGTTGTTTGAAAACCTTCTCTATGTTGTGCAATATCGCCAACAGGCTTAGCAAGTGATTCCTTTTGCCCACCTTTTTCCAATTCTTTTAATATTTCATTTGCACGCCGCACCACACTTTTAGGCATTCCTGCCATTTGTGCCACATGTATACCAAAACTATGCTCACTTCCTCCCCTTTTCAGTTTTCTTAGAAAAATAACTTTATCATCTAATTCCTTAACCGACACATTATAATTTTTTATCCTGTTAAATGATTTTTCCATCTCATTTAACTCGTGATAATGCGTAGCAAATAATGTTTTAGCTTTGGCTACCGGATGCTCATGAATATACTCTGCCATTGCCCATGCTATGGATATACCATCATAAGTACTTGTTCCCCGCCCTATTTCATCTAAAAGGATTAAACTCCTGTGCGATAAGTTATTTAAAATACTTGCAGCCTCGTGCATTTCTACCATAAAAGTTGATTCACCTAATGATATATTGTCCGAAGCCCCCACCCGTGTAAATATTTTATCCACCAGGCCAATTTTCGCCTCGGCAGCTGGCACAAAGCTTCCCATTTGTGCTAACAATACAATTAAAGCCGTTTGGCGTAACAAAGCCGACTTACCCGACATATTAGGGCCTGTAATCATAATGATTTGCTGTTGCTCGCTATCCAATAAAATATCGTTTGAAACGTAAGGTTCATCAATAGGCAACATTTTTTCGATAACCGGATGCCTTCCTTCTTTTATTTCAATGGTATCGCTATCGCTGATTTCAGGAAGTATATATTTATTTTCGCTGGCTATTGTTGCAAAAGAAAGCAAACAATCCAGCCGGGCAATTAACGATGCATTTAACTGAATAGCTGCCACATACTCCTCAATACTTGCTACCAGTTCAAAAAATAATTTTTGTTCTAAATCAAGAGCCTTTTCTTCAGCACCTAAAATCTTTACTTCATATTCTTTTAACTCTTCGGTAATATACCTTTCGGCACTTACCAAAGTTTGTTTTCGAATCCATTCCGGAGGTACTTTATCTTTGTGGGTATTCCTAACTTCAATATAATATCCGAAAACATTATTAAAACTAATTTTTAATGATGTAATTCCTGTTTTTTCGATTTCACGCTGCTGTATCTGAAGCAGGTAATCTTTACCTGAGTATGCTAACTTGCGATACTCATCCAACTCGTTTGATACACCTGTTGCAATATAATTCCCTTTGCTTAATAATGCTGGTGGGTCGGGGAAAAGTTCCTTTTCAATCCTGTCTCTGATATTCGAGCAAGGATTTAACTGGTCGCCAATATTTTTTAAAGCATCATTACCTGAATCCAAACAAGCTCTTTTAATTGGCTCAATAGCCGATAGCGCTCTCTTAAGCTGAACCACTTCACGCGGATTAACCCTTGCTGTAGCTACTTTCGATATAATCCGTTCCAAATCGCCGACTTCCTGAATATGCTCTGATAACAAATCCTTAAAATCAGCATCATTTAAAAGGTAATCAACCACATCAAGCCTTTCTTTTATAGGTTTTTCATCCTTAAGCGGAAGGGCAACCCATCTTTTAAGCATTCGGGCACCCATAGGCGAGATAGTCCTGTCTATAACATCAACCAAGGTTTTTGCGCCTTCGTTAATCGAGTAAAACAACTCTAAATTCCGTATGGTAAATTTATCGAGCCACACATATTTATCTTCCTCTATTCTCGAAATTGTAGCTATATGTTGTAGCTTCTCGTGCTGAGTAATTTCAAGATACTGAAGTATCGACCCTGCAGCAATAATTCCAAGCTGCAGATTCTGTACCCCAAATCCCTTCAATGTTGCTGTCTGAAAGCGTTTTAATAATTTATTATTGGCATTTTCAGGCGTAAAAACCCAATCATCCAGTTTATAGGTATAAAATTTTTCGCCAAACAGTTCTTTAAAAAGCTGTTGTTTACTTCGCTCAAACAACACTTCTTTGGGTTGGAAACTGCTTAATAATTTATCTATATACTCAAAACTACCTTCTGCTGTCAGAAACTCACCAGTGGAAATATCGAGAAATGCAACGCCGGCAATACTCTTTTCTAAATGCACTGCAGCTAAAAAGTTGTTTTCTCTATGCTCTAACACATTGTCATTAAAAGAAACCCCCGGAGTAACCATTTCGGTTACACCCCGCTTTACAATTTTCTTTGTCATTTTAGGGTCTTCCAATTGCTCGCAAATAGCAACGCGTTGCCCTGCTCTTACCAGTTTTGGCAAATAAGTATCCAAAGCATGATATGGCACACCGGCTAACTCAACAAATGAAGCTGCACCGTTCGCTCTTTTAGTAAGTGTTATACCTAATATTTCAGAGGCTTTTATGGCATCTTCTCCAAATGTTTCGTAAAAATCACCAACACGAAACAACAAGATCGCATCAGGATGCTGTTTCTTGATTTGATAATATTGCTTCATTAAGGGCGTTTCGGCGTATTTCTTTTCTTCTGGCAAAATCATGTACTTTTTTAGGATATCACTTCAAAAATAAAACTAATCGTTAAGTTATCCATAAATAACTCTATTCTTTTATTAACATAGATTTCTTAAAAAGGAACAAAAAAAAGAGTCCTTGCTTTTTGAACAAGGACCTAAAAATTAGATTTTTCTTCAGGTAAAATTTTAGGGGTTAATTTTTCCAGTGATGCTAAAGTAGTAACTTTTTTTAAAAATCCAAAAGATCACAAAAAAAATATCTATATATACATCTAAAAAAAAATCATTTTACCTGAACTAAAAAGAATTCAAATATTTTTTAAAAGTCTGCTAAAAACCATTTTTCTTCTTCAAATATAATTTTACATTAGCAATTCAATAAAATTACATCTACAAAATCAATAATATGAAGAAAATACTAATACTTGGAGCAGGATTATCATCATCAAGCATGATAAAATATTTACTCGACCACTCGAAAGAAAATAACTGGAAAGTTAAAGTAGGAGATATGTCATTAGAACTAGCCAAAAGAAAAATTGGCGGGCACGAGAATGGAGAAGCTTTTCAGTTTGATGTTTTTAACGAAGCACAGCGTATTGAAGAAATAAAAAATGCTGATTATGTTGTTTCGATGCTTCCTGCGCGTTTCCACCCATTGGTTGCAGAAAAATGCGTTGAATTTGGCAAACACATGTTCACTGCATCCTATGTATCAAAAGAAATGAAAGAATTACATCAAAAAGCAGTAGAAAAAGGTTTATTGCTTTTAAATGAGATAGGTGTTGACCCTGGAATTGACCATATGTCGGCCATGAAAGTAATTGATGAAATAAAAGCTGAAGGCGGGGAAATGCTGGCTTTCACCTCAAGCACAGGCGGACTTGTTGCTCCTGAATTTGATAACAATCCTTGGAACTACAAATTTACATGGAATCCAAGAAATGTGGTTGTTGCAGGCCAATCGGTAGCTCAATATATTGACCATGGTAAATATAAATTTGTCCCTTACCATCAATTATTCAGAAGAACAGAAAAAATGTCGGTTTTACACGTAGGCGAGTTTGAGATGTATCCCAACAGGGATTCGTTAAGCTACCGCGAAACTTACAATTTACAAAACATCCCTACTATTTTAAGGGGAACCTTGCGCCGCCCTGGATATTGTGAGGCCTGGAATGTTTTTGTATCGTTAGGTGTTACAGATGATACGTATGTAATTGAAAATTCAGAAAATCTCACATACAGAGAGTTTATAAACAGCTACCTGCCTTATGATGAAAACGATACGGTTGAACAAAAAATCTGCAATTACACAGGAATTCAAATGGATTCGGAAACCATGAGCAGATTGAAATGGCTTGGTATTTTTGAAAATGTAAAAATTGGATTGCCAAATGCTACTCCGGCTCAAATACTTCAGAAAATATTAGAAGAAAAGTGGGCACTTGGGCCTGAAGATAAAGATATGATTGTAATGCAACATAAATTTGACTATAAATTAAATGGTAAAAACAAGCGTAAATTATCTTCGTTGGTTGTAATTGGGAAAGACCAGGTACATACTGCTATGTCGATTACTGTTGGGGTTCCTGTTGCCATTGCAATTAAACTTTTCCATACAGGGGTTATTAAACGCACAGGAGTTATTGTCCCGACTATGAAAGATATTTACGAACCTGTATTAAATGAGTTGGAAGAGTATGGAATTAAATTTATAGAAGAAGAAATCGTCCTGGATTAAAAAGATAAATAAAAATCTTTGGTAAGATTTTTATAAGCATCCGAATAAGAATGCCGTTTGTTGAGTTCAATAATAATTTCCTGCTCAACAAGCGGCTTTTTAGTTTTCATAAATTCGAGCAATAAACGCTTGGGTTCGCGGCCAGGTTTCGGAAGGACTTTCGTTTGCCTGTTGCAATACAAACCTTTTTGTGATGCCTTTACAATAAATAAAGTACCCTCGATATATGGAAGAATTACGCTTAAAATACCATCATCGGTTAATAACCTGGTTGCGCCGGCAATTATCTCATCTAACTGCAATTCCGAATTATGCCGTGCATTTGCTCTTTTATGGTCTGGTGCCACCATTGAGTTCTGAAAATATGGAGGATTTGAAACAATCAGGCTATATTTCCTTTCTGAATGATTTATAAAATCCTGAAATGACTGATGTATAAGATTTATTCTATCATTCCACAATGAATTTGCTACATTTTCACTTGCCTGTATTACCGCATGTTCATCTATTTCAACAGCATCAATCTTTGCATTACACCGTTGGGCAATCATCAATGCAATTAAACCTGTCCCTGTTCCTATATCAAGAACTGTTTTAGCATTTTTGCAATTTGCCCATGCACCAAGCAAGACACCATCGGTACCCACTTTCATGGCACATTTGTCCTGAAAAACTGTGAACTGTTTAAATTTAAAATAATCGTTAGGCATAATTAAAATTTCTCGAAAATACCCAGTCCAAAAAGTGCAAAATCATACTTAACCGGATCTTCAGGGTCAAAATTACGTAAAACAGATGTAATTTCTTCAACGGCTTTCCAGTCATTTTGTTTTCTGTTCAGCAAACCTAATTTTCGTGCGATATTCCCCGTGTGCAAATCAAGCGGTAAATACAATGCAGATGAAGGGATACCACTCCATAACCCAAAATCCACCCCTTTATTATCATTTCTCACCATCCATCGTAAAAACATGTTTAAACGCTTTGCCGTTGCGCCCTTTAATACATTTGATATATGCTTTTTAGTCCTTTCCTGATGCTCAACTTCAAAAAACACCTCTCTAAAATCTGCCAACACTTGAAAAATTTCCTTTTTCTTTTCATAAAGCGACTCAAACAAACTACCCAGACTTGTATGTTTGCTATAAATATTTCTAAGAGATCGTATAAAATAAATGCAATCCTCTCCCTGAAACGTTCTGTGTTTAAAATAGTGAAAACGGGTTAAATCTCTTTCTGCGTATCCCATAATAAACTCAAATGGGGCATAATCCATCAAAGCCATTAATTTTTGAGCATTTTTTATAATAACAGGCCGTTGGCCCCAAGCTATGGAAGAAGCAAAAAAAGCTGAAATTTCGATATCAAAAATATCCGTAAACTGATGTGGGATTTGAATGGGATCCGACTTTATAAAATCGCGATGATTATATTTTCCGGCCTTTTCATCCAAAAAATCTTTTATGCCTGATAAATCTTTCATTATTATGGCATAAACAAACCATCTTTCATATGTAGTTTTCTGTCAGCCATATTTGCCAAGTCCTCATCATGAGTTACAATTACTATAGATGGATTATATTTATCACGCAAAGAAAAAAACAAGCTATGTAACTCCTTTTTGTTTTCAGAGTCGAGGTTACCTGAAGGCTCATCGGCAAAAATAACAGCTGGTTCGTTAATAAGAGCTCTTGCTACAGCAACCCTTTGCTGCTCTCCACCTGATAACTCTTTAGGTTTATGGCCGATTCTATGTTCAAGTTTTAAAAAATGCAATATTTCTTTTGCCTTTTTTTCTGCCTTTTCTTTAGGGATTTTGGCTATAAATGCAGGAATACAAACATTTTCGAGGGCAGTAAATTCTGGCAGCAAATGATGGAATTGAAAAACAAATCCAATATTCTGGTTTCGGAAAGCAGCAAGTTGCTTATCTTTAAGTTTACTTACCTCAACATTATTATAAAGAATTTTCCCATTATTTGGCCGGCTAAGTGTTCCCAGGATCTGTAAAAAAGTTGTTTTTCCTGCACCACTGGGGCCAACAATAGATATTATTTCACCTTGACTAATATTCAGATCAATACCTTTTAAAACCTGAAGATCGCCATAAGATTTTTTTATTTGTTGCGCGCTAATCATTTATTAATTATTATGCATAAAAACCAGATAAATATATAGAATATAAACAGAAACAAAAACCAAGCCTTTCCAACGTGTAATTAAACCTTTCTTTAAAGGCAGGATAAAAACAAATAATAAAAGTGCTATTGCTAACATCCAGAATATATCAAACCTTAAAACCATAGGGTTAATATCGATTGCTTTAACAATACTTGACAGGCCCAGTATGGCTAATATATTGAAAATGTTTGAACCAATAATATTTCCAATGAATATATCCAGTTCTTTACGAACAGCTGCTGCAATTGAGGTTGCCAATTCTGGCAAGCTTGTACCTAATGCAACTACCGAAACAGAAATAATACGTTCGTCGACACCCATTTTAGCAGCAATACTTGTAGCTCCTTTAATTAAAAATTCCGCTCCATAAATTAATCCAAAAGCTGCTAATAATATCAGTATAAACGAAACTGTTAAATTATATTTTGGTTTAACCGTTTCATCCGGGTTTTCCTTATTGTATTTCCTTGAACTATGAATTGAATAAAAAATATATGCGGTTAAAATACCAATAAAAATAATGCCTTCAAAAAACTGTAATTTACCATTCAGGCAGAAAATATAAAATAATATACTAATTATCATCATTACTGCCCAATCGAAATGAATGGCTTTCTTTTTAACTTTAATCGGTAATATTATTGCTGTAAGCCCTAATATAAGCGCAATATTTGCAATATTCGAGCCTATTACATTCCCTATCGCAATATCAGGGTGCCCTTTTAGGGCAGCATCCAGGCTAACAACCAACTCTGGTGCCGAGGTTCCAAACGAAACTACAACCACACCAATAACAAGCTTCGAAACCTTAAAATGGCCTGCAAGCGAAACACTACCTTTTACTAAAAAGTCCCCACTTACTAGAAGTAAAAACAGCCCGGCAATCAATAATAAAATATCCATACTAACTATCCATTTAAATCGTTATTGGTATTTTCAATTTCCTTTTTAATATCAACCGATTCTTTTTTTATATCGTCGGTGTAGCTGTTCATCTCTCTCTTTATGTCATCAGTGGCTTTTTGGAATTCGCGAAAACCTTTTCCTAATCCACGGGCAATTTCAGGTATTTTATTGGCGCCGAACAACAATAATACCACCAAAAAAATAACAAAAATTTCGCCTCCGCTAATAAAAAGTAAGCAACTATACATACAAGCTATTTTTCACAAATATACGTTTTGTTTAAAGAATAAAAAAAGCCCCTGTCCGGGGCTTTCTAAGATATTGAGTTAAAATTATTTCTTTTCTTCTTTTTCTTTTCCTTTGTGCACTGTATCGTATACTAAAGGAGTAGCAATAAATAATGATGAATAAGTACCAACAACAATACCTACTAAAAGGGCAAATACAAATCCTCGGATTACTTCGCCACCTAATATAAAGATGGTTAATAATACCACAAAAGTAGTAAGTGATGTATTGAATGTACGGCTTAATGTGCTATTTAAAGCACCATTCATAACAGTACTTCGATCACGTTTTGGATATAAGGTTACATATTCCCTGATACGGTCGAAAACAACTACTGTATCGTTCACCGAGTAACCTACCACGGTTAATATCGCCGCAATAAATGCCTGGTCAATTTCCAGTGAGAAAGGAAGTGCACCAGCTAACAACGAGAATATACCTAATATAATTAGCACGTCATGCATTAAGGCTGCAACAGCACCTAAACCATATTGCCAGTTTTTAAACCTTATAAAGATGTATATAAACATCATAATAAGCGCAAGTGCAATAACTACAAACGATTTGTATAATATATCGTCAGCAATGGTTGCTCCAACTTTTTGTGAACTTCTTAATCCATATACATTATCCACATCGTGAACACCTGCAATACGAACAGAATTATTTTCACCCATTACAAAACCCTTTAAGAATTGCTCTTGTGCCAGATTATCCAAACCATAAACTGATTTAATACCTTCAAATAATCTTGCTTCTACGTCTTTATCCACCTCAACAGCATCTTCATCAATCCTGTATTTTGTAGTAATCTTAACCTGGTCGTCAGCACCAAAAGTTTTTACTTCAGGAGCTTGGCCGTACACCTCGGCTAAATAATTTGCTACATCAACCGTACTTACCGATTGGTTAAAACGGACTACATATGTCCTACCACCAGTAAAATCAACACCTAAGTTTAGCCCTTTAGTAAATAATGCACCAACACTTACAAATACTAGTATTGCCGATATTACGTAGAATAATTTACGTTTTTCAAGGAATTTAATATTTGTATTTTTAAATAAACCTTCGGTTAATTTGGTTGAATATGTTATTTCTTTATTCCTGTTTAAATACCATTCAAATATTAAACGGGTAATAAAAATTGCAGTAAACAATGATGTTAATACACCAATTAATAAGGTTGTTGCAAAACCTTTAATAGGGCCTGTACCAAAAACATAAAGGATAATAGCTGTTAGTAAAGTGGTAACGTTGGCATCAATAATTGCTGAATATGCGTTTTTGTAACCATCTTTTACCGCAAGTTTAACACCTTTCCCAGCGGTTAATTCTTCTCGGATACGCTCATAAATAAGCACGTTAGCATCAACCGACATACCAATAGTTAAAACAATACCGGCAATACCTGGCAAGGTAAGTACAGCTCCTAACGAAGCTAATACACCAACGATAAAGAACATATTTGCAATAAGTGCTATATCGGCCACCAAACCAGCCTTTCGGCTATAATAAAATAACATATAAACGATTACCACAATAAATGCGATAAAGAAAGAATTTAACCCCTTATCAATAGCTTCCTGGCCTAACGAAGGGCCAACAATTTCTTCCTGAATGATATGAGCAGGAGCAGGTAATTTACCTGATTTTAAAATGTTGGCTAAGTCTTTTGCTTCGTTTACCGTAAAATCTCCTGATATAGAAGAACGGCCACCCGTAATCTCCTGATTAACGCGTGGTGCTGAGTAAACATAATCATCTAAAACGATTGCAATAAAGTTACCCACATTATTTTTTGTTAAACGAGCCCATGTTTTAGCACCATCGGCATTCATTGCCATAGTAACTTCTGCAGCACCAGAATTTTGGTCGAATTCAGAACGGGCATCAGTAATTACATCGCCATCCAAAGGAGCCCTTCCATCGCGGCCTGTCATTTTAATAGCATGTAATTCGTAATAACTTTTCGATTCGTCGTGTTTGTATGATTTTACTGCCCACTTAAATGCGATATCTCTTGGAAATACTGCCTTTACCTGCTTTAAATTTAAGTATGCATTAACTTTTGAAGTATCAGAATAATGAGCCATACCAATTACAGAACCTTCCATAGGCTGCCCGCTTTGCGGATTAATACTTGGGCGTAATACACTGAATAATGGATAACGCTCCGAAATTTGATCCTGTGATAAAGCTGTTGAATCAGTTTTTGTTGTATCTGAAGCAATCTTATCTAACAAAGCCAGCTCTTCGCCTTCTTGTGTTGTAGTTTCTTCAACTACTTTTTCCTCAACCGCATCTTGTTTTTCAGGAGTTTCGTTCTTTTCAAGTTCCTTTTTAGCTTGTTCTAATCCGTAAATAACTTCGTTTGCTTGCAATAAAGAACCATAAACCTCTGTATTGTTATATGTTTCCCAAAACTCAAGGTTAGCAGTTCCCTGCAACAGGTCACGTACACGTTCCTGGTCTTTAACCCCTGGAAGCTCAACCATAATACGGCCCGTTGTACCTTCTAAACGCTGGATGTTTGGTTGTACAACACCAAAACGGTCGATACGGCTACGAAGAATATTAAACGAGTTATCTATCGCATCTTTTGATTCCTGGCGGATAACTTTAATTACATCTTCATTACTTGAATTAAACTCAACTTTATCTTTAAGTTCGATGGTATTAAAAATTGCAGCTAACTTAGCATTCGGATCAATTTCGCTAAATGATTGCTCGAACAACGTAATATAATCCTCGCGGCTGTTTTTACTCTTTTCGCGCGCTAACTGTAAAGCTTTTTGAAATGTGGTGTCTTTACTATTATTAGCCATAGCCCTGATAATATCTTCTACAGATATTTCAAGGATAACGTTCATACCACCTTTTAAGTCTAGGCCTAGGTTAATTTCCCGCTCCTGACATTCACGTAATGTATATTTTCTTATCCCCAGGTTATAAACAACCTCTCCCGATAATGAATCCAGGTATTCGTATTCTTTATCAGGGTTCCCTTTTGCGTATTCTCTCGCATCCTGGTTAATATTTGTAGTAATCCAGGTAAACGATAAGTAATAAATACATATTGCGGCCAACAAAATGGCCAAAGTCCTAATAGCTCCTTTAATTTGCATTTGTCAAACTATTTTATTGATATTATAATTAATTCTTTATTAAATTAATACCGATTATGAAATAAATGTCGCATAGAATGCTCCTTAATTTCTATATCGGCATTAACAATTGTAAAATTTTAAACTTTAACACAAAATTAAAAACAACAATTTGTTAAATTGAAGTGCAAAGATAAAATTATTTTTTAGAAACACACTTTTTCAGCGAATTAACATTACTTTTTACTTCAGATTTATTTTGCGGTAACAAATCTATATAAAAAGAAAATCCTAAAAGCAAAACATATCATAATTTTTATTGCTTTTAGGATTATATAAAAGATTTCCTTTTCTATTCTAATAATTCATCAAAATTTGTTTGCAGCTCTTTATCTTCTATAAAATCGTATAATGTAATTCTGCGGAGGGTGTAAAAATTCGACCAATATTTTCGCAATGCAGCAATATAATTGGTTTTAGCAACGTCTTTTTCGGAAAGCGCCACATTTAAATCCAACACATCCACCTTACCAATAAGAAAACGTTGTTTAGTCATATCGTATCGTTTTTGAGCAATGGTATCCGATTTAGCCGCAATTAAAAGCTGGTCGTCCTGCAAATTAAACTGCATAACATTTAAATAAACACTTTGTACAAAGTCGGTTCGGGCTTGCTCAACATTAGTACGGATAACCTCCTGGCTCGATTGTGCCATTTTATATCTTCCACGCCCCAAGCCCCAGTCCAGGATAGGTATTTGTAATCCCAGCGTTATACGTTGCTGGTCCTGAGGATTAACATAAACATTTTGAAATTCGGGCGATTGTTGGGTATATCCTATACTTGCATATAAATCGGCCTGCAAGCCTTTCTCTGAACGTGCTTTTGCCACATCGCGGTTAGCTTCTATCAGTTGCCTTTCAAAGCCAATAATATCCGGATTATTAGCTTTTGCTATTTCCAATGCTTTTTCAACATCTACCGTAAGTTCCGGAATCTCATCAGGGATAATTAAAACCAAATCTACCTGATCGTTAAAACCTAAAAATGAACGCAATTGAAATTTCCTGATTTCCAGGTCGACTACTGCTGAATTAAGCGAAGAACCAGCATTGAGCAGGCTTAATTCCATTTGCATCAGCTCATTTTCGGCTATAGTACCAATATTATAACGCCCGTTTGCAATCTGGTACAAGGTGTCGGCATTAGAATAGTTAATTCTGGCTACCTGCAGGTTTTGTTGTGCTAAAGCCAAATCGAAGAAATAACTTACTGCCTTAATAGCAACATCTTCCAAGGATGAAATATAATCTTTTTTAGCTTCTTCGTATTTTAAAGGCTCAATCTTTTTCTGCCATTTATATTCGTTATAAAACATAACAGGCTGCCGGTATCCAATACTTATTGGTGTAGATAAATATGAGGTTGAAGCATCATTTCCGAAAACATCCAAACGGGTAAGGTTAGATGTCGCGAATATCTGCCCTCCGGTAAATCCTACATTCTGGCGTAAGTTTAGATTTACAGATGTACTGTTTAAATTATCTTCAACATATGAGTACGTGCCATCCTCTCTTTGGTATTTTTTAAT
>Ga0209408_1001734_pt1 | contig 13280 bp, 15 predicted proteins | sample AD_UKC107_MetaG_FD_184422 | JGI IMG/M metagenome (GOLD analysis project Ga0209408, IMG submission 184422) | Active sludge microbial communities of municipal wastewater-treating anaerobic digesters from Hong Kong - AD_UKC107_MetaG (SPAdes)... | ecosystem: Engineered > Bioreactor > Anaerobic >... | reverse complement strand
AACTCAAATCAGGACTTTTTTGTTGTTTCTCTCTCGATCAGGTCGACATCAACCTGGTAATGCATTTTTTTGGGTTGGGTGCCGTTTATCAAATCCAGAAGGGTTTCGACTGCATATCGACCAATAAATTCCTTGTTTTGGGATATCGTCGTCAGTTTCGGAGAAAATAGATGTGCCATTTCGATGTTATCGAATCCGATTATCTCGACATCGTCGGGAATCCTGCGATTGATGGATTCCAAAGCTTGGAAAGCGTGGATTGCCATGACATCCGAATCACAAAAGATTCCGTCGGCATCGGGATTTTCCTTGATTGCTTTCCAGATGGCATCCGGATCCGGTGATTTGAAATCAAGATCATGATTTTGGTAAATGATATTTTTTTGATTGAGTACGGTGTCGAATCCGCGGCTGCGGGCCTGAACCGTCGGCAAGACGCTGGGGCCGCGGAAATGTAGGATTTTCTTGCAACCGGTGGCTGCCAGTTTATTGGCTGCCAGTTTTCCGCCTTCGTAGTTTTTACTGGAAACCGACGGGATCATTTCTGACAGTTTGTGATCAATCGTAATGATCGGAATGTTGAGATTTTGGTAATCGGTGATGCGCGAAGTGTTGGAAATGATGATGATTCCGTCGATGTTGTATTGCTGGAAAACTTTTAGAAAAATGCTTTCCCGCATCCAATCATCTTTGGAATTGCACACCATGATATGATAATCGTGTTCAATCGTGAAGTTTTCGATCACTTCGAGCAATTCGGCAAAATAATACGATGTCATATGAGGCATGATGACTCCGATCATGCGCGATTGTTTTTTGAAAAGCGAACGTGCCAGTTCGTTGGGAATATAGTGAAGCTCATCGATTGCATGCAAAACCATATCGCGAGTTTCTTCGTTGACATACCCTTTGTTATTGATCACCCGGGAAACGGTTGCCACGCTGACATGGGCCAGGTTGGCGACATCTTTGATTGTCGGCATCAAATCACGTCCTTACACTTATTTCAAAATTATTATATATCATAATGAGAAAAAAAACTTGATTTATAAAAAAACGAACGGTAAAAATACGATTTTTAGCAACCCATGGCATTCATTGGTCCTGACGGGTGGACAAAACATTCCAAGTGCGATAAACTATTTATTGGTAAATCTTGTTGTGGGAGGATATCAATGGAAAGAACAAGAAAGTCTTTGAGAAACCTGATCGTCTATCAGATTTACGTGCGTAATTTTTCTGAAGCGGGAACTTTTAAAGCGGTGATCGAGGATCTAGACAGGATCATGGAACTTGGTGTCAATATGGTGTATCTTTTACCGATCCATCCGATCGGCAAGAAGAACCGCAAGGGATCGCTCGGATCGCCTTATTCGATTAGCGATTACCGGTTAATCAATCCGGAATTGGGGGCGACCGATGATTTTCGCAAACTGATCAGAGCCGTTCATGAAAGAGACATGCTCATCATGATGGATGTCGTATTCAATCATACATCATGCGATTCCAGGTTGCTTATGGAACATCCGGAATGGTTTTATCATGACAAGGCTGGTAATTTTGCTAATAAGGCGGGGGATTGGTCCGATGTCTATGATTTGGACTTTTCATCTGATAAGAAAATGTGGGATGAACTAGCTGAGACTTTGGCGGTATATGCTGACATGGGAGTTGACGGATTTCGTTGTGATGTTGCCAGTTTGGTACCGCTGGAATTCTGGCGACATGCCAGAAGGGCGGTCGGCCGCGAAAGTCGCGGAGTCATCTGGTTGAGCGAATCCGTGCATGGTTCATTTTGCAAATATGTTCGTGATCTCGGATTCAACTGCTCCTCCGAATCGGAGATATACCAGGTCTTCGACATGGCATACGATTATGATGTCAGACCTTACATGGAAGATTATTTTGCCGGTAAGAGACCGCTTAAAGATTATCTTGAAGCTTTGCAAAGACAGGATGAGATTTATCCTGAGAATTATGTGAAACTGAAAAATCTTGATAATCACGATGTGGTGAGGATAGCATCCTATTGCAAGAACGACAAAGACAAGATCGAAAACTGGACCGGATTTTTATTCTTCCAAAAAGGGGCCACGATGCTTTATGCGGGCGAGGAATTCTCTTGTGACAAGACACCGAATCTTTTCGAGAAGGATCCGATTGTCCGTAAAAGAGATATCAGCCCTTATATCCAGAAACTCGTCGCCATCAAGAAAAGACCGGTGTTCGCAACCGGAGCATATAAAGTCTATATACCTGAAGTGGACGGTGTCGCTTGCACCACATTTGAAAATGCCAAGGAAAAAGTCGTCGGCATTTTCAACCTGGCGAAAGCGGAGGGAAGAATCAGCGTACCCTTGGAAGGCGGCAAATACCGAAATTATCTCACAGGGGAACTCGTATCGGTGAGAGCTGGGAAGATGAATCTCCAAAATGGTCCAATCGTTTTGCAAATAAAGAAATGATAACTTTAACAGAAACCCACGCTAATTCGGGTTTCTGTTTTTTTGTCCGGTCCGCTTATGGTATAATCATAGTCAAGGGACGTGAAGAGCATGGGTGAAAAATCTATTACGGTGATTGGTGCGGGCTTGGCTGGCGTCGAAGCCGCTTTGCAAATAGCCAACCGCAATGTCGTGGTCGACTTATATGAAATGAAAAAGATCCGCAAAAGCCCAGCCCATAAATCGGATGACTTTGCCGAACTAGTCTGTTCGAATTCCTTACGCAGCGATTCCTTGGAAAACGCCGTCGGACTCATGAAAGCAGAAATGCGTTTACTTAAAAGTGAAGTGATAGAAGCCGCCGACAAATGCCGGGTACCGGCTGGAAGCGCATTGGCCGTAGACCGAAACATGTTCTCTAGTTATCTGACAGAAAAGGTCAGGAAAAATCCTTTGATTACTATTCACGAAGAGGAAATGAAGAAGATTCCGGAAGGGATCGTCATCATTGCGACCGGCCCCTTGACAGATGGCGAGTTGGCTTCGTCAATCACCAAAATCACTGGCCAAGAAGCTTTGTATTTTTATGATGCCGTTGCACCAATCATCGAATTCGATACCATCGACATGAATGTCGCTTACTATAAAAACCGTTATGACAAAGGCGACGGAATGTATATCAATTGTCCGATGGACAAGGATGAATATGATGCATTTTACAATGCTTTGATCGATGCAAAATGTGCTCCTATCCACGATTTTGAGATGAAAGTTTTCGAGGGTTGCATGCCGGTTGAAGAGATGGCCCGCCGGGGGTACGAAACGCTGCTTTACGGTCCGATGAAGCCAGTGGGTCTGGAACGTGACGAAAAGCGACCTTATGCGGTCGTCCAACTGCGTCAGGATGACCTTGCCGGGACTCTTTATAACATTGTAGGCTTTCAAACACATCTTTTATTTCCTGAACAAAAAAAACTTATTAGAATGATTCCAGGGCTAAAAGACGCCAAAATTGTCAGATATGGAGTAACGCACAGAAACTCATATGTCAAGGCACCTGAAGTTTTGTTGTCAACATACCAAATGAAGAACAATAACAACGTATTTATAGCCGGACAGCTGAGCGGAGTGGAAGGATATGTGGAGTCTATAGCTTCCGGACTGGTTGCCGGAATCAACGCATACAGACTTTTTTCGAGATTTGAGCCGCTTAGATTTCCTTTAGAAACGGCCATCGGCTCGCAAGCGAATTATCTTGAGTTTGCCAGCCCTTCGCAATTTCAACCTATGAACGCCAATTTCGGCCTTTTTCCAGCACTAGACATGAAATATAAAAAACGAGATAAAAAAGGGTTGCTGGCAAAAAGAAGCCTGGAAACCATGGAAGAATTCATAAAGGCGGTGAAACCATGACCGACAAGGAAATAATAGCTTCATACAAAGACTATCTGTCCGAACAAAGAAACTATTCTCCCCATACAGTGACTGCGTATATGGAGGATGTAGAATGCTTGGAAAACTTTCTTATGTCTGAAGACCTCGGTAATTTGATGACAGTCACCGACCGCATCGCACGCTTCTATGTATCGTCGCTTCACGGCCATTATGATCCCCGCTCGATCAGAAGAAAGATCAGCAGTGTCAGATCGCTTTACAAACTGTTAGTGGACAGAGGGGAGCTCGATCGCAATCCTTTCCAGAATGTCGAGTTACCCAAGGAATCCAAACCTTTGCCAAAATTTGTTTACGAAAAGGAAATGAATAATTTCCTGGAAAGAATCGATTCATCGTCTCCCATAGGCAAACGCGATCAAGCCATCTTCGAGATCCTTTACGGATCCGGATTAAGAGTCAGCGAATTAGTCACATTAAAGATAAGGGACATAGATTTTTTTAATCATACTTTGCTTGTTCACGGCAAAGGATCCAAGGATCGTTATGTACCTTTCCATGAAACGGAAAAGGAAAGAATCAAAATGTATTTGGAAACAGTCCGTCCGCTTTTCCGCTCCCGTACAGAGGAAGCGGACGAAGGATATCTGTTTGTGAATTTTCACGGCGGGCATCTGACCGACCGTGGTGTCCGTAAGATTTTGGACACCGAACTAGCCAAACAGGCATCGACCATGAAACTGACTCCCCATGCCTTCAGGCATTCTTTTGCAACCCACCTTCTGGACAATGGTGTGGACCTTAGAACAGTTCAGGAACTACTCGGCCATGTCAGTTTGTCAACCACTCAAATCTATACGAAAGTATCCAAAGAGAAACTTAAGGAAGTTTATATGGCTTCTCACCCGCGAGCGAAAATCAAATGATCGGCATAACCATCATAACGGTCGGATCGCTCAAAGAAGATTATTTAAAAGCGGGAGTAAAGGAATACATAAAGCGTATTTCGGCATATGCCAAACTCAATATGATCGAAATTTCGGATAAGTCTTTGAACAAGAATCCAAGTCAGGGAGATATTCAAAAAGTACTTGATCAAGAAGGTTTGGAAATCCTGAAGAAAATAAAGTCTTCGACATTTGTAGTTACGTTGGAAATTGATGGAGACATGATGACAAGCGATCAGTTTGCCAAATTCATAGAACACACGACGACATACAATTCTTCCGAAATTGTATTTGTAATTGGAGGATCGTGGGGTATATCGCGGGAAGTAAAACAAAGGAGCAATAAATCGCTGTCACTTTCCAGTATGACTTTTCCGCATCAATTGACAAGGATGATTTTTCTTGAACAACTATACAGGGCATTCACAATCATAAACAATGAGCCGTATCACAAATAATCGAACAACGTGAAAAATACAATATAGTTGTTTTTGTAATTTAAAGAAAGGCAGAAAATATGATTGATACGGAAATCTTAACCATCGCCAACTCGTTTACAGAAAGCTTAAAAGATTTGCTGCCAAACCGCATAATCGATGTTATATTATATGGATCGGCGGCTAGAGGAGGCTTCGTTCGAGAACAAAGCGATATTGATTTTATAGTTTTCGTTAATGGGAAATTGACATCTCAGGATATGAATAGTCTTCGTGATTATCATCACTCGACAAGATGCTCCGATACCATGTTCAAGTATTTGGAAGGAAGATACATTGCCCTTGACAATGATACATTCATCAATGTGTTTTATGTGGGAACAACCGAATCCAAGTGGCGGGAATTAGATATAGTCGGATTTGATTCCCTGGAACAAGCCATCATCCTAGACTCGTACAAAGAGATCTTGAATTCGGGAATAACCGCCAGATTTTTTTCTTTCTCCTGGCAAAATGTATTCAACCTTATTCTTGTAAGGACTCAAGAATATTTGAATAACGATTTGCTGGGGAAAGACATCGGGTTTGCTTCGTATGCAATTCTTGCATCGATTCGTTCTTTGTATACCATCAGGCAAATTGGATTTGCATCAAAAAAACAAGCTCTGGAATGGATAATACCTCAGGGAAGATATATGAAATACAATGATGTGTTTCAAAGTCTGCTCCTCAATTTCGATCATATTTCAAACCATACTTCTAGTCCAATAAACAATATTCAAGAAAACCATATGAAAGATTTGTTACAACTCATATATGATGATATGCTTATGACAATAAAATCCAATTCAACAAGCTATATCGAGTCAGATTAATAAAAATAACAAAACACAAAAGGCAACGTGATATGACTTGATTCGCTTCCAAGAAATGTAAGATATAAGAATTCTTTATAAACATTATGTAAAAGGCTCATTCGCAAAAGGAATGAGCCTTATCTGAAACAATAGGGGATTCATATACAAAAACAAAACTGTTATTCCTCGTGGTCGGAAAAAATGCGTTCGGCTTTTTGGGTTTCGGCAGATTTATCGATTGTTTTTTTTGGGATTATTAACCTGCCACCGGTGGTGTAATCTGATTTGAACAACATAAACATTTTTTTGTTTACGACCAATTGGCCGTTCTTGCGCATGGGAGTCGATTGGTGATAGGAATCGGTTGCGGATTGGTATACTTCATAGGCATCCTGATATTTGAATCTTTCCCAAAAAGAGTGGAATAAATATGAAGCATAATCGTTTCCCGTATAGATCTTCAAAGAATCTATATCTACATATCTGATGCCCATCACAAGCATTCCGACAGTGTGTCCGCCGTTAAGAATGATAAGACATAACAAAATGAAAGTATAAAGAAGAAGCGGCCACATTCCGCTAAATACCGACAAACTACGGATGGAGTACCATATTCCGTATCCGGTAAGCCCGAATAATAACAAAAAATCAATGAGATGGTACATAAACCATTCCTGGCCCGAAATCGCCGTTTCCAAAACAGCCTGGTAAGGAGTGACCTTTTGTTCTTTCAGCTTTTCTCTGTTCATAAGATATCTTTGCATGCTTTCACCGGTCCTATTCGTAATCAATGATCTAACACAAAAATTTACTTATTACAAGAATATCATTTCAATCGGTTTATTTCAAGGGATTCCACTAGATTCAGATTTATAGAACTGTCAAAAAAACACACTATTACAAATCTAGATGGTGGATTGATATTTTTATTGTTTAGATATAGTATAATGATATATATTACTTATTTTGCATATAAAATCAGAAAACATATAATAAGAAGAGGTGATATTTTTGAAATTACTTAAACGGCTTCTTTTACTGGTGATAATATTGGTTGTTCTTGTGTTTGGAGCCTATGCGGTTTTTGTGAGTCGCATTCATGCGGAAGTGAATGTGTCCGACCTGCCTCAGGATGTTTATGAAAGCGACGGAAACCTTCAATCGATGGCGATGGCAAAACTCGTTGAAATGTTCTCGCCTTTTTCCACAGAAGACGATTATACCCTGTATGAAGATTTTCTTAACATGATGATTCTTTCCACTATCCGCGACAATTTGAACGCGGATTATGATCCGCTTGCGGATCCTGGCACGGATGCGACTACATACATTTATAAAAGCGATTATATTGCGATTGATAAAATATATGCCCATACGAATGAAGACGACCAGATCGTCCTCACCGTTGCATTCGAGAACGAAACTTTGTTGAAGATCGATTCGAAGATCGTTCTTGTATTCGATATCGACATCCACGCCGTTCCATCGCCCGGAGTCACAATGACACTGAACTCGTTGTTCATTTCCGATATGGTGATTTCCATAGACACGCTTGACTGGATCCTTTCCCATTTCGACAAAACCGCAATCGAGGATAGCGTCCCATATGGAGATCTCAATCTTACCGATTATACCTATACCGTGTCTCCTGTTTCATGATGATGTAACATTAACATAAATTCTAAAACGAAAGGGAAAGCATATCTGACTGAAACTTTTGATTGTCCGATATGCAAAAACTGATATGGAAAAGAAACGTTGTTTTGGCAACAAGCCCGGCCAGGAAGCGTATGCCAGGTATCATGATGACGAATGGGGAAAAGAAGTTCACGACGACCGGACTCTATTTGAGTTTCTAATTTTAGAGGGAGCCCAAGCCGGACTCACCTGGTATACGATCTTGATCAGACGGGAAGAGTATCGCAAGGCGTTTCATGATTTCGATCCGGCAAAGGTTGCGTTGATGACCGATGCAGAACTGGAAGACTTGCGAAGCAATCCCGGAATCATCCGCAACCGGCTGAAAATATATTCGGTTAGAAAGAATGCTCTGGCTTTTCTTGAGATACAAAAAGAATTCGGAAGTTTCGACAATTTCCTTTGGTCATTTGTGGACAACAAACAGATAGTCAACCACCATCAGACTTATAGGACAATTCCCGTGACAACGGAGGTTTCCGACAGATTATCTAAGGCACTCAAGAAACGCGGGATGAGTTTTGTCGGATCGACGATAATGTATGCATATATGCAGGCGGTCGGATTGGTTGACGATCACTTGGACGACTGTTGGCTGAAAACACACATCAAATAGAAAAAGAGTTTATACCCGGGATAAGTAATCGCGGGTATGATTTTTGGAGGCAGATATGGAATATGAAATCAGACCGTTGACGGCAGGCTTGGTAAACGACTACGTGGCTTTTTTCGATACAGAGAAACATAGCGACAATAAAGACGAACACAAATGCTATTGTGTCTGTTGGTGTTCTGATGATCACCGGCTTGGCTTGGAAAGAATGGTCGATGCCGGCAAAAGAAGAGCTTTGGCCATAGAGTATGTCAAAACCGGATTGATCAGGGGATACCTGGCATATATGGACAACCGGGTTGTCGGTTGGTGTAACGCCAATGACAAAAACAAGTGCCAACATTGCATAAGTTGGCTGAGATTTCTTAATGATGTCAAGATACAAGAATCAGGCAAGCCGAAAACAAAAGCGGTTTTCTGTTTCGCTATCGCATCGGAATACCGAAAGAAAGGGATTGCGACCGGGTTGCTGAAAAAGGTTTGCGAAGATGCCATAAAAGAAGGATACGACATTGTAGAGGCATATCCGAAAAAGGAAATGAAAAACCTGGATAATTTCGAAGGTCCTTTGTCGATGTATCTAAAACAGGGATTTTCGATCACAGAGGATCATGGAGAGTATTACACTGTGAAAAAAGATTTGTGATGCGGAGAGGAAAAAGAGAATAATACAATGAGAACGGATACCGAGAACAAGGAAAAACTGATTGATATAATCAAGCAAAATGTGGAAGTGGACAAGGTAATAAACACTCTGGAAAAAATAGATCTGCCCGGATGGTATGTCGGAGCTGGATGCGTAGTGCAAAGCGTTTGGAACCATATTTCCGGATTTGATCCGATGTACGGAATCAAGGACATCGATGTCATTTATTACGATGAACATGATCTGTCATATGAAAAAGAAGACGAGATCAGGAAAATGGTCAAAAAGGAATGCGGATATATCAATTTGGACGTCGATGTGATCAACGAAGCCAGAGTGCATCTTTGGTATAAACAAAAATTCGGTATCGATCTGAAACAATACACAAGCACCGAGGATGCCATCGATTCATGGCCTTCCACCGCATCGGCCATCGGAATAAGGAAAGCCGGAACAGAATATGTCATCTATGCTCCTTATGGATTAGAAGATGCTTTTTCCGGTATCATCAGGGCAAACAAGAAAGTAATAAGCAAAGAGATTTTTCTTGCGAAAGCCGACAAGTGGAAGAAAAAATGGGAATGGCTTACGATATTGCCATGGTAAACAGAATAAATGAGATTATATCGGATAAGGCCGGCCGCAAGCCGGCCTTTCTTAATCCGGTTGTTAACAATATCATCGCATCTTTTTTTGATATAATAAAAGAATGACAACAGAAGTCAAGAAATCTTAAATCGTATGGGATACAATATGATTGTCGAGGTGACTTTTTTGAGCATTGATAAAATAACCGCCGTCAAACAGATTCAGGAATATATACAAGACAACATCAAGAACCCGATCACGCTTTCGGACGTATCGAAACAAATCCATTATTCCTTGTGGTACAGCGCGCGCATTTTCAAGGAAGTGATTGGAATAAACATGTTCGAATATATCCGAAGACTGAGACTGACCGAGGCGGCCAAAACGTTGAGAGACACAAACAACAATGTCATCGATGTTGCTTTTGACTTTTTGTTTGATTCCCATGAAGGATTTACCAGAGCTTTTTCCCGGGAATTCAACATCACACCGAAAGCATATCAAAAGTCAAGGATTCCGATACAATACTTTATTCCCTATAAAGTAATCGCAAAATCACAAGGAAAGGAAGAAAAACAAGTGGAAACCAAAGCAGTATTCATTCAGATTATCGAAAGGCCGAAGCGCAAGGCCATTATAAAGCGCGCAAAAACAGCCACCCATTATTTTCAATATTGCGAAGAAGTGGGCTGTGACATCTGGGGTATGCTATGCAGCATCAAGGAAGCAATCTCGGAACCTGTCGGAATGTGGCTGAGCAAAAAAATGATTAAGCCAGATACATCGATTTATGTTCAGGGAGTCGAGGTTCCCGAAGATTATTCTAAAGAAATACCCGATGGATACGAAATCATCGAATTGCCGGAAACCCTGATGATGATCTTCCAAGGCGAACCGTACGAAGACGACAATTTCGAAGAAGAGGTCACCAAGGTAATGGACTATGTTTCCAGATATCATCCGGAAGTATACGGATACGTTTACGACATAGACGGATACCGCTTCCAATACGCGCCGCAGGGCTACCGGGGATATATCGAAGGCAGAACGGTAAAGAAAATCAAATAACCGTTATCGTGAAGATATGCCGGTTCTCCGGCATATCTTTTTTATGTCTGCTTGTCCATATTCAAACATGCCAAAACATGCAATAATGTCATTGTTTTATTTTCCCGGTTGGGTTATCATGAAAGCTGGGGTGATGATAATGTATCGACTACAAGATTTGATGATGATGTTTGATGTTCCGGAAAGAACAATCAGAAGGCATATAAGGATCGGAATCTTGAATGGTGTGAAAATTGGCGGAACATGGCGATTTACCGAGGATGATATCAAAAACTATCTCAGTAATTCATATATCAGGGAATCGACAAGAAAAAGATTTCTCGAGCGAGTGAACGAATTCTTATATGGGCTTTCGGCCAATAAAAGCGATATCTTTGTCAGTGTAAACAAACACCTTGACGATCAGGCGCAAATTGAACGATTGACAAACTTTGTCAATACGTTTGAAAACACGTTTTTCTTTGACGCTAGCAGCGCAGGAAAAGATTATGTGATATCCTTCATCGGAAACAAAAAAGATGCAATAAGGTTATTGGATTATCTGGGTGATGAAAATGACTGACTTATACCAAACGTTAAGTGACAAGATAAAACAAGTCGATCTCGACAAAATTTACAAGGGATTCAAATCATACCCTTTTGCCTTATACGACGCCAAGACTATATATTTGGAAAATGAGACTATCCCTTGGAACGAAGCTTTTATCGGGAATACGGCGATAACCTACGAAGGTAAAACCATGGCCATCTGGGATCTTCGTTACCAAATAGAGGATACGGATATTTTCGCAAGCAAATTAATCCATGAGATGTTCCATGTCCATCAACTAAAAAATTCCGAGTCGCGCTTTCCTAACGAACTGAAAGGCTTGGATTACAAATACGACGAACTTGGTATGTCTTTGAAAATCCTGGAGACGATTTGCTTACAAAAATCGATCCAGAAAAACGAAAAGGAAGAATTCAACCGGTTTCTTGCATATAGGAGACATCGGGAATCGCTTTACCCGGAAAATCTGGATTACGAAAGTAAAATCGAAGTCGTCGAAGGAACCGCCCGTTATGTGGAATTGCTAGCGCTGAAACAATTTGATCAGAAAAAATACTCCGATGAGTTGGAGAGGATTCTTAGCGGGCTGTCGATCCATCCCGATTATATTCCGGTTAGAATAGCGTCCTACAATATAGGCGCCTGTATATTGATAGCCTGCGACAAATACGGCATTCCGATAGAAAATCAAATCTTTGGTAACAATACAACATATTCGGAGAAGTTGCTGAAGAATATAAAACCGGAAGAGCCGGCATTAAGTCCCAATGCGATCGATCTTTCTTTCGTCGAGGAATATAACCGTAGAATCGAAGCCAATATTGCGAAGATACTTGAAGCAAAATGCCAGAAAACAATTGGCGAACAGATAACCGGATTGGATCCGATGAACACATATAAGATTGGGATTTGTCTTTATTGCAAGAATTTCATAAGAATCAGAAAAGAAGAACGGGATCTGTTCATATTCGGAGAATCGGTTGTCGAACAACTGCCATGCAGTGTGATTGTATATCAAAAGGAAACTCCATAAACTATCACCGTTTCATATGTGACCGACTATAAAGCTCGAAAGAGCTTTTTCTTTTGATTTTCGGCTGTAAATATCCATTCTTTGATCTTTGTGATATATTATTATTGTGAAAACCAAAAAGAAATGATTTAAAAAACCGTTTTAGTATATATATTTACGGTCCGATACTTATATAAAAATACACAATCAGAAAAATACTTTTTGCAGATGACATGCCTGGAAATTCACGAAAACCGAATGGGGGATGAAAATGAAAAGATATTGTTGGCTGATTATGTTTTTATTCGTATTATTCATGACTTCGTGTAAAGCCGCAGAGATTCAATCTTCCGTGACATATTCCGAATTGATGTATGAAACAGGAGAAACAATAACGCTTTCCGATACTGATTTGACGGTTATGGTCGACAACGAAACGATTACGGATTTCACCGTCAATATTTTGGGAACAAACATCTATTACGATGCAGGTGATTACCAAGTAGAAATCGAGATCATATTACCTGACGAAACTTCCATCACGACCGTAGTCACAGTCACGATTGTGGATTATCCTCTTTCCGATATCCTGATGATTTTGGGAATAGGCGAGCACATCCATATCATCGGTGAGGATGACGTCGATCTGATGGACGGAGTGTCGGCAATCGACAGAACATACGGGGATCTGACAGCGAACATTGTCGTCGATGATTCCGATGTCGATTATGAGACGATCGGTGTCTATGATATTTACTATACCGTGCAAAACGCCGATGGTTATTCAAGAAGAGAAACATCTACCGTCACAGTCAGACTTTTCGATGTGCCGGAGACATTTCCCGAGGAATTTGCAATAGTGTATTATGGCGGTTTATACGGAGTTGTAGACATAGACGACAATGAGTTGATTCCTTGCGATTATAACGATATAAGTTATCTTGAAGAAGGGATCATAGAGCTGGAAAAAGCGGGATCGCTGTTTTATTTCAATCTGTATACCGGAGCTTTCATCGAATTCGACGGAA
>Ga0209408_1001728_pt1 | contig 13312 bp, 10 predicted proteins | sample AD_UKC107_MetaG_FD_184422 | JGI IMG/M metagenome (GOLD analysis project Ga0209408, IMG submission 184422) | Active sludge microbial communities of municipal wastewater-treating anaerobic digesters from Hong Kong - AD_UKC107_MetaG (SPAdes)... | ecosystem: Engineered > Bioreactor > Anaerobic >... | reverse complement strand
AACGATTATCTCAGGTTTATCATCATCATTAAGAAAATCAAGTATTTTGATAAGATTGTTAATATAGACAATACCCCCCATCCACTTGGGACTGAAGTAAAATAAAATGCCAAGCCTGAGCCTTTTCTCTCTTACAAGGTCAGTCATTTACCTGTCAAGTTTAAGCTTTCGTGATAATATTTTTTTTTCATTCGGATAGTTCCATGCATCCCATGGGAAATGTTCACCATGACTCCACCTGCGCCACCGCTCAAGATCAGACTTGAGCATGATTCCGGCAAGGTCGTTAAATCTTGTTTTTGGTTCCCATCCGAGTCGGGTCAGGCTTTTCTGATAATCTCCCTTAAGATAATGGACATCCACCGGCCTCATAAATCGTTCATCAATTTTGATATACTTTTCCCAGTCAAGTCCCATAATATTAAATGCCGTTTCTAAAAACTCTTTTATTGTATGTGTTTCATTAGTGGCAATTACATAATCATCAGGCGTCTCCTGTTGCATCATAAGCCACATTGCTTCAACGTATTCCGGAGCATAACCCCAATCCCGCCTCGCATCAATATTACCAAGTTCAATATTATCTTCAAGCCCAAGGCTTATTTTCGCTACTCCATTGGTAATTTTCCTTGTCACAAACTCCAATCCCCGAAGGGGACTTTCGTGATTGAAGAGAATACCGTTACAGGCAAAAAGTCCATAACCTTTCCTGTAAATTTTGACCATGCTGTGAGCATATAACTTTGCGGCGGCATATGGACTGGATGGCTCAAATGGCGTTACTTCTGATTGTTCCGAAAAATGATTATCTCCAAACATTTCACTTGTCGATGCCTGATAAAATTTCACGTCCGGAGCAATGTTCCTGATGGCTTCAAGGAATTTTGCCACTCCAAGTCCAGTAATCTCTGCTGATGCCAGCGGTTGCTCAAAAGAAGCTCCGACAAAGCTCATTGCGCCAAGATTATAAATTTCATCAGGCTTTGCCAGTTTTAATGATTCGATAATAGAAAAACTATCAAGCAGGTCAACCGGCAATAACTCAATCTGTTCAAAGATGCCAAGGTACTGTAATCTCCAGAAGTTAGGTGTTGAAAGCCTCCTGTAGGTTCCAAAAACCTTATATCCCTTATCGAGCAGGAATTTTGCCAGGTATGCGCCATCCTGTCCGGTTATACCTGTTATGAGTGCACGCTTCATAAATATTGTGATTTTCTCTTTAATGGATGTTTTCAGTCAAATTTATTCTTAGTGACCCACTCATAATATTTCTCCAAACCATATTCAATTGTAAAGGAGGGCTGGTAGCCATATGATATAAGTTTGCTGATATCTGCCACCCAGTTAACGGGATCCCCTTCTCTTGTCTCACCCGAGAATGAATACCTGATTTCATGGTCAAATAATCCAAAGAAAACTGATACTACATTTTTTATCATTATCTCTTTTCCGTTGGCAATGTTTATCACATCAGCACTAAAGGCTGAGCGTCCGGCAACGAGTTCAATGGCTTTCACAAGGTCGAGGATATAGATAAAATCTCTGGATTCATTACCTGTTCCGAACAAAGAAAAGGGTACTCCTTTTTTTGCCTTATTATGCAGGTCCCAGAATAACTGCTTCTTCAGACCAGGGCCGTATACTGAAAAGATGCGCAATGAGCATGTCATGATATTATAGAAATCATAAAACTCTTTACAGATTTGTTCAGCCTGAAGCTTGTGAAATCCATAAGGTGAAAGCGGATCCGGTCTGGCATCCTCATTTACAGGCATCTGCTTTGGGTTACCGTATACTGCAGCACTTGACAAATTAATAAACTTGCATGAAGGCTGAAATTTCCTTATTGCCTCCAGGATCTTAAATACATTCACGGTATTCAGATAATAATCCCGTAAAGGATTCTTGAGTGATTCCGGAACGTTCGCTGCACCGGAGCAGTTGATACAAAGGTCGTAATCTGCGGATTGAAAAACAGAACTATAGTCAGAATTCGATGCATCAATCAGAAAGTACCGTTCTTTGTTGATGTAATCATCAACCACATCAGTACCCCAGACCTCGTTGCCCTTTTCAGAAAAATAGTTGAAAAGATGATGCCCGATAAAACCCCTGGAACCGATGATGAGTAATTTCATATACCTCCCTCCTGATCGATACTGTTATACCTCATACTTTCTCAGAATCAGGTTGTAAAATAAAATCATAAAAATCTTTACAGATTTTTTCGCTGGAGAATTTTTTTATGCTTTCCATTGCGTGGGATCCAAGCTTTTTCCGAAGCGTCTCATCGCTCATTAATGTGACCAGTCTGTCTTCAAATTGCCCAAAATCGAACAGGGGCACCAGAAAACCATTATATCCGTCTGTTATCATTTCGGATGGTCCCGCCACGCAGTCGAATGCCACAACAGGCAATCCCGCTGACAGAGCTTCCCCGATTGCATTGGGAAATCCTTCAGAACTTGATGTAAAGGCAAAAATTGAACTTCTGGAATAGATTGCCTCAACATTTTCCTGTTTCCCGGGAAAAATCACCCTCTGTTCAACACCAAGTTTTCTTGCCAGCTCCTTTAAACGATGCAAATTTTGTTGTTTCAGATGGTCGTACCCGACAATTATTAATTTCCAGTCAGGAAGGCTAACCTTTGCAAACATCTCGATCAGCCTATCCTGATGCTTTGACTTAATTAAACGTCCCACCATAAGAACGTTCTTTTCCCTTTGCGTGGTTTCGCTGATGGCCTTTAAATCCTTTATCGGATTCCCGATAACAGCAATATTGGAGTGTTTGTTACGGGAAAGGAAGATCTCCTTAGCCCTTTCAGTCTGGCATATGAGGCCCTCTGCATTAGGATAAATCAGGTGGCGCAGGGTATTATGAAACCATCCAAGGCTTTTATCCGGCTGACTCCTGTCTGAGATAAATACGTGGAACTTAAGACCCAACACCGAGAGTAAAACGAAACTGTTCCAGTATTCACCAAAGCTCAGAATGCTGTCAGGTTTGATTCTCTTAATTGCTTTTCTTAGAAAATAGATAGTTTTTATTGTATACCATAACCGCCATCTGTTATGAAACTTGAACCCCGGAATGCTGATGAGAATATTATCTGGAATCGGGTAGAAAATTTCTCTTGAAATTCCGTAAAGAACCAGATGTACTTCCAGCTCCTCCCTTGCAGCAAAATAGGTCGCAAGCTCTGACATTACCCTCTCCATACCTCCTGCCTGAAGAGACGGAATTACAAGACACAGCTTTTTCTTTTCCATATAGAACCTGGCTTTCGGCAGGATTCTGGGCTTTATCCCTTATTATTCACACTTTTTATTAGATTATCAACCATCCAGCCATAGGGATTAAATCTCCCCTCATGCCAAATCAGGTTTTTGTTCCAATAACCAGTACATTCATCATAACCCTGTAATGCGAAACCGTAACTAATTTCTACAACTAATGGTTCGGATCCATCGAAGACAAAATCATATGCCATGCACTGAGCCTTCAGACTCTCTGAAATAGTGAAAGCCAATCGAATGGTTTCCTCTGTAAAATTTTCTTTCTCATACCGGATTGATCCGCTACCTGATGCCCTGAAATCATTCTCCCGCACCATCCTCTTTATCGCAAAAGCCTGGTGTCCGATAACGATTACACGGATATCAAAATCATTATTCGGAATAAAGTCCTGAAAATAGATGTATCCCTTTTCTTTGCCAGTAACACGGGCATATTCCGTCGTATACCCAAGACGAACTATACCCTTGATTACATTCCACAGTGCAGTTTTTCCGAGAGCGTATTTCCGATATCTCTCACGAAGATTTGACCATGCACTGTATTGACTGAATCCTTTTCCGAATGCTCTTTTAACCAGTTTTAATGCCTCTTTCTGTGTGTTTACCTTTCTTACATTATCAGAACCCGCACCGTTCCTTAACTTGAAAACCTTCGGAAAACTTGCATTTTTCACCCACCTAACGGCTTCCTCCCTCGTATAAAAAACATATGCTGGAGCCAAAGGTGCACCAATAGCCTCCAGCAGATATTTCTGTCCCACCTTATCATCAAAATGCCATACTGTGTTGTAATCAGGGAAAACAGCCTTGCCTGATGCCTGAACCGCATAGAGGAGTTGCCTGGCAAACTTGCTTGCCTTCGGGCTCTTATGATTGAAATGCCACATAAGGGCATCGCAATCAGCCAACTGATCAATTATATCAGTGCGATAACAATCAACAGGTTTATATGCGATGCTATTTGATTCGCAGTAGGGAATCCATTTGTCGCTAAATGAATCCCTGGAATTGTGTATACCTATCTTCATGTCCTTTATCCAGATAAACTGAAGCCCAAATCTCAAATGAGATCATAACCCATAAAGCCTCCATTTCAGTGTACTTTAAGGCTTTAATATTTCCAAACCATCCTGAAACAAGATTATAAGTAAATAAATTCCGGTGCTTGATACCGGGAAGCAGGTGGTCATTCATATACTCCCTGAACTTCACATCAGAAAAGAAATCCTTCACCGGAATTCCGAAACCCATCTTCTTCCGAAAAGCAAAGGCATCCCCAAAAGTGGCCGCAGTCATTTTTTTTAGGAGATACTTCTCCGTATTCTTTCCATTTGGACTATTTCTCAGCAAGAGAAAATGTTCGGGTATTGAGAAAGCCTTTTCTACAACTTCATTGTCAAGAAATGGCACTCTGTTTTCAATCGAATGGGCCATTGACATTTTATCCTGGCGTATGAGAAGATCCGGAAGAAAAGTCTTCATCTCATATTTTACCTGTTTGTCAAATCTGGAACCTGACAGGGTATCATATAATACCAGTCTGTCTGATGAAGCCCTTTCGCGGGAGAAGCCCCGTTTCAACCTGCCAGCAAGAAATGGTGTCATGTAGGCAGTTGACATAATGGCACGTTGCCTGTTATCGAGGTAGCGTAACAATTCTGAAGGGTTATTCAGGTTCCTGTTTAATTCAATCAACAGCTTGTTGGTGCTGAAAGGATATTGTATATCATAGAACCGTTTATAACCACCAAAAACCTCATCTGCGCCCTCCCCACTGAGAAGTACTGTCACATAGTTTTTAGCGCTCTGAGATAACTTGTAAATAGCTACAGTATTAGGGTGATTCAGAGGTGACTCCAGATGCCATGTCGCCTTCTCGAGATTATCGAGATAATACTCATTGTCCAACAAAAACTTATGTGATTTGATGCCCAAAGTATCTGTAACCCTGTCAATAAAACTCTCCTCACTGAACAACTTGTTGTTAAACACGATGGAAACTGACTCAAAGCTACCTTTCTCGCTGTTACGGTTAGCAAGCCAAGTTACAAGTGATGAGTCTATTCCCCCGGAGAGCTGACATCCCAGTTTTACATCGCTCATCAATTGACTTCGGACACTTTTATCAAGCCATTCCCGGAGTTCACTTCCAAATGAATTGAGAGTTCCAGACCGGTTACTACGGGAATAATCATTAACGTCAAAGTATCTTCTTCTAATTACGTCCTGGCCGGATTTGTAGAGAAGATAATGACCCGGCTCCAGCGACTCAACCCCCGCAAAAAGAGTCCCACTTAAATTATTTCTGAATAGCAGGTATTCATCAAGCTTTTCAGTATTCAGGGTAAATGCAAAATCCTCCAGGAAAGCAAAGCTCTTAAGTTCTGATGAGAATGCCAGTATACTGTTATTTAAAACATAATACAAAGGTTTGATTCCAAAACGATCACGTGTAATATACAGTTCCCTTCTCAGAAGATCAATTATAACAATTGCAAACATTCCATTCAGCCGCTCCAATACCCCTTCAAATCCATACTTCATGTACAGTGCCAGTACAATCTCCGTGTCAGTGGTACTTCGGAACCGGTATCCCCCCTCTGTTAGTTCCTTTCTGAAATCAAATGCATTATAAATCTCCCCGTTTAAGGCAAGAATGACATTATTATCAGGGCTTACCATCGGCTGGTGTCCGTTCCGGGACAGATCAAGAATACTTAACCGGTTAAAGCCCAGGACTCCTTCGAAATCACTCTTGACACTTTCCGGGATCTTGCAGGAAGCTTCTGCAGAAGAAGGCGATAAAAGGCTAAAAAGACGAATACCGGAATCGTCCGGACCCCGATGTTTTTGCACCTTAAGCATCTTCAGAATCCGGTCTGTATTGCGGACAGGCCTGAAATCAGTATTAATATAGCCGGTTATACCACACATGAATCGATCCTATTAACAATCATCGGGCATTCACTGTTTTGCCTCCCAGCCATTATTAGTTTCAGGTTCTGGATCAGACCTGACAATTCCACTCATAGTACTTTCCAGCATGCCCAGAAGCACCTCGCGGTGAGATTCACAACGAATTATATTCAACAATAACAATCTTTTTCTCTTCGACATCAGCTTTGGAAACAGTCCCCTGTTTCTTAAAGTAGATGCTAATCCTCCGAAATATGGTTCAATATATGCATTGTACATGGGAGTAACTGATGCCAGGTAGTTACCGAACTTCTCTTCCAGCTTCCGCTCATCAGAAATAATTGCGTTCAGATACCGGATATGTGTTTCGAATTCATCAGTTTCTTTCTCATTGAGACGGAAGACCCCAGGTTTATCGTTTCCCTGTTTGAGCGGAATAATTTCAAACACAATCTCATCAGATATGACAAGTTTTACGACATAGCCTTTATTCCAACCTGTATTTCTTTTCCCAGGCCAATCATAAATGAAATTACCAAGTCCATAGAACACCGGCTTCGAATTATATATCTCATATCCCGAAAGTGCGTGTGTATGATGAGCAATAACACAATCAGCGCCAAGATCAATCATGTACCTGTATAGATTTTGTGTCCTTGGTGAAGGAAGCTCATAAAATTCATTTCCGGCATGGACGATTACAATCACCTTGTCATTTGTCAGCCTGGCTTCTTTGATCTGATAGTACGCTCCGACTGCGTCTAGAGGGTTACACCTGAACAGACCGTCAGGTGATGTAATGAATTCTTCATCAGCAAAATTAAGAATAGCTATCCTCTTTCCGTTTTTTCTTAGAACATATGGTTCGGCCGCTTCCTGTCTTGATCTTCCCATGCCAACTGTGGCAATATTATTAGCTTTGCACAACTCCAGGGTATCGATAACCCCTCTGCTTCCATAATCCATTATATGATTATTCGCCATTGCGGCCAATCCGATTCCGGCATGCTGCAATATTTTAATACATTCCGGATGAGCCTTCTGGTGCGGACCGGTCTTTTTCCTTCCAGTTAAAGAAAAAGTAAGCGGGCACTCCAGATCAGTAATAATAAGATCATTCCCAGCCAGGACATCTTTGAAGTCATTAAAAATAGCTTCAAATTTTTTTGATAGTGTAAGCTCCTCGACTCTGCTTATTGGGCAGAAGTCTCCAGTGAGCAATATTTTAATTCCGGTTTCAATCATCTTCAGATAGTAATTATACCTGTAATAATTCGACAGGGAATATCATTTTCTTCAAGACCGGGTAGCCCGATATAGTCCTGAATTATCGTCGTTTACTATCAGATCCCCCAGCTTGTCAGTGGTAAGGAACTCAACATCAGGCCATTTACGAATGATTGTTCTAAGCAGCTGTTTCAGCTTTTTCAGGTTATTACTACGATTGTCGCTATCAATTGCTCCAATATAATTAATCCGATGAGAACTGATAATCGCCGGTTTGTGCCACCTGAAAGCAATAGCTATCCTAGCAAGACAGTTGTCAACCTCATCAGCATTTGCTGAAAGTGAAGGTTCAAAAAAGCAGTTTCGTATCAGGTAACGCTGGCCAAATGCATTTCTGCTTCCAGAATAATGATACTTCCTCTTATAGTGTCCGAACCTCCCGGTAGGCACTTGCTGGATGACCAGGCCCTGTATGTATTTCACTCCTCCTCTGCTTAGAGTATCCTCCACACCACTGTCCCATGTATAACATGGAGGTATGAATGAGACTGATCTGAAACCAAAGAGATTTTCAAATATATCAAGCCCCTCTGTCAGGCTTTCCTTCATCAGATGAAGATCGTCATGAGAGTTGTAATCTAAAACCTCCATGTAGTTATAGTCGCCATCGCCCGAAAATGTAGTTTCGTTATCAAATGTGAAGATCATCTCCGGAGTTCTTTCACGAAGAGCCTCCATCCATCTGACCACATTGACATGCTCCCGGCCATGGAACTGCGGCAGAAATACTCCCTCTTCCATTCCTTTTTGCCATAACGATTTAACAAGATCTCTGCCAGGGTATCTCTTGATTGTCTCTGTCACCGGCTCAAAATAATACATATTAAAATCAGACTCCCTTATCCGCTTGAAGTCAGGATTGCCAACAACAACATTTGCTGTAAATGCAGGATGATTATCCCTGGCATCCCTGAATGACGACAGGACCTCAAATAATTCTGACAGGTCATCGTTACTTTCCAGCGTATCCAGCCTGTTATAATCACTCCGGGCTAAATCATAGCCTTTCGACTGGAATCGTTTTAAGACTTCCAATGATGGCATCCGAATGCTACCCCAGTCATCACTCTCAATTACAACTATCCTTTTTGCTGTACGCCAGCCCGGGATATTGACAACATTATGTGCCAGAGATCTATAAAATGACCTGAAATTAATAATCATCATTTATGATTCCACCCAACTCCTCTGTTGTAAAAAACTCTGCATCCGGCCATTCCCTGATAATCCTTTTGAGTAAATCACTTAGTCTGGCGAGGCCGTTCTTCCGGTTGTCAGCAAACAATGCACCAACATAATTAATTCTGTGAGTACTTATTATGGCCGGTTTATGCCACCTGAAGGCTATTGAAATATCTGACATACAATGATCCACCCAGTCTGTCCCCTGAACCACAGGTTCAAAGAAGCAGTTCCGGGTAATTATTTTCAGGCCAGACGGATTCCTCTTTCCTATCCAATGCAATCTCTTTCTAACCTTACCATGACCCATGGGCTCTGATTGAATCCTTGGCATGGATAAGTATTTTATTCCATTATCAGAAAGGTGTTTCTCCAGCCCTGAGCTAAATGGTCCATTTGGAGGAACAAAGTAAGAAGCCTTATAACCGAATAAATCCTTGAATAATTCCAGGCCTGTGGCAATTACTTCAGTGTGATAAATGAGGTCTGAGGGATCTGAAAAATCAAAGGCAGCCTGAAATTCAAGCCCGATATCTGGCTCATGTTGAGTTGACATTCCCCAAAAACAATGATCAAATCCTGTCCTGGCGACCTTATTTCCACTGGTAAGCGCTCTCATCCAAACCTTTACATTCAGATGTTCCCTTCCATGGAACTGAGGAACAAAAAGCCTTCTATTTATGCCCTCCTGCCACAATTTGAAAGAGTTTTCACAACCTTTATATCTTCGGAATGTATCAGTAAAACGCTCATAATAATAGGTCGTAAAGCCGCTATCCCTGATTTTCTCAAAATCAGGATTTGCCACAACGGCTAACGGAGTGATTACAGCGGGTCGGTCCATTTTGTCTTTTACGGATGTAAGAACCTCGAACAAACCTGAAAGGTCCTCAGAAGTAGCCATTGTATCAAATCTATTAAAAAGGGCTCCTTCATCCGATATCAGGTCAATGCCTTCCGTCTGCAAGTTGTTATATGCTTTAATCGATGGCATTCTGGTGCTCCCCCAGTCGTCTGATTCGATAATGATCATTTTCCTGCTTGTGCGCCACCCAGGCAAGGCTGCGAGGTTCCTGCGAATACTCAATGTTACCATCCTCCCATCCGTTATATTCTAATTGAACAGCACCTCATACAGTGACAATATCGGGGAAAAGAAAGGCACACCAAAGCCAGGAGAAAATATCCATGCATTCATACTTTCAGCTCCAAGCCTGAAATTGATTATTGAATACAACAGCATTGGAAATAATCCTATTAAAATCAGAAAGTAAATCTTATCACCCGGTAGCTTAGCAAAATACAACAGTAAATAGGCGGTTGCGAACAAAAAGAACAATACCATAAAGCGCTCCCCAAAGGATGGAATTGGCATACCGAAATTTACGAAAGCAATAAAGAGAAGCAGGAAACTGAATAGGTTTTGCTCTGACTTGCCTTTCATTAGTGATTTGTGTCTCAACCGTATAGCAGCGATTGCAATTAGCAGATAGTAAAACACAATATCGCTTGTGATACGCATAAACCATGCAGACTGAGCTGCACCTTCCTGGACAGCACTGATATACCCCTCACTTGAATAATTCGAATAGCGTTGTTGCAGCCCCCCTCCAAGTCTTAAGGCAAGTGAGCTAAAAAGTGGTGCTACAAGCTGGGGGATCACAAAAGAGGCTAGCGCCAGAGGAAAATATATCATGTTTCTGTTACCAGCCAGATAGTATATTAACAGAATAGCATTAGCTGATATAAAACTCCAATGTACGAATGCCGCAGAGAATGTTATGATCAGGAACTTGGGATTTTTCTCTGTTATCACACGGTAAGCCCCGTAGAAAAAAATCCATGCCGCTGTCCACATCCTGACACCACTTATCATTGTAACAGGAACTGTCATGATGAAGAAAGCCATCAGGATAATAGTATTCCAACCCTGATTAACCCTAAGGCGCTCATAAAGAAGTCCGATGGAATTCAGATAGAAATAACCGAAAATCGCTGCCCAAATCCCAAAATAGAGCCCATGATCACTTGTGAATCTGGATACTATAAAAGAGATAAGAGGTTCAACAATATCAACCGAAGTATCACTGTAAAGTCCCCCTACAATGGTGAAAAACTCAGAAAACGGAAGCATAGCATTGGCCTTCAAACTTAAAGCATATCTGTAGGCATCGACTGCAACGTTGTTGTTTACAAATGTCAGCCCGTAATAAACAATAAAGATATAAACGACACTCTTGGCTTCCTTGCTTGAAAAATTAGCCAGAGCAACCAGAAACGAGAGAAAAGGCCATAAGATAAACAGGATGAAATAATTCCTGGTATCAGTAAGAGAGGATCTGGTAAGATTTTCGGTATAAGGCCTGGTCAATATCATAGTTCGAGATTCAGAAGTCCAAGAAATTGTCCAGAGACATTTCTGATGTGATAATGCATGGGGTCTGGCAGTTCCATACGACCTGAATAATCTCCACTTAGGAATGCTCTTATGCTTTCAACTGAAAAGTCTTTTCTAATATTCAAAACGGGCCGGCCTGTAATTGAGTAATCAATTAGCTTACTCGGAATATTAAGAGTGGTATTGTTATCGAAATTTATAAGGAAATCCATATCGGAGAGTTCTTTAAGAAGCTGTTCCCTCGGAATATAGCCGGAGATAATCAGTTTGCCTTTCAAAGGTTCAAGATACTTATTCAGGTAGTTGGGTTGATCGGTAAATACATGGAACCTGAATGGAATTTCTGTACCTGACAAAAAATCCAGCAGAGGACCTGGATCACGTATCCCCTGAAGGAATCTGCCCGCATATGCAAATTCAGGCACCTCTCTTATCGGTTGAATCTGCGGTGGAGCTGTAAGTTCAAACCTGAAGCCCTGAGGAATCGTTCGGATCTTATCATGAAATTCCGGATAGTAAGCTGAAATGGCCGAATTAACGGGAATTGTAACATATTCTGCTTTCCTGCAGAACCACTTTTCAAGATAGGCAAAATAAAAAGGTTTCCTGAAAGAATCAAGAACATCACCCATATATGGGTCTCCGCAATCAGCAATCCAGACAGAAGCAATTCTCCTGTTGCCGGTCCGGGCCCAGGCAACACCCCAATGCACAGGGTAAGGCACGGCAAATGAAATCATCATGTCATAGCCATTTTCGACTCTCAATATCTTCCTCACATGAAACATATCTTCAATTGCAGGATATTCAAGAAGAACCATCAGAAACCTTTTGATCCCCCTTGTTATCAAGGACCAAGGATTGCGCCTCGCAATGGAAATTGAAGGTAATTTTTCCCTCCTCCACATTTTTATTACAATGGGGGTTTCCCTATTAAAATCACTGTAATCAAAGTTTCTGAACTTAGTAATTACCACCACTTCATGGCCCAGTCTGGAAAACTCTCTCGCCAGCTCTGTAGCCCTGTAGCTGCGTGGAGATATTTCAGGGTAAAAAGCGTTGGTTACTAGCAAAATCTTAACTTTTTGATTTGACATTGCTAATTTCTCCCCATTTATTGTGAAAAAATGCTGTTCCAGCTCAAAATAAAATACTATGGGACCCTAACATTGAACTTAGATATCCATTCCCCTAATAATATAAATCTCCAATATGAGTAATCAAATGGAACTTTGCCTTCAACCATCTTGTCAAAGTATGTCAGCGCTTCATGTTTAATTAATCCATTAGTGACATCAATCGCCTGGGCAATTCCTTTGCGGAACAACTTAGGACTATCATTTCTGACCCAGTACTCCTCTGGCGTAGAATAGCCCATCTTATCTTTTCGGTATCTGATTGCCTCTGGTAGAAGGTCTCCCATTGCCTGCCGCATCACTCTCTTTGTTATACCATTGCTTTCCAAGTAATTATCTGGCAAATTGTAGGTGAATTCCACCAAACGGTGATCTAGGAAAGGTACGCGAGCCTCTACTGAGCTCGCCATTGAGTTTCTATCCTCCCAGTGCAAGTATTTGGGTAGTGTGGAAAAAAAAGTAAGATGTTCCGAAATATTTGATACTGAAGAGTAATCGACTGGAACAAAATCAAATGGGTGCTTGAGGTTTGCACCTATTTTTTTACAATCAATAATACCCTTAAGATGGGATGTATTTCCAGATAATCCGGACAGTAACCGGTTAAATTTTGTAGGCAAAAGGTGATAGAGAATTCCCCTTAATAATTCCGAGTTGGATACAGGTCTAATTTTTTTTGAACTTTTAATATCATCCAAGATTTCACAAACCTTCATTTTTCTAACCATAGCAGCATAGCGAGAATAACTGAATTGGCCATAGCCACCAAGATATTCATCTGCACCCTGTCCATTGAGCAGGACTCGTACTCCTCCGGACGCTGCCAACTTAAATACATTATACCCGAGTAATACACTCTGAGATTGATACGGTTCATCTTGATGCCAGATAATTTGGGGAGTTTGATTAAATACATCTTCCACTTTTGGAAAAACAAAGGATGCCTTAACATTTGTTGCGCCTATTACAATATCCATCCACCTTTTCTCACTGTATTTCTCAATCTCTGAACATGAAGAAAAAGTCCGCTGTCGGTTTGTTGCACCTTCAGTTTTCAATAACCGGTTCACTTCACATACTATGGCAGACGAAT
>Ga0209408_1001723_pt1 | contig 13331 bp, 12 predicted proteins | sample AD_UKC107_MetaG_FD_184422 | JGI IMG/M metagenome (GOLD analysis project Ga0209408, IMG submission 184422) | Active sludge microbial communities of municipal wastewater-treating anaerobic digesters from Hong Kong - AD_UKC107_MetaG (SPAdes)... | ecosystem: Engineered > Bioreactor > Anaerobic >... | reverse complement strand
TGTATGGGAGCCGGCGTGGATGCGTGTACAGACGCGTGTACGGACGCGATTATGAAAGCCAGTACGGACGCGATTAATCGCGTCCGTACTGGCGGCATTGCCGGCAATAAGAATCCTATGCTTAATCCATTATCAATATCGAATATAATCCGGTGGTTTAAGGGGCGTTCATCTTATGAAATACGAAGGCTTCCCGATATGGAAAGCTTTTCATGGCATGGAAGATTTTATGAGCATATAATCCGGGATGATAAATCATTGGAGAAGATAAGGCGATATATAATAAACAATCCGGTTAATTTTTTTTGAAAATCAATCCCTGAAAAACTGATTTGTATTGATATGAGGCCAGCTTTACTGATAATAGATGTGCAGAATGAAGTTTAAATTATAAAAATGGTCCCCTTGAGGAGAGAGGCGATGAATGAAATAAATTTTATTATAAACAATCTTAAAACTTCCGGCGGCAGAAATGAGGATGTCACTCTCTTTAACAGGGATGCGGCCTGTACTGTGAGAAATTTTCATAAAAGTTTTCCTCAGTATAAACCTACACCCCTGCATAACCTCTCCTCCCTTGCCGGGGAACTGGGGGTCGCTTCAATCAGGGTAAAGGATGAATCGTACAGGTTCGGCCTCAACGCATTTAAGGTTCTCGGCGGGTCATACGCCACGGGCTCATACCTTGCGAAGCAGCTCGGTGTCCCCCTCTCTGAGCTTTCATTCGAAAAGTTGAGGTCAGGTGAGATACGTGAGCAGATAGGGGAGATTACCTTAGTAACTGCAACTGACGGCAATCACGGCCGCGGTGTCGCATGGGCTGCCCGCGAACTTGGGCAGAAGTCAGTTGTATTTATGCCCAGAGGCTCCTCCCCGGTTAGATTACAGAACATCCGTAAAGAGGGGGCTGATGCCTCTATAACAGATATGAATTATGATGATACAGTGCGCATGGCTGCGAAGTATGCCGGGGACAATAACGGCATAATTGTGCAGGACACAACATGGGAGGGGTACACGGAGATCCCTTTATGGATTATGCAGGGTTATCTTACGATTATTGACGAGGTGATGGAACAGCTTGACTCTGAAGGTGATGGCCCGCCGACTCACGTTTTTTTACAGGCCGGGGTCGGTTCATTCGCAGCGGCAGTTCAGGGTTACCTTCAGTCATGTTTCGGGGAGGAGTGCCCTTTTACTATCGTGGTGGAGCCCCTTGATGCGGCCTGTTTTTACGAGTCAGCCGGTGCAGGTGACGGCAAACCACGTGCTGTTGGGGGATTTATGAATTCCATTATGGCGGGCCTCTGCTGCGGGGAACCCAGTATTATCGCCTGGGATATTCTCAGGGACTATGCTGATCTCTTTATCTCCTGTTCAGATGAGATTGCGGCAAAGGGGATGAGAATTCTCGGTAACCCCTTAAGGCCTGACCCTGCAGTGGTTTCAGGTGAATCCGGTGCGGTCGGTATCGGCCTCCTTTCTTCTATTATAAAGGATAAGAATAACAGGGAACTTTTCAGTGCAATGAAACTTGACAAAGACTCAAGAATACTGGTGATCAGTACGGAGGGGGACACTGATCCTGAAAATTACAGAAAGATCGTATGGGACGGGGCATTTCCTTCCGTTGATTAACGGGACAGAAACAGGCGTGAAATATTTTAAAATTATAGGGAGGAATACAGATGCCTGACACCACGCAACTGGTACTTTTTATCGGTGCTGCAACTGTTCTTCTTTTTATCCCGGGGCCTGCTGTTATCTATATTGTTGCAAGGAGTATCGGCCAGGGGCGCAGGGCAGGTATGGTGGCTAACCTGGGGATTTCGGCGGGGACGATGTTTCATGTGGCAGCCGCTGCACTGGGCCTCTCTGTACTGCTGGCTTCATCTGTCACGGCCTTTAATATTATGAGATACGCAGGTGCTGTCTACCTGCTTTATCTTGGTGTACGGGAATTTTTCTCTGAAATGGAAGGTGAAGAGAGTGAGCCTGAAAAGAATACCGGCCTTAAGGGGATATTTTTTGAAAGCATGATTGTGAATCTGTTTAATCCGAAACTTGCCCTCTTTATGCTCGCGTTTCTTCCGCAGTTCGTGTCTCCCTCCGGGGGTAATCCGGCAATGCAGATTACAGTGCTTGGAATGCTGCTTATTGTACTCGGCCTGTTCAGTAATTCTGTTTATGTTTTTCTTGCAGGAGGGGTGAGGAGCTGGATGTCTGAAAAGGGAAGGGTTCTGGCCGGCAAAAAGTATCTCACCGGCACTGTATACCTGGCACTGGGAATGATCACTGCTTTTTGTGGCGGCAGAAAATAACTCCTTTTTAAATGCGACAGGTTCCGGGTAACGGTTAAATCAACGGGAATTGAACTTCACAGCAGACTTTTATCTGCGGGCCTTTGGAAATATCCGAGAAGTCATTAATGTTGAAAATCCTTATCCTTCCCCCTGATTTGTCGGCAATCTTATCGCACATGGTAAGCCCGATTCCATAGTCAAGAGTTCTGTAGTTTTCATGAAGGGTTTTTGATATTCTGAAAAAAGGCTCAAAAATGATATTTTCATACTCTTCAGGAATCCCGATTACCCCTTTATCTGCCACTTCGGGAATGTTCATTATGTGCATTATAAAGTTTTCATTTATTATATCAATAATCACAGTTACAGCGCTGTTTTTCTGGCTGTATTTCAGCGAGTTCAGAAGCAGTTCATGAATCATCTTCTCAAAATAGTCTACATCTACCTGTAAATTTCTGTTTTTAAAATATTTCTTCGGCTCGCTGATGAGAAATGTATTATTCTTTATACATACCTGATCTTCAAGGGAACTTATAACTGACTTTGTTTTCTTAAAAAGATCCATTACGGTTTTCGGAGACATGTTTAAGCTGTTTTTGTGGATATTTTCTATTTCTGAAAATGCGCTTAATCCTCTTTTCGCGTATCCTATATTTTCTTTTAAAAGTGAAATAATATTATTGTCAATGACAGAAGTATCGTTTTCCGTACTTACCGCATTTGAACAGAGTAAATCAACAAGGGTGAGAAGTGAACCGAATCCGGTCCCCTGGGTAAAGCTCCTCCTGACACCCTCAAAAAGAAAAGCGTCTGTTATGTCCAGTTTTTTCTCCAGTACCCTTTCCTGCCACCTGTACCATTCTATCTGCAGTTCAAGGCGTATTCTTTTCTCCCTCTGTATCTTTCTTTCGGTTCTTTTAAGAGCGGAAAGTTCCTTCGCGTTCTGCAGCTTGAGATATACTTCGTCAATATTCATCGGTTTGACTATATAATCATAAACGCCGAATTTCATGGTTTTTATAATCGTTGATGAATCCTCCATGGCCGTGAGAACTAAAATTACCGTTTCTTCGTTAAGGGACTTTAGGTTTTCAACAAGTTCTATACCGTCCATTTCGGGCATCTCAAGGTCTGTAATAACAATAGGGTAGGGTCTTTTTTTAAATTCATCAAGGGCGTCTATGCCGTTATGGCATACAGTGGGTGTAAATCCCCTGGTTGACAGGATTTTATTAAGTATAGTTGTAGTATGGATGTCATCATCAACAATGAGTATGCGGTTTTCTTCCATTTAAGTTCCTCAGGCATTTTATCTGTTTTGTACATAAATTTATTTATTATAGTTTTATGGCAAAGCTTTTTTATTAATGTTTCAATTGATATGAAAAATCAGTAATAATTGTTAAACATGTATTTTAGTGTAAAAAGTAAAAAAGCTATATCCCCCCTCCGCCTTTGGCGGAGGGGGGATATAGCTTTTTTTACCTGAAATAAGTTAAGGAATAAATATTGATTAAAAAATTGTTTTGACTCTATTTAATCTGAATGGCTTTTTTTATTTAGTTTAAAAATACTGTGGAACCGGTTTCTTGCTACCGGTTATTTTGAAAACTATTCTGTAAAAGGGGTCTAAAATGAGCAGACTTGCAAAACTCGCATCCGGCTGTGCCCATCAGCGGAGAATAGATATGTCAACATTCCCGGTTGATGAAACTCATATCCTGGTAAAAGGGAGATTTATAGAGGAGAGGTTGAGGCCTTACTATAAACTTACAGGTGAAAAGATAGAAGCAGGCCCGCTTCATAACCTTGAGATTCTGGTTCTTGTGAGAGTTCCTGATCTGGTGATTGAAGATATAGAGGTGGTGGCAGGGACTCTCCCGAGAGGAGATTGTTATGAAATTACCGGTTCGCTTGAACAGGTGAAAGGAATGAGCATCAGAAGGGGGTTTACCGCGAATGTGAAGTACCTTTTTGAAGGTGTAGCGGGGTGTACACATCTTACTCATCTTCTCTGCACAATGGCGCCGGCAATATTGCAGGGTTATTGGGCGATAAACTCCAGTAAAAAACCTGATATCAAGGAGCAGAGAAGAAAACAGGACAGTAGAATGGCAGATTTTCTCAGAGATAATTGTTATACCTGGAGACGGGATGGAGAGGCTTATCAGAAAATGCTCAGGCTTCTTGATGGGGAGGATGGGTAATTAAGTTTTTCGTGTATATCAGCCGGAAACCGGCTTGAATCTGGCTGATACACACGAAATTTTGCCGGGCCTGTCAGACGTTCAGTGTCTTTTTAATCTGGCTGAGGAGATTTTCCGGATTAACCGGTTTCTGGAAAACACCATTAAAACCGAGTTCATCAATGCTTATGTTTCCGGCTGTGGCATTTCCTATGCTGCTGAGAAGATATACGGGTGTTGTTTTATCTTCTTTTCTAATCATCTCCGCCACTTTGCTTCCCGCGTCAACCCTTTCCATCATCATGTCGCACAGTACCAGATCCGGTTTGTCGCTTTTGAATTTATCAAGTCCCTCTTTACCATCAACAGCTGTTACAACAGTATAACCTTCTGATTGTAAAATGGCCAGAATAGATTCAAGAATATCCGGATCGTCATCAATTAAAAGTATCTTCTTGTCAGGCATAATTCTCTCCTTGATAATTAGTCTGTTTGTTATCCGGTGAAGTATTTTAATAAACCTGCTGCGATGTTTTTTTCCTGCAGCAAAGAGTGTAAATTTTTACCACACCAAATTCTTGAAATTCAATAATTATAAATAAAGTGATAATTTAATTAGGCAAGTCAAATTTGTTTATAGATGCAATATTTTTCTGTATACAGGCATTGTTCTGTCATTTTTTTCCCGAGGCAGATTATACGCTAATATGTGATAACCGGAATTCAGGAATTTAAATACCTGAATAATTATTAAGATATAACAGATGATATGTGGTGAATTGAATTTATTTTTTTTATGTCATCAAAAGCATAATAAGTGAACAAATATTTTTTTTTTTGTTGAAAAAAACAAGTATCAAAGAAATATAAATCACATCCGGTTTATAAAAACATAATTTAAAAAAATATAATTAACTGTTTGTGCGAAAGTTGCGCTCGTATGTGCTTGTTCAGCATAACAATTGCCTGTTACATTTTTAAGAAATATAAATATGAAGGAGCTTTTTATGGACGTAATCCAACTCACGATTGACGGGGTGGAGGTTACGGGGAAGAAAGGGCAGACTATTCTCGAAATAGCATTAGAGAATGGTTTTGATGTTCCATATCTCTGTTATCATCCCAGGATCAGCAAGACCGGTGCGTGCCGTATATGTATGGTTCGTATTAATGATGTAATGTTAAAAACTTCATGTACTGAACCGGCTGTTGATGGACAAAAGATAGTCACGGAAGATGAAGAAATTATAAGGCTGCGTAAGGGGATCCTTGAGATGCTCCTCGCAGAGGGTGATCATAACTGTCTCTATTGCGAAGCTAATGGTAATTGTGAACTTCAGAAACTCTGTTACAGGTATGGTGTAGAAAATCCTGGTATAGACTTTCCGAAGAACAGAAGGCAGAGAGATGTTGTATCAAGTCAGGGATTGAGACGGGATGAAAACCGCTGTATCCTTTGCGGCAGATGTGTGAAGGCTTGTGCTGAAATTCAGGTTAACAATGTCTGGCAGTTTGACAACAGGGGATCACACGCGTGCCTCACAGCTGATATGTTCGGTATGATCGGTGATTCTTCATGTGTTCAATGCGGTACCTGTGTACAGCTGTGCCCCACCGGCGCACTCTCTTTTCAGACAGTTCTTGGAAGAGGCCAGGAGTGGGAACTGAAAAAAGAATCCAGTATATGCATATACTGCGGTGTGGGATGTAAAATTGATTTTTATACTAATAAAAAAGGCGAGCTCGTTAAGGCAATGGGTAATGAAGATGGTCCGAATAAAGGGCATCTCTGTGTTAAAGGACGTTTCGGTTTTGATTTCGTCCAGAGCGATAAGCGTTTAACCAAACCATTGATCAAAAAGAACGGGAAACTCGAAGAAGCTGAATGGGGAGAAACTCTCGATTATGTTGCCAAGAGACTTTCTGAAATTAAACAGAAATCAGGACCTGATTCGGTAATGGCATTTTCATCAGCTAAATGTACCAATGAAGAGAATTACCTGATGCAGAAATTCATGCGGGCGGTGATCGGCACCAACAATGTCGACCACTGCGCACGGCTCTGACACAGTTCAACTGTCGCCGGTCTGGCGGCTACACTCGGCTCAGGAGCAATGACAAATTCTATCAGGGAAATTCCTGTATCTGAGGCATTCCTTATAATAGGCTCGAATACTACCGAGAATCATCCTGTTATAGCCTCAATGATTAAAAATGAAGTTATTAATAAGGGTAAAAAGCTCGTTGTAGTTGACCCCAGAAAAATAGAAATGTCCAGGTATGCTGACGTACACCTTCAGATTAAACCAGGTACTAACGTCGCCATCCTCAACGGCTTTATGCATGTGATCATCAAAGAAGATCTTCTCGCCAAAGAATATGTGCAGTCAAGGTGTGAAGGTTATGATGAACTGGCAAAAACTGTTGAAAAGTATACACCTGAACATGTAGCAGAAATATGCGGTCTTGATGATCCGTCAATGATAGTAAAAGCTGCCCGCATTCTTGCTGAAAGCAAGCCGATGGCTCTCTACTATTGTATGGGTATAACACAGTTTAAATCCGGTGTTAACGGGGTAAAAAGCTGCGCAAATCTCCAGATGCTGCTTGGTAACCTCGGTGTCGCCGGTGGTGGAGTTAATCCTCTCAGGGGTCAGAATAATGTTCAGGGCGCCTGTGATATGGGTGCTCTCAACGCTGTTTATCCCGCATACCAGCCTGTTGGTAATGAGGATAACCAGAAGAAATTCAAGGAGGCCTGGAAAACTTCTGTTGAGCTTTCAATGAAGCCGGGTCTTACAATAGTTGAGTCTCTTAATGCGGCCATAGATGGCAGCGTTAAAGCTCTCTACGTGTTTGGTGAAAATCCTGTAATGTCGGATCCGAACCAGCATCACGTAATTGAAGCGCTTGAATCTCTTGATTTTCTTGTAGTTCAGGATATAGTTCTTACTGAAACAGCTGAATATGCAGATGTGGTCCTTCCGGGCCGTGCCTTTATAGAGAAGGAGGGGACAGTAAGCAATACCGAGCGTCGTGTTCAGATGATGCATAAGGTTGTTAAACCTGCAGGGGAGAGCCAGGACGACTGGTGGATCTTAATGCAGCTGGCCAACCGTATGGGAGCGAGCTGGGATTATTCCTGCGCAGAAGACATTTTTGAAGAGATCAGAAAAGTTACTCCGTCTTATGCCGGTATAACTTATGAAAGAGTTGAAAAGGAACTGATACAGTGGCCATGTCCTACAGAGGACCATCCGGGTACTCAGTATCTTCACAAGGATAAGTTTTCAAGAGGCCTGGGGCTTATGTCAGGCATAGAATATACTCCTCCGGCTGAAGATGTTGATCCTGAATATCCGATGATTCTTACAACAGGAAGGGTTCTGCAGCATTTCCATACAGGTACCATGAGCCGTAACTCAAGGATTCTTGATGAAATAGTAAGTGAGGGATTTATTGAAATAGGTCCTAATGACGCAAGTAACTATAACATCAGTGACGGCGAAACGGTATCAATATCGACAAGACGGGGAAGTGTGCGTCTTAAAGCTATGATAAGCAATAAACCGAAGCCCAATGTAGTGTTCATGCCGTTCCATTTTGCAGAAGCTGCGGCAAACAAGCTTACTATTGACGCTCTGGATCCTGCATGTAAGATTCCTGAGTTCAAGGTTTGCGCCTGTAAAATTGAGAAAGTGAATGCGTAGGAGGGCGGATGATGAATACAGAAACTATTGCAAAAACAATAAATAAGTACGGTAACGACAGGGAACACCTGATGCTCATACTGCGTGATCTGGAAGCCCAGTCAGGGATGAATGTTCTTGATACTGATACGCTGACAGAAGTTGCGGAGCAGATGAACATACCTCAGAGCGCTGTTGCAGGTTTCCTCGGGTTTTACACAATGTTCAAGAAGTCTCCCAGGGCGAAATATCTTATCAGGGTATGTAAGTCCGGTCCGTGTCATGTAATGGGTTCAAGAACCATCTTTGACGAGGTTGAGGACCTTCTCGGGATAAAACCGGGTGAGGCGACAAAAGACGGGATGTTCTATCTTGAAAAATGTGAATGTCTCGGTGTATGCTCGGTGGCTCCCGCGATGATGGTTAACTATGACATTCATGGTAATCTTACAAAAGAAAGCCTTAAGAAGATTTTTGATGATTACAGGAAAAAAGAGCCTGAATTCGGTGAAGAGTGCGGCCCGGAAGTTGAAGAGAAAGCGTGTATTCTCGATAATGACGGACAGACAAAACGCCTCCTGGCTGATATAGGTAAAGTTGATCCTCTGAGCGTAGACAGCTATGTGCAGACAGGCGGTTACAAATCTGCAGAAAAAGCGATTAAGGGGATTAAGCCTGCTGAGATTATTGATATAATGAAGGATTCCGGCCTCAGGGGACGTGGCGGCGCTGGTTTCCCGGCAGGTATGAAGTGGTCTTTCGTAACCAAGGGCGATATGCAGAAATATGTAATCTGTAATGCTGATGAAGGTGAGCCGGGCACATACAAGGACAGGATCCTTATGGAGGGGAACCCCCATCTTCTTATTGAAGGTATGATGATCTGTGGTTATACTATCGGCGCGACAGAGGGATATATCTACGTAAGAGGTGAATTCAGAAGAGCGATTATGCGTCTCCAGAAGGCGATCGATCAAGCCCGTGAAAAAGGGATTCTGGGTAAAAACCTCTTCGGTAGCGGTTTTGATTTTGACGTGTTTATCAAAGAGGGCGGCGGTGCCTATGTCTGCGGTGAAGAGACATCTCTTATTAACTCAATGGAAGGTAAGAGGGGATATCCAAGATTTAAGCCTCCGTTCCCGGGCGGCTCAGGTTTTATGAACCTCCCGTCAAACGTTAATAACGTAGAGACATATATGTCTGTCCCGATGATTATAGACAAGGGCGCGGACTGGTATAAGGAAATGGGTCCCTCTTTCTGTTCAGGGACAAAACTATACTGTCTTTCCGGAAAGCTCAATGAAACCGGGCTTGTTGAACTCCCAATGGGTACAACAATGCGAGAGTTAATTGATAAGTATGGAAAGGGAATTAAAGGCGGCAAGAAGTTCAAATTCGCTCATGTCGGAGGATCGGCAGGCGGTATACTTGGAGAGGATCTGATGGACCTTCCGCTTGATATCGATTCAACTACCAAGGCCGGTGTTACACTCGGTTCCGGAGTTGTAATGGTTGCAGATGAGGACACATGCCCTGTGGATTACATGCTGCAGATACTCGATTTCTTTGAACATGAATCCTGCGGTCAGTGTGTACCCTGCAGGGTCGGAACGAGCCATCTGAATTATTACGCGAAGAAATTCGCATCAAGAACCGCTAAGGTTGAAGATATAGATGCAATGGTTGCTAAGGCACAGCTGATGAAAAACGGTTCACTCTGTGCTCTCGGTCAGTCGCCTATACTCCCTATAACAACTATGCTGAAGTATTTCAGGGCGGATTTTGAAAAACATTGTGACCCGTCATACAGTTGCCCTGAATGTGACAGGTCACTGAAGAGATATTTTTCAGAGGGATCGCATTAAAATTGTTTATTATCCCCGGTTCTGATCAGAGCCGGGGTTAAAAAATTAAATTTTTTAAAAAACAAAAACGGGGGTTTTTATGGCATTTAATACGCCAGCTCAGGTAGCAGAAGCTGTTGTTAATATGGGTAAATCCAAAGCCAGTCTACCAATAGCAACCATGATTATCATGGGTATATTCGCCGGTGCTTATATCGGATTTGGTGCAGAGCTCTGTACAATGGTCCTCACCGGTACTGCGGCAAAAGCGGGACTTGGTGTTGCAAAGCTTCTCGGTGGGGCAGTGTTTAGCGTAGGACTCATGCTCGTTGTTATCGGTGGTGCGGAACTGTTCACAGGTAACAACCTGATGATCGTCGGTATGGTAAGTAACAAGATTACTGTTAAAGAAGTTGCAATTAACTGGTTTTTCGTTTATGTAGCGAACTTCATTGGTTCACTTCTTCTTGTTTACATTATGTACAAGAGTAATCTCTGGAAAGCAGGCGCTAATGCTAATGCTGCTACAGCTCTCGGCATAGCTGCAGGTAAAGTAAATCTCGCATTCGGGGAGGCATTCTTCAGAGCGATAGGTTGTAACTGGCTTGTATGTCTCGCTGTATGGCTTGCAGTAGCAGCAAAAGATGTAGGTGGAAAGATTCTTGGAATATTCTTCCCTATCATGGCTTTCGTTGCTTCAGGATTTGAACACTGTGTTGCCAATATGTATTTTGTACCTTACGGAATCGTTCTTAAAGGCGATCCCGCAGTTGCTGATATTGTTACAGCTCTTGGAACTAAAGCAGATGCACTTACATGGTCAGGTTTCTTCGTAAATAACCTTATCCCTGTAACACTTGGAAACATCGTTGGTGGAGCAATTTTTGTAGGTTTTGCTTATTTCCTCGTTTTCGCAAAACACTGTAAAGATGTTGAGTGCTAATAACCTGATGTATCTGATTTGATTTTTTGAAAAAAGGAGTGTTTAACACTCCTTTTTTTTATTCAACTAAGAGGGGCTGCTTTTTAATGCAGCCCCTTCTGATATGATGAGATTTTAAATTTTCTATTGTGATGAATTTGCGGGAAGCTGAAATGCTTCGGAATTTTACTTGATGCCTGCCTTGTTATATCCGTCAGCAAGATGCGTGTTAACATGGATCACATCTTTATTCAGATCTTTCATGGAATATGAATCTGTAATCACAGGAAGCTTATCTGCATCCTCCTGATTTTTTACTGTGGTTCCGGCAGGAACATATTTTCCGTCAGCAACAGTGACCCCCATCAGTACACAGCCGGGTTCGACTACACAGTTTTTTCCGACTTTTGCCTTGAATACAAGAGCTTTCATCCCTATGAAAGAATCATCACCTACATAAGCCGGGCCGTGAATCTGAACCTGGTGAGCAAGAGAAACCCTTTTACCCACGTATACCGCATATTTTTTTCCCTCCGCTTCAACAAGGTTACTTTCAATGGCATGGCCGTTATGCTCGGTTTCAAGGGCGTGAATAATAACTCCATCCTGAACATTCGATTCGTCCCCGACATGAAGAGGCTGGCCTTCGTCTCCACGGACAGAAGCAAATGGTGAAACCATAACCCTTTTACCTATAATTACATTCCCGATAACCGCAGCAAGAGGGTGTACATATGCGGTGCTGTCTATTGCCGGATCATATACATCTGAGCAAAAATCTGTAGTAACATTTTTATGAATCATTTCTAACTCCTTGGATATTTAATAAATTTATAAAAAATAAATTATTGCAATGTGATTGAAGGATGGAATTTTAATTGTCATGTTTTACCACATAACTATTATCAATTTAAGAGATACATCTTGTATAGCAATTGTAAAATAGAGTTTTCAGATGTTTTAATGAAAAATATTAATTAATAAGTTCCAGAAGTTTCTGAGGAGTAATCGGTTTGGTCATTATACCGTTAAACCCCATTTCATACGCTTCAGGAATTTCAGGATTTTCTTCTCCAACTGCACTTATGAGGTATATTTTTACGTTTTTATCCGTTTCCCGTATTTTTTTGCAAACGGTTACTCCTGAATCGAATTTTTCCATCATAAGATCGAGTAATATAATATCAGGTTTAAATTCAGTGTATTTAATAAGAGCCTCTTTCCCGCTGCCAGCCGTAACTACATCATGTCCTCTGCTTTTTAATATAAGCAGCATTGTAGTTACAATATCATAATCGTCATCAGCAACCAGTATTTTACGCTTGTCCATGTATTCTCCGTCATTTCCGCTCAGGCCTGCACCGGTTTTGCGGAAAGTTCTATTACCCCAGTTGTTTCTCAAGCCGCATATTATTGAATTTCATACAGAGAAGAAGTTCATTAAGATTTATAACATGTTTTATAATTTTATAATTAATTCTTTTTATATATTCACTACGGTTAAAAACACCGGAGTCGCTCATCAGGGCCCGGTCAATTTTTCTTTTTGTTGCTTCAGAAAAATTAAGATTATAGAAATCGATAAAAGAATCTTTATTTGAATATATTTCAAATTCTGATTTGGAATTTACAATTTCGTTCAGAAACAGAACTTCTTTTAATGAAAAAAAGGAAAGATTTTTTCTTAATTCAAAAATTTTTTTTGCGGTAACTACTTCAATATTAACTGTAACATACCGTACCCTGTTTTTATCGAGAATAGGAGTCATCAGTCCTTCCAGTATTTCATCCCGATTAATATCTATAAATCTTTTTTTCGTTTTTTCGGATATGCATTCTTCAAACGCCCTGTCTCTTCCGTCTCTAATAATTTCCCCCCGGTTACCGGTCAAGGTAAGTTCGGAGTATGTCAGACCTTCAATAATTCCATTACGTTCAGGATACCTGTTATTCAGGTCATCAATAACAAAATTTTTTAAAGCTTCATTAACAACCAGAATAACACCTTCAGGATTTAATATCAGGTATAAACTGTCAAGTGTGTCGAGAAACTGCTGATAGTTAAAAATATTAATCAGATCTTTCAATGTCAATAACCTGTGTTTATAAATATTTTGTTTAGAAGTTTATTATGCCTGTTTTGATGTATTGAAAATAAAAAAATTTTTTAGGGGTCAAGTAATTTTTAATAACTGTTATTTTATTATAACAACTTTGTGATAATGAAATAACGGCATTGTTATATTCAAATAACAGAGAATGTTTATAAAAATTATTTTTAAGATTGATTGAATCTTCTACAGGTTAAATATTACTTTATAAAAGAAATGTTTGAATAAATATGCATCTACTATGTTATATTTGGCATAATTAATGAATATTTATTG
>Ga0209408_1001721_pt1 | contig 13351 bp, 10 predicted proteins | sample AD_UKC107_MetaG_FD_184422 | JGI IMG/M metagenome (GOLD analysis project Ga0209408, IMG submission 184422) | Active sludge microbial communities of municipal wastewater-treating anaerobic digesters from Hong Kong - AD_UKC107_MetaG (SPAdes)... | ecosystem: Engineered > Bioreactor > Anaerobic >... | reverse complement strand
TACGGCATCAGAAACTCCCTGCCAGTAGTGTCTGCTCATGAACCACTGCTTACTGATCCTCGACGCCAGGATGTGATGCTGCACCGAGATGTCCGGGTGGTAGTACGTCCTGAACCCCAGCTTCTCAATCTGCCGTGCTATGAGAAGCTCCTCATTGGAGAGGAGCTTGTTGCCGATTCTGCCGAGGTCCGACTTGAATCCTCCCACTTTTTCTATGAGAACTTTGGGGAAGGCCATGTTGGCACCGGCAACGTATTGCGGCGCCTGTATGAAGAACGGGATATCGGACCAATCAAGGATGGTGAGGAACCGCGCGAGGTCGTCATTGAGCCAGGAAGGCCGCGGGGCTTCCCAGATGGGTTGTATCTTTCCCCCGACACACCCGGGATATGGGCTGACCGTCTCGAAGGTCTCCACTATCTTCTCGAGCCACTGGGGAGAGGGTATAGCGTCGTCGTCGAGGAAGGCGATGTACTTCCCCTTTGCGGCCTTCCAGCCGGTGTTGCGAGCATGGGTGAGGCCGAGGACTGGCTCGTGGATATAGCGGAGATTGGTAAGATCAGGGTAATCACTTGATACGATCTGTCTGGTCGTGTCGGTGGAGGCGTTGTCCACAACCAGGATTTCGAAGTCATCCTTTGGAAGGGTCTGGTCGGCCAGTCCCTTCAATGCCTTCTTCAGGTACTCGACCCGATTGTGGGTGGTGATGATTGCAGAGATCTTGATGTCGTTCATTGGTCTATGCGTTGCCCGAATAACCGGCGGAAAGTTTTAGCAAGAAGAAGATTCATTAGATTCATAGGGCCCTTCCTTGGAATAGGGGCTTCGCTTTGTCCTTCCTTTACAAGTTCTGCAATGATCTGTTCCAGTTGCAAGGTGACGTTTCTCCAGTTAAGCTTCTCAACAGTTGCTTTTCTCCCATTCGCCCCCATTTCATGAGCAAGTGATTTATTGTTTTTTAAATACAATATCTTTTCGACGAGGTCGTCAACCGTCGTGTCGGTCAGAAGCCCATTGTTATATTCTTCGAGTACAAGCTTTATCTGGCCGACATTGCTGCCGATGACGGGCAGACCGCTGGCCATGTAGTCGTAGAGTTTCAATGGTGAAAAGAAGAACTTGTTGAAGAAATCTATTTTCTTGTAAATGCAGAGTCCTATGTCTGCAGATGCCATGTAACGTGGCATCTCGCTGTAGGGAAGGCTCCCGAGGTAGAGGAGGTTTTCCGTTGAAGTTCCCTCTGCTGTTACTGCAATTAAAATAGACCTGTCAGTCTTTTTCAATTTTTCAGCGAGCTTTTGTGCTATGTCAAGGCCCTGCCAGGCATATTCTGGTGAGCCTGACCAGAGCACGGTGAAGCCTGCTTTCCCATAAAGACTTTGGGTGCGTTTGGTTGGTGTGAACATCTCCGGATCTGACCCGTTCTGAACAACATAGGTCTTTTTAATTCCAAGGAAATCCTTTGCATATTCCTGCATCTCGTGTGAGACGCAGACGGCTGCATCAACAACTTTTGCAAGCTCTTTGCGTCTTTTGTTCTTCTTGGAGATCTCTTCCTCGGATTCACCCCGCATCCTGAGCTCTTCCATTGGTGCGTTTATTTCCCAGATACAAGGTGCTGTTGGGTTCGTGAATCTGAACCGTGTGAGTTCATCATTCCACGCAGAACCGTGAATTCTGATATAGAAGGCTTCAATTTCATTTCCTCTCTTACTGAACTCATCTTCTTTGAGTTTAACAAAGCTGTCAGATTCTTGAAGTAGATTAGTATAGAGAGTATGTCCAAGCAACTGTAGGTTGTTTGCCACTTGCGTGACGTGGACAAATCCCCCTGGTTTTATAGGGTTTGTTGCCATACTTGTTAAAAAGGCTATCTTCATAAGAACACCCTTGTTAATATTTATCTAGATGCTTAGTGAGGCACTATTTACCCGAACTTGCCAGTCATAAATGAACGTGACGAGTAACTTCAATTAGTGCGACAAAACTAGGAATAGTGCTTAGTTATTAAGTTGAAAAACCATCAAGGCATCTATTTCAGTCATAAAGTAAAAGCTAGCATATAAATTTGAACCATTTAAATCTAGAGAGAACTAATATACACATATAGGAGAATGCAAATGTGATGATTATAAGAAATGGTACACTACTGTCCGGAATAATCATGTTTCAGTCTCTGTAGACTGGCATTGATACTAGTTCTCCGTTCAATTTTAACATTTATCGATTTGAAATTCCGTAACTCAATCGACCATACTCGCTATGACATCTGGCGGGAGGTGGCCGATGAATTACGGAAGAATCATCTTTGCACAGCTCATGGATTTCCTGCCCATATACGACTTTCGACGATGTGTTGAGCGATACGACGGAAATAAACACACCAAGGGATTCTCCTGCTGGGACCAGTACCTCTGCATGGCCTTCGCCCAGTTGACTTATCGTGAAAGTCTTCGTGATATCGAGGCATGCCTGCGCGCGATCCCCACAAGGCGATACCACATGGGTATTCGTGGAAGTGTAGCCAGAAGCACCCTGGGCGAAGCCAATGAAAAACGAGACTGGCGCATCTATGCCGATTTCGCCCAGGTGCTGATATCCCAGGCACGAAGCCTCTATTCCAAGGACGATTTCGGCCTGGAGTTGGAGAAAACTGTCTATGCTCTCGACTCCACCACCATCGACTTGTGTCTGTCTCTGTTCCCATGGGCACACTTCCGCAAAACAAAAGCGGCGGTCAAACTCCACACCCTGCTTGATCTGCGAGGAAGTATTCCGGCACTTTCCTTCATCACTGACGGGAAAGTCCATGACGTCAACATCCTCGATTATTTGCTCCCTGAAGCAGGTTCTTTCTACATTATGGATCGTGGCTATCTCGATTACACCAGACTCTATAAGATCCACCTCTCTCAGGCCTTCTTCATCATCCGAGCCAAGAGTAATACCCAGTTCCGGCGAGTGTATTCCCATGAGGTCGATCGTGCTTGCGGTCTGATCTGCGATCAGTCCGGTGTTCTCATTGGTTTCTACACCGCTCAGGAGTACCCGGATAAAATCAGGAGGATCAAGTTCTACGACACTGAAACACGCAAACGTCTTGTCTTCCTGACCAACAACTTCATCTTGCCTGCCCTGACCATCGCACAGCTGTACAAATGCCGGTGGAAGATCGAACTGTTCTTCAAATGGATCAAGCAGCATCTCCGAATCAAGGCTTTCTATGGCACCACCGAGAATGCCGTGAAGACCCAGATCTGGATCGCTATATCCATCTATGTGCTTGTGGCTATCATGAAAAAACGTTTGCATCTCGATCTCGAACTCTACACAATTCTACAAATCCTGAGCGTCACCTTGTTCGAAAAAGCTCCCTTGTTGCAGACACTTACCAGCTTCGACTACACTTCTGACCAGGTTGATCCTTCTAACCAGCTGAATCTATTCCCGGATTAACCGGACAGTAGTGATATCACATATGAAATTGAAGAGATTTATGGTCGATGCAATGATGCACATACATGCATAAATGCACCGCACGCCGTTTCAATATCTCAAGGCATTTCAAGTAATTAAGATAATACATTGCTATGATTCAATTCTTAGTGCTCGGAATGCATGGGTGGGGTAAGGGGACGAAATGGGGGGATGAAGGTGAAGACCTTCCTGTCAAGGCCTGGGAAGCCTTTTGATCCCAATGGATAATCACATGGGTACAGTGTGTAGGAGCCTTGAAAGCACCGGGTCCCGCCCGGTCCGAACGCACCGGTGGGGACAGTGGGTATTGTTCTTGCTTGCCTGTTTTTCAGATGATATTCACCGATATGACCTCCACGCAGCAGATACCTGCAGGCAGTGAAGGTGCCCTTACACGGGATTACAATGAAGGAGTGGATGGCACCTGTATGCTCTGCGCTTCAGATGAGCAGAACTTGGAAGAGATGGACACCTCTCCGATCAAATCCTGCAGAGGCGGGCGACACCTGTTCCATTTCAGGGAGACCGACTCAACGAGCAACAGGGCCCATGAACTTGCCCGGAAGGGGTACCCCGAGGGCACAGTGGTGCTCGCAGACAGCCAGACCATGGGGCGTGGACAGCTTGGACGGTCATGGCACTCACCGCAGGGGAAGGGCATTTATCTCTCCCTCATCCTGCGACCCGATACGAACCCTGCACGGATGCCCGGCATTACCCTCATGACCGCCGTGTGCCTTGCTGAGGCATTCACGGATGCGTGCGGTGTCATTGCCAGCATCAAATGGCCGAACGATCTCCTCGTCCGAGGAAGGAAGCTCTCGGGTATCCTCACCGAGATGGCCTTGACCGGGGACATCCTTGACTATGTCATCGTGGGTGTGGGTATCAACCTGTCGCACGGCGAGGATGACTTTCCCGAGGAGATACGGTCCCGGTCGACCTCCATCATGATGGAGACCGGCACGTTGCCGGACCGGGAATCCATTGTCGGTTCTTTCCTCGGGCGGTTCGAGAGGGCGTATCGGGAGTTTCTCGAAAAAGGATCCGACAGCTTTGCCGAGAGGTGGAAAAGCCTTTCCGGCATGGTGGGCAAGACCGTAACAGTGGAAAGCGCCGGTGCCGTCATCGAAGGGACGGTGTCGGGCATCGACGAGATCGGAGCCCTGCTCGTTCGTGACAGGGATGGTCGTGATCGGAGGATCCTCTCAGGGCAGGTCAGCCTGGTCGGATGACCGTACGCCCCTGCGTCACCATCTGGGTAATCACCTCATGGCTTCACGAGTAGTCGGGTCGCTTCAGGAGTACCTCTTGAGCTTCCTCGTGAGCGAGGTGGAGTCCATCCCCAGGTGAGGGGCTGCCTTGCGTGCGCTGCCGTATTTCTCGATGGCCTTACGGATAATGGAGGTTTCGATCTTCTCCATCTGCTCCTTCAGGGTCAGGCCGTTGTCCAGAAAGTCCTTCGTGCTCTTTTCGAAGATCTCCCTGGGCAGATTGCCCGGCACGATGTAATCGCCCTGGGTGATGACCACGAGGCGTTCGATGACATTGGCCACCTCCCGGACATTGCCCGGCCAGGAGTAGGTGAGCAGGTGGTCCATCGCCTCCCGCGAGATTGCCTTCCTGGTGCCGTGTCTCTTGTTGTATCGGTTAAGGAAGAAGTGCACGAGGTAGGGGATGTCATCCCGTCGCTCCCGCAGCGGGGGGATGTAGATGGGTATGACATTCAGGCGGTAGTAGAGATCGGCCCTGAACAGCTTCTTCGCTATGAGGTCCTTGAGGTCCTGGTTCGAGGCGCAGATGAGCCTCACATCGACCTTCACGGGCTTGGTACCGCCCACGCGGGTTATCTCGAAGTTCTGCAGGACACGCAGCAGCTTGGACTGGAGCACCATGGGCATGGACTCCACCTCGTCGAGGAAGAGAGTCCCCTTGTGGGCGACTTCGAACAGTCCCGACTTCCCTTCCTTGCGTGCCCCGGTGAACGCACCCCGCTCGTATCCGAAGAGCTCGCTCTCCAGGAGGGTTTCGGGTATCGCACCGCAGTTGATCTTCACGAATATGCCGCTATCGGATCGCTCCGATTTTTCGTGGATCTCTTCGGCGATCCGGTCTTTCCCGACTCCGGTCTCCCCGTAGATCAGGACCGTGGCGTTCGTCTTGCGCACCCGTTCGAGCAGTTCCTGGATATGGAGCATGGGCTCGGATACCATGATGATGGCGTTGTCTCGGACAGAGGCCTGCTGGATGGACTTGAGGATGTCCCGATACGCGCTCGTCATGCCTTTGGAGTACTCGAGCTGCTGCTGGAGCTCCACGAGGTCGGTCATGTCGCGGACATTGGTGACGATCATCTTGATCCCGCCGTTCTCGTCGAAGATGGGATTACCGGTGACCAGGATGCTTTTGCCCGATTTCAGGGTCTGGCGGATAGTCACGGGCTTCCTCTGCTCCCTGACCTTCAGGCTTACGCTTTCATCGAAATACCCCTCCATGACGAGGTCTTCCATATTCCTTCCGACGAGCTCGGACGCCTTCATGCCGGTGATCTTCTCGTAGGCGGAGTTCACCCGGATGGTGTTCGCCTCGCCGTCGGTCACATAGATGCCGTCATAGGATGATTCAATGATGGCCTCGATCTCGTGCGTATATTCCTTGAGCTTGAAGATATCGTTGGCGAGCTCCTCGTAGGCCTCCAGGTGCTTGAAGATGCTCATTACCCCGACGATGTCTCCATCCTCCACGATGGGCAGCCGGTGGCTCACCAGGAGATTGTTATTGTAGCGGGCAGGGACGTTGAGCTGCGCTTCGCCCGAGGAGAGTATCTTCAGGTATTCATTCCAGAGCTCGGGGTCTACGTCGAAGATATGGACCGGGTGCTGGTCTGTGTCCTGTTCGAATCCCAGCACTATCCTGGCGAGCAGGTTGACGAAGGTGACCCTGCCCTCCCTGTCTGCGGCAATGAGCCCGAAGTTCGCGGAGTTCAGGATGTTCTCGAGCAGGCTGTCCATGCCGAGACCCGGGATGGAGGACACGGCAGGGCTTCCATGCTGCGATTGCCTGGGAACCGGAATCCTCGAGGTCTTTTTCATCATGCTCTCCTGGTGCCGCAGTCGATACCCTCAGAACGCTCTGCTGTATCCCTGTAAAAATAGTGGCCGTACGCGATGTTGTCAAGAAATGTGTGTGGGACATGATGGAGTTAGATGATGAAAGGATCTGATCACTGTTTCGGGAGGCCGGCCGCTCCGATTGCCGCTGAAGCGGTGTTGTGCTATGGATGCACCCATGAAGGTGGTCATTGTCGGTGCAGGCCGAAGGCACAACGGCATCGGCGAGTATATCGCGAAGTACTTTTCCCTGGGCGGGGCCGAGGTGTCAGGCGTTCTCGGGACGAGTGTCCGGAGCGCCGGTGAAGCCGTAACCCGACTCGACAGGTACGGCATCAGGGCAGGGGCTTTCACTGATTTCTCCGAAATGATCAGGGTATGCCGCCCCGACGCCGTGGCGATCGCATCCCCCAGTGCGACCCACGAGAGGTACATCGAGCGTTGCCTGGGGGAAGGGCTTCATATCTTCTGCGAAAAACCGTTCCTGTCCCCGGATATCCCGGATGCCCCCTCCATCGTGGAGAATATGGCCACCCGTGCAGGAGACAGGGGGATCGTGATCTGCATGAATTCCCAGTGGCCCTTCTGTTTGAGTGCCTATGAACAGCTCTGCGGTGAGCTGGATCCGTCAGCCGTCGAGAGCTTCACCATAAGGCTTTCGCCCCTGGCCCGAGGACGCGATATGATCCCGGACTCGGTCCCTCATGCACTGAGCCTTCTCTACTGTGCCGTGGGGGCCGGGTGCATCGGGGGCCTTGCCTACCATGGAGGAGATGACTCCCTGGGCATCTCGTTCACCTATCGGGGAGAACGGACGACCTGCCGGGTACACATCGATCTCGTAAGGGAAAGCACCCAGCCGAGAACTCTGGCATTCGGTTTCAACGGTTGTATGGCGACCAGGGCCATTGATCTCGATACATACACAATATACTTGACTTGCAGGGACAAAATCCTAAAGATAGCTGATCCCCTGGAGCTTTCCGTGCGGAATTTTCTCGTCGCGGCGGGCTCCGGCGGGGAACCGTTGATCGGCAGCGGACATATCCTCGAAACATCCCGCCTGCTGCAGCAGATCTTTACGGAATATGCACCATCGTAAGGGGATGACATGGAACGGCTGGAACGGAAGGAACACGACTTCAGCGCAAAGCTGAGACAGGCTTCGGTGATCGGCAGCCTGAGGGAGTACATCACCTGGCAGAGGGAACTGAGGAGATCATCGGAAACACCCCTGTTTCCCAAATACGGGCCCATCTCGGTGAACCTCGACCTCACCACTGCGTGCAACTTCTCCTGTCCCCACTGCGTCGATTCCCGGTTGCTCAATACCGGGGATTATCTCGACATGGAAACCATCAAAAAGAGCATCGACACCCTGCAGCGGAACGGGCTGCGCTCCGTCATCCTCATCGGGGGCGGTGAACCCACCATCCATAAAAACTTTGAGGAGATCGTGAGATTCTCCAAGGACCGCGGCCTCCAGCTCGGCATCGCCACCAACGGCTCCCGCCTCGACAAGGTGGCCGCCGTGGCCGAGAGCCTTACCGAAGGCGACTGGCTGAGGATCTCGCTGGATTCAGGCAGGGAGAGCACCTTCTTCAAATCCCACCGACCCCGGGGCAGGCTGAGCCTGGAAAGCATCCTGGGCGGAGTGCGCGACATCAAGAAGATCAATCCGAAGATCCAGGCCGGTTACTCCTATGTTATTGTGTGGGGCGGCATCCTGGTCAACGGTTATGAGCTCGCCCCCAACATCGATGAGATGGATCAGGCGGTGAAGAACGCACGGGAGTACGCCTTTGATTATGTCTCATTCAAACCCTGTCTGCTGAGACTTGAAGGGTCCCAGAAGGAATCCCTCTTCGATACGCCGGACCCTGATCGGGAGGAACGGATCGTCGACGAGATCAGGAACAACCTCTCCCGGGCGGAAACGGACGCTGCAGGCGAGGTGAAGATCCTGAGGAGCGTGAACCTGGAGGCCATGCTGGATCAGAAGGTGCACGAGCTGAAGGTACAGCCCGAGGTCTGCCACAGCCAGTTTTTCCGGACCGTGCTGGCGCCCACAGGGATCTTCCACTGCCCGGCCCTGCGCGGGGTGGAGCATGCCAAGATCGGGGATGCGGCCGGATACAAGGGCAAGGCAAACCTCGATTTCACCCAGGCCCGCCTGGAGCACTCCATCCGGTCGTTCAACGCCCGCCTGGAGTGCAGCATGGTCGTGTGTTTCTACCACCATGTGAACTGGTGGATAGAGAACTATATCCAATCGGGCAAGGATGTTCAGGACATCCCGATGGTATCGGACAACAACTTCTTCCTGTGATATCCCAGGGCATGAGCTGTCGTACCATCTGCGTCATCCATCTAAACCAGATCGGCGACCTCGTCTTTTCCCTTCCGCTGTTGAAGGCGCTGAAGGACCACTACCCCGCCGCTGGGATCCATTCCGTGGCAAGGCCTTTCCTCCACGGTTTGCTCAAGGACAGCCCTTTTGTGGACAGGATCATCCCGCGCGGCGATACCCTGCGCTTAAGGGCCGGCCTTCTCCTTTCGCTGCGGCGGGGGAGTTACGACCTGGTCATAACCCTGCCGCGATCCGAGGAGGCCCTTCTCCTCGCAGGACTGAGCGGGGCCCGGGTGAAGGCCGGATTCGCCCACTGGCCGTGGGACCTGGGCCTCGATGTGAAGGAGGTCGTCCAGGGCCATAACTCGTGGTTCAATAATGCCAGGCTCCTCGACCGTCTGGGTGTCCCGGTCACTCAGGACAACTATGTGGGGCTCCTGAGGGTGGACGGTCTCCCTGCCGTAGAGGGACTGCCCTGGCGGTATGCGGTCGTTTCGCCCGGCGCGTCCCGGCGGAGGCTTGCCAAGGCATGGGACGAGGAGAAGTTCGCCCGAGTGATTGCCCGGCTCTCCATGGAGTTCGGCCTGAGCTGTGTGCTCGTGGGCGGGAACGACACGGCCGAGTGCACCGGCACCATCAGCGCCTATGTTGAGAAGTTCCTCAGAGGAGGGGTCCTGCAGGTCAGGGACCTGGCCGGGAAGATCAGCCTCCGGGAGCTGACGGCAGTCCTGAAGAAGGCGAAGCTCTTCGTGGGGATAGACTCAGGGGTCATGCACATGGCGTCTTCCCTGGACATCCCTACGGTGGGCATCTTCGGCCCGACCGACCCCTTCTATGTGGCCCCCCAGAATGCAAGGAGCATGGTGGTGAGAAAAGAGCTCGACTGTTCGCCGTGTTACCTCCGGGAACCCTGTGAGCACAGGAGATGCCTGGAGGAACTCGAGGTGGACGCCGTGCTTGAGGCATGCAGGAAGGTGCTTGGATCCTAGAGGATTGTCTCCAGTTCGTTCATCACCATCTCCACGGTGATCCCCCTCATGCACCTCGGGTCGTCGCAGCGTCTCCGGTTGCACGGCATGCAGTCGAGGTTGAGCCTGACCACCCTTCCCATCAGGGGACCGGTCCTTTCCGGGGCCGAAGGTCCCATGAGCGCGATGACCACCCTGCCCAGGGCCACGGCCAGATGCATGGGGCCGGTGTCACAGCTCACCACGGCCCGCGCGCCGGCGATCACCTCCCTGAGTTCCGGGATCGACGTCTTGCCCACCAGGTTGATCAGGGAGCCGGGGCCGAGCCCGGCGATCCATTCCCCCATCTCCGTGTCTTCGGGACCTCCGGTGAGAACTGCAGTGATGGAAAAACGTTTTTCCATGGCTGCGGCGAGGGCTGCGAACCCCTCCACGGTCCATCGGTTGGCCGACTTGGTGGCGCCGATGTTGAGAACCGCGTAACTACCGGGAAGGCCCGTCGGCACCGCACCGGTGACCGGGATGTCCCACCGGATCTCACCGGGAACGGCCCCCAGGTATCGGGCGAATTCCAGGTATTGATGTGCCATGTGCTGCCGCGGATCTCCTGCGGGGATGCGCTCGAAGGGCAGGACCCAGGTGAGTTCCTTGCACCGTGCGCGGTCGAACCCGACCCTCCGCCCGCTGGAGGAGGCCATGCAGAAGAGACCCGACTTGATGATGCGCTGCAGGTCGAGAGCCAGGGAAAAACGTTGTGACCTGAGCTCCTTGACGACATCGGGCAGGGCCGAAGCCCAGCGCTTCCTGTCGAAGAGGATCGTTTCTTCGACGGCCGGATGTCCGGATACAATGGGCAGGCTCAGGGGCTCCACGAGCCAGTGGATACGGGCCTGAAGCTGTTCCTTCAACGTGATCGCCAGGGGGAGCGTATTGATCACGTCACCCATGGCTCCCAGTTTTATGAAGAGGATGTCCATGTGCACCCCATATACCATTGTTGGCAGGGGAAGACAAAGCCCTCGGAAGGCTCCGGTGCTGCGATATGCTTGATTCGTCCGGGGCTTAATGGTATGCCAAGCACGCCTCTTCGGGGTGAAACGCTACGAATGGAATGGGGTATGGCTGAGATACGCTCTTCTTCACACAGGTCCACCAATGCCAAGGTCTTCGATCTCATAACGGCCCAGGGCGTCCTGGGAAAGCGTATCCTGGACATCGGGGCCGGCAGGGGTCACTTGGTCCAGCTCCTGGGCAACCATGTCAGGTCCCTGGGCGGGGTGCCCTCGGAAATCCTGTGCGCATGCGATCTTTTCCCGGAATACTTTCTCTATGACGAAATCCCGTGCGAAAGCATGGAGTTCGTCCAGAAGCTTCCCTTTGCCGGAGAGTCGTTCGACATGGTGTATGCCGTTGAGGTCATCGAGCACCTGAAGAATCCCTATGACTTCATCAGCGAGATGTACAGGGTGACCAGGCCTGGAGGCACGGCCATCGTCACCACCCCCAACATCCTCAATCTTTCGTCACGGGTGAGTTATCTCCTCACCGGTTTCTTCGAGATGTTCGGGCCGCTGTCCCTGGACCCCCGGGACGCCCGGAGGCAGTGGGGCCATATCATGCCGCTGTCCGTCTACTACCTGGCCCATGCCATGAGGACATCGGGTTTCACCTCGACAGAGATCCACGTGGACCGGCTCAAGAGATCCGCCCTGTTCCTCTCCCTCCTCCTGCTGCCGGCGCTCAGGCTCTCCTCCCACCTCTATGCCGCCCGGATCAGGAGGAAGAAGCCGGCGGTCCATGGAGACAATACCGGGCTCCTCAAGGCGATAAACAGTATGAAGGTGTACAGTTCCCGCAGCGTGATCCTGGCGGGAAGGAAATGAGCATGTATGCACCGGATCTGTTTCCGGGAAGGGAATAGACCATGAGACCGCAGGATATCATGAAGCTGGCTCTCTTCACGAGGAGGTTCGGCAAGTACCGGAACCCCTTCGCGTACCGCCTCTCGCGCACGCTCCTCAAGCTCGTTCTACCCAAGGATGACCATGATCCCCTCCGTACCGTAGCACCTTATGACCGGGGATACATCCATATAGACACCGGCAGGCTCCACGAATACGAGATCCTGTTTCACCACGAGTACGAGCCGGCCATCACCGACCTGATCAGACGCGTCGTCCGTGAAGGTGATGTATGCTTCGACATCGGTGCCAATGTGGGGAGCCTCACCCTGACCATGGCTTTCGCCGCCGGGGGCACCGGAAGGGTCGTCGCGGTGGAGCCGAATCCTCATATAGCGGAGAGGTTGAAGGCCAACATTGACCTCAACCGGCTCAACAACTGCACCGTCATCCAGGCGGCCGTCTCCGACACGAGGGGCACGGCGACCCTTCACGTCGCCCCTGAAGATGCCTTCCATCAGGGCAAATCCAGTCTCAAGCCAGTGGCGGGACTGCTGCGGGAGATCGTCGTCGAAACGGTCCGGGGTGAGGACCTGGCCCGGGAGGTGGGCCCTGGGCGGTGCACCTTCATCAAGATAGATGTGGAAGGGCATGACTTCATCGTGCTCAGGGAACTCTCGGGCATAGTGGAGGCCCACCGGCCTCACGTCGTGCTTGAGTATGACAGTCAGAACTGGGAGAATCATGGCAGTGAGGCCCGGCAGGCCCTGGCTTTTCTCGCACAGCTCGAATACCGGACCTACTTCATCAAGAACGATATCATCTTCCCCCTGACCGGTGATCTGCCGAACCACTGTGACATACTGGGCGTGCCGAAGCGGCTCGCACCCCAGGTTCACAGGACCCTTCCTGAGCGGTGAGAGGAAAGCCCATGCCTCGAATCATCGTGTTTGGAAAATCAAAGCGCCGGACGCGGAAGGTGGCTCACATCGTCCGTGCCTTTCGGGATCTCGGGAACGAGACGTTATGGCTGAACCCGGCAAGGATTAAGCGGTTCCTCGGCCAGGGAACCGACGCCTACATCCTGTGGAAGATACGCAGGTTCAAGCCCGAGATCATCTTCTTCCTCTCCATGGACATACCCCTGCCGGTTCTGACCCAGGTTGCCGGGACGGGAATCAAAACGGTCCAGTTCTATGTGGATTCATGGAGGCTTGAGGATATGGACAGGGTGGCGAGATGGGGTGCTCTGGCCGACTTTTTCCTCGTGACGGCGAGCGGACTCCATGATCGGTACCGTGCTGCAGGTATCCGGAATCCGATATTCTTCACGGATGCATGCGACCGTTACGACCACAAGAAGAGGCATGCGCTCCTGCCGATATGGAAGTCCGACGTGGCTTTCGTAGGGGCCGCACGCAAAGATGAACCCAGGGTAGCTCTCGTCGAGAGAATCGGTCAGACGTGCTCATTGAAGATCTACGGCAAGGAATGGCATCGGGTCGGTTTGAAGCCGACCCTGAAGGAGGTCGGCCCGCGCGGCTT
>Ga0209408_1001714_pt1 | contig 13370 bp, 4 predicted proteins | sample AD_UKC107_MetaG_FD_184422 | JGI IMG/M metagenome (GOLD analysis project Ga0209408, IMG submission 184422) | Active sludge microbial communities of municipal wastewater-treating anaerobic digesters from Hong Kong - AD_UKC107_MetaG (SPAdes)... | ecosystem: Engineered > Bioreactor > Anaerobic >... | reverse complement strand
ATTTGCCATCGCGGACGAATTGTTTGAGAATGGGTACCGGATCTTTTAATGCATCATTGCTCATGATTATGTAGTCGGCCGACTTGATGAAAGGTTCATAATAGGGGTTTTTGCCGTCATAATCGTGGAGATCGACCCAAACCGGCTTGCCGGCTTTTTTGATTGTAGCCGCCATGTCGCTTAGATAAGAAATGATATTGAGACAAATGACGTCCGCCTTGTCTACAAGCGACATGACCTCTTCTTTGTCCAATTCTTTATTGTCATAACCAAAGCGAGTGAAAATGCTGAGACGGTCGCCGGATTTTGTCATCAGGTTGATATGCTTTTCCGTTCCAAAGGCGTTATGGCCAAAAACAAGATCGATTCCGTTTCGGCGGAAGTATTCTTTCTGGATTCGGGCTTCTTCATCGTCGCCAAGCATTGTATGCAAGCAAACATCGTGTCCGAGCCGTTTCAAAGCGACGGCTTTGCCCGTCCCGGTGCTTCCGACCATTTGAAATGATTTTCCAAAAACGGTTTGAGGATAAGGATCGGGAAGTTTGTCCAGCATGACGATCTCGTCGACGGAAGTGCCGCCGAGGACTAAGATTTTCAAAGGTTTCATCGTTTTCCTCCGAATATGTGCCTTCAAGAGCAATTATAAATCATTTTCGTTTTTAGGGAAACAAAAAAGCGGATCGTTTTTCGGATCCGCTTTATTTTGTCAAATGATTAGTCGGTGATGTATTCGGAGTATAAAGCTTGGTAGTAGATGTTTTGGACTTTGACCAATTGGAGTTTGATTTCCTGATCGGTGAAAGGATTGCTTGGATTGTCAACGAACGTACCGGTCACGATGCGGTCGATGATGTCGATGTTGATGTTGCCGACGGTGTATAGTCCGGAAATCAGATCTCCTGTGTATACATCGAGGTTCGTTCTTAGCGTCGCAGGAATTTCGGGAACGACAATGCCGTATTCCGTTTCAACGTCTTCGTTTGCAAGATCGAAGAGTTGGCTGTAGAAATAATAATCGGCATATAGCGTAAACTGTTCCAATGTGGGTTCGCCATCTGCGTTTTCCACTCCGCTTGTGTAAACCGGATTGAGCGGATCGCTTTCTTGGAAAATGGCGGTCGGTTGATCAAAGCCGCTTCCCTGGGTCGCAAGGATTATGTGGATACCGAACATCGTCGAGACGAGATCGGAGAACATCTGATCCTCATCCTCGTTTTGTGGCAAGATGTATTCCTGATACAGGGCAGTAAGGGCATCGACGAATTCGGTGACATAATTATTATCCAGAACGCCGTATTCGCCCGAATAAGTCAGGGATTCTTCCTCGTCGTCGTCATTGGTCATGTCAAGCAGTTCGGTCATGATCTGGAATCCGGCTTTCTTGTAATCGCCCCAGACCTCGTCATCATAGGATGCCGAGCGATACTCGGTGACTAGCGTATCCAGATCATTGTCGGAATCCTCGTCGAAGTAGTTGACTACAGCCGCTTTAAATCCGGAAAGCAAAGTGTCAAGATTATCGGCAGCGATTGTATCGAGGCTGTCGCGGTATTCGAAGTAATCATCGTAAGTTCCGTCTTCGTCGAAATCGAAGAAGAGAAGCAAGTGATTGACATCGAGGCTGAAGTAATTTTCATAATAGTCCTGAACGGTCGGATAGAGCAGTTCCAGAATATCGTAGTTGTCGACCATCTCTTTGATGAAGAATGCCTGGACGGTCTGAAGGACATAATTCTCAAGCAATTCGGATTCGCTCTTGGCGCCGTCATAGGCAAGGTAGAGGAATTCCTGGAAAGAATTGTATCCGTAGTAAGCTTGAAGAATGGTTGAATAGTTGGCGTATGTGGCTTTGACTGATTCGACATTTGTTAGCAAGGTTTCCATCATATCGCTTTTGTTTTTGTAAAGATCTTTTTCCGTTCCGAACAGTTGTTCGAAATACGTGGAATAGAGAGCTTCTTTATATTGTGTCGCGTATACGGCGTAAACAGCCGCATTCTTGTTAAGGCAATATACGAAGAAATCCTGAGCGGTTATTTCGACGCCTTCGTCCGGGTTACCGACGACTCCGGTCGTGTAGGCGAGAATTTTCTTGTCGCCTTTGACGTCGTAATCGTAACTGTCATATACCTGGGCATAGGACAAACCGAGATAGAAGTCTTCGATCGTGAAACCGTATTCGGCCCGCATTTGTGCCAGATATTCGGTAACGGTGTCGCTGGCGTCAGAAGCGGACAGGATAGCTTCCACCAGGTCGCTTTGGATCGAATAGTACAGCTCATCGTTATTGAGAATGCTTTGGAACGAAGTTTCGTCGGTGTTTTCTGTTGTATCCGATGTTTCGCCGTTTGCCAGGATCGTTACATCAATTTTACCGGTGCGAGTGGTTCCGTTGAAGGCCACGATATAGGTCATGGTGACGAGTGTGTCTTCTTCCGGATTGGTAACGGTTCCGTCTGACGTGATGTAGTCGGTGTCTCCGGAAACCCAAGTGATCGACGATCCGTACCAGCCGGTGGCGGGAAGCGTGACGTCTTCGCCGATCGTTGTCGGGATGACGATGTTCGCTTCGATGTTGTCGAGCATGATGCTTTCGGCATCGAGTTTGTCGGATTGTGTCAGTTTGTATACCATGAAGTAATATGTGTCCTCGTCGCCGTTAAAATCCTGGGCGGCGCCGGAATACGGGATGGCATCTTCATCGGAAATGTCCATGGTCTCGAACATGTATGTGGCGAGATCGCTGTTGACGGCGTTTACTGCGTCGAAGTTGAAAGTGAGGTATGAGTTGTCAAGCGCTATGAGGTCTTCGGCTGTGGCATCCTCAGCAAGCAGACTCCGGTAATCCCCGTAAACGTAATTGTAGATTTCGATGTATTTGGCAAGGACTTCTTCATTGGAAAGTTCCGTTGAATTGTATATGGAAGCGGAAGAAACATTCTCGATCGAAGTGTAATATTTGTTGACATAAAGCGAAGTTGTATTCGTGACATCGTTATTCTCGTGGTCGTAGATGGTTCCGTCTGGATCGATCGTGAAAGCCAACTGTTCGCCGTCACGGTCGTAAACCTTGGTGGATTCCTCTTCATCGGAGGGATCGGTTTTGGAAACCGTGTAATAGTGCGTATTGGCCTGTTTGTAAGCCTCGGCGAGATCGCTGGAATCGAACAACAGACTGTATGCCACCGCGATCTCCTGATCGGCATCGATCAGATTGCCGCTGGCGTCCAGCGTGTATTCGGCGTCGTCTTCGTCCACATAGATACCGTTTCCGCCGAAGGTGTAGATCACATCGTCGGCAAGATTGGCGATATCGCCGTCTTCCGTGTAATAATACGGGGTAACGGTCTGATAAGCCTGTACGATTTCGTCGTTCTCATCGAACAGCGAGTTGAGTTTGAAAGTGTAGCCGTTGTAATCGCGGAGAGTCTTCGAGTTCAGCGAGAGAAGATTGAAATGCTGAAGCACTGTCGACGCATCGGTAGCGCTCATGAAACGGATACGGATGGCTTTGATGTCGTCAAAGGTGTTGTTGATGAAATCCTTGGCGATGTCGACATCACTGACGTCGTCGTTCTCAACGATGGCGTCGCGGACATAAGCTTGGCGTACGAGAACGATCGTCGCGTAAGCTTCCTCGTTGCCGTCGAATCCGGCCAGAATCATGTTCTGGTCGTAACTCTCTTCCAAAGCGGTTTTGGTGTCGGCATCCATAGCGGCGATTTCATCCGCATCGCTTGTCCCGTATATTTCGTTGTTGATCTCGTCTTGAAGTTCATCCTCAGTGATCTGGTTGAAGTAATTTGCCAACAGGTCCTCATCGATCATGAACAGAAGTTGCTGAAGACCGTCGGTCTTCTTGATCGACTCGAACATCTCTTCGTTGGTGATTGTGTAGATGACGTTTCCGTCACCGTCCAATTTCTCGTAGAAGATATCATTAGGATTGTCAACAGCCGGCGAGTGGGTGTTACCCGTCGAAAAAGTCAGGACGACGGCAGCCAGCACAACTGTGATCAAAACGGAAAAGATGATGATGATTCTTTTGGTCATTGTACTTTCCATTGTGGTACGCTCCTTGGTTAAATTCGCACTATTTATCATACCATTATTCAATTTGAAAAACAATAAAAATATTGTGATAAATACATGAGAAGGAGCCTGACATGGTCTTTCCCGCCAAATGGGATGTTTCAGAGGCGGTAGATTATTTGTTTGAATTTCATAAAAAAATGAAGATGTTTATTGACAAATAAAACAGTAAATTATATAATAACGCCGTAAATAGCAAAACTAGCGAAAGCTAGTGACGCAAAGCTATAGGGCCTTCGTAAAAGATGGTAGCCAGTTGCCGTTGTCTGTAAAGACGAGGGCGTTTTTTTATTTCCAGGGCTGAATTATCCTTTGAAATAAAAAAATGCCGTCGATGGACAATGGCGTTTTTTCTAAAAAGACGCGCTCAAAGTATTTTCTTTTTCTAATTGACATTTACGGAAAGCGAGGGATCGGATATGAATACAGCCAGCCTGAAAAGACAAGTTTTTTTGTCGTTTATCCTGGCAATATTCTCACTTTGCATGTTTGTTTTCGCAACCTATGCCTGGTTTACGGGAAAATACCAGACCGTTTTCAACGCGGAAATGGGATTTGTGCAAGCCGATCTCGATGTCTACTTCATGGATGAATACGACAACCGGGTCGAAGCGACCGAAGTCGAGATCGCCGAAGGCGTCTACAAACCCGGTGTGTATCTGATCAATGTCGTAAGCAGTTCCGCAGACAACCATTTTGAAAACTTGCGGATTTGTGTCAATGTGTCGAGCGATGTGGAAACATATATCAGGGTGAAAATATACGAGCAGCTCACTTTGACATACGAAAATTATGACGGATCCCTGACGGAATTGTCGGTGCTGACGGACGGATACATGGCGTTTAACTATGATTTCGACAATTGGTATGACAACCGCATCATGGATGATTACATTTACTACAAGTACCCGGTTGAAAGGATCAATTCATCGACGCCTTTGGAAGTCGGACTGATCACTTCGTATTTCACCGGTGAAAATTTTGCCAATTATTCTCCCGGATATTCTCTCCAGATCGGGTTTTCCATCGAAGCCGTCCAAGCAGACGGCGGTCCGGAAAACGTCTGGAATCTGCCGACCCCTCCTTGGGGATCGACCTGGTAATCGAGGTGAGTTATCATGCGTAGAAAGATAGCCATCAATAACGGAATCAGGCGGTTCATTTCTCTTGCGCTCGTTCTTTTGACGACGTTTGCCGGATTGAGCCTTTTTGTCGATCCCGCTTCTGCCATCGGAAGCAGTCATTCGATTTATGGCGATATCCAAGCATTTGATGGAACCTACAGTTGGGAAACCACTCTCGATCCCCAGAGTTCGAGCGATGATTACATAACATATACGGACTATCGCGAAAATTACTGCACCGCAGCGGCTACCGTGGCGGCTTGCATCGCAGCTGCCGACGGCAAGATCATCAGGATCGACACGGCGGAAGAACTCTATTGGTTTTCCATGGATGTGTCGTACGAATACATATACCAATCCGACAATCCGGCGGAGAATGTCAAACTTTCCCCGGAAAAAATCGCCGTTTTGCTTTCGCTTGACTATGTGCTCGGCAACAACATCGACTATTCCGAAGTCGGGGCCAAGATGTTTGTTCCGGTCGGGTATGCTTTCTATGATTCGGAAAATGTCTGGCACCAAAACCTGTTCACGGGGACATTCGACGGACAGGGATTCGTCATATCCAATCTGTATGTTGCCGGTTATGATTATGTGACAACAACGGAAATGGTCGATGACGAACCCGTTGATTTGGCCCTTTCCCCGTATTACACCATGTTCACTATCAACCAGGGGACGATTTGCAATCTGGGACTATACGATCCGACCCTGGAACTTTTGGATTTGCATATCAATATCACCAAGGTTTCCAATCTTGTCGGTTTGAATGAAGGCGTCGTGGACCATGTTTTTGTCTATGACGACCGTACAGACGTTCTGGAAGCCGGAATCAGGTACAAAGTCGGAACCTCGAGCGAAGACTTTGAAGCCGCCGGAATCGTCCATACGAATTCCGGCACCTTCACAAATTCCTATTACGTGTCCAAGGTGGTCGTGAACGGTTCTTATATCAACAAGTTCGACAGTCAGCCGGTTCTTTACGCCAATACCGGCACCATCGGCAATCTTGTCTATGATTCCGATGTATATCTTTTGGTGGTCACGGTCGGAACACAGACTTTCACGGTGGCGACTCCGAACGCCTATGCTTCCGGTGAAACCACAGCGGTTTTGAAATCCACGTCCTCGACCTTGAACCAGACTGCCAACCACTGGTATTTTTATCCGAACGATTCCTATCCGCTCGCTCAGGGGCTCGAATATGACGACACAAACGATGTGTTCGTGATTTCCGATGCGATCGACATGTGTGTTTTCTCCCGACTGATATCCTTCTTGTCGACTTACAACGGAGTGACCTACGGCCATTCCGATTATGTTTTGTCCAACAGTATCGACATGGGGACCATCAGTCCGGACGCTTATATGACGCCATCGGCTACTTTTTACGGTTCGCTTTCCGGATACAACGCCTCCGGTTCGGATTTGGGCGACAATTATTACATATTCAATCTCAACATCACGGAAGGAACGATCAGGGGCGGCGCGTATTATGCCGGACTTTTCAGCATTCTCGGTTCAGGTAGCGTCATATCCGATCTGAACATCACCCAATCGGAGATCAGCCTGACCGATACCGAAGCCAGCTATTCCAAGATATTCTATGTTGGTATTCTTTCCGGCAGATTGTCAGCCGGTTTGATCGAGGATGTCCAGACCGACGCCGATATCGATCTCGGTACCAATGCCATCGGCATGACCTATGCCGGCGGGCTCGTCGGCCAGGCTTCCGGCACCATCAACAGGGTTTCGGTTTCCGGAACCATGGATTTCAATTCCCATGTGTATGATTCTGAATACAGTGTCAATCCGACTTTCTATATCGGAGGCGTGATCGGCGGAGCCGATGCTGCCACCCTGACTGCGGAAAGCCTTGTGAACCATTCGGCAATCTACGGTTTCGGCACCGCTTCGGAGTTTTCGCTCGCAAGTGGCGTTTCCGCGATCCAGGTCGCCGTCGGCGGCGTGGTTGGTTATATATACAATACGACTTCCGTTTATCACAATTTCGTAAGCATTGCCAACTTCGGCGATATCTTTCTTGATAGCGTCATCAACACCGTAGGATTGCCTTCGAGCCAAAAAGCTGGCGGAGTTTTCGGTTTGTTATCCGGACTTTCCCCGGTGCTTGAAAGTTCCGGCACATATAAATTCGCCAGTTTCTACAACGAAGGCGATATCAATGCTTCCTATGCTTCCGGCACGTCTCAGATATATGCCGCCGGAATCGGAGTCTCCGATTCGACGGAGGCCGTGGAATATGCGATGATGTACAATCACGGAGCCTTTTCATATAACACTACAGGAGCCAGTTATTCCGATCAGCTGTTCAAATATACCGGAACTATCTATGATATCGGATCGTACTCCGTGACGCTTTCCCGCGTCTACAATTACAGCAATTTCACTTATGCTTCCAACTATTATACGGAAATTTCTCCGCTCTATTATTCGGAAAACGACAATGCTACCCTGATAAGATATTCCGCCAACTACGGGAATGTCTATTTCATGACATCGTCCGCAACGACGACGATAAACCTTGCATCTGGTTTGTCGGTGAGCGGGATTACGACTTGCGACAACGTCAGTTTGCAAAATGTTTCGAACACCGGAAACATTACGCTTGTCAATGTCAATACAGGATCTAACACCATCCATGTCTCCGGAATGCTTTGCACGCTTTCGGACGGAGATTTCATCAAGAATTCGCTCAACAAGGGCAACGTGGTCGTTGCCGATATCGCCGGCAGTGGCAACATCTTCATTTCCGGAATCGTGAACACTAACGATTCCGGTGATCTTGACGATCCGGAACAATCGACAACTCAGCCGATTGCGACGGAAGGAGTAATCAATTCGATCAATTACGGAAGCATAAAGACTTCCTATGACGTGTCCCATTATGGTATCAACGGAACCGGAAACACTTTCATAGGTGGAATTGCCACCCTGAATACCGGTTCGATCCAGGACAGTGCCAATCTTGGCGATATCGGAGCATACAATTCTTCGACGAGCGGTACGGCGACTTTTGACACCAGCACTTATTATGCCGGTCTTGTGACCGGTTATACGGCCGGTGTGGTCGTGGGCGGCATCGTCGGTATCGTCATTTCGGGAACGTCCCGGATCTACGATACCGCCAACAACGGCGATATCATCGCCATCAGCTATCGTTTTTCACGCTCTGGCGGCATTCTCGGCGTTTGTCTTTATGACGAAGCCGATTCCGGCGGAATTACTTCCGGAATGGGACTGACTAACGATATCGAGGACTCGGTTTTGATGAACGGACTCAATTTCGGGGATGTTTCCGCTCTTACCCATATCATCGGTGTATATTCGACTACGCTTTATTCGGAAACATTCGCCATGCGTTACGGATCGGGAAGTCCTTATCTGAGCGGGCAGTCGATATCGATATCGACAGTCGTCGGAAGCAGTGAACGTCCACAGATCAACGCTTCGGCGGGGGGCGTCATCGGCTATGGTCTTTCCGTCATGAGAAACATGTTGAATCACGGAACAATCTCTTCGACCGACGTGGCCGGCGGCATCGTCGGCGCCACCTATGTTCTCGGCGGAGCCTATTCGCCTTATCCGGTGACATATGTCGATATATCCACTGCCATCAACTACGGCGATATCAAGGCGGTTCCCGCCGCCAATGTCATGGGTTCTGGCAGCAATGTCGATCCATATTTGTTAAGCATCGCCGATTTGGTAACCTTTTATATGGCAGACGGCAATTCATTCATCTATCCGACTACTTACTCTGACCGGTTTTCTCCCGGGACCAAACGCGGTTTCGGCGGTATTTTCGGCCGTTTACAACGCGGAACCAACGGTACCATGTCTTCGGAAACCGGCAATTTCGACTTCATCGTCAACGCCAATCCGAACATTGATTTGATCGGCCGTCTGGACCAGGTTTACAACGCCACCAGTTCGACCAGATATTTCCGTTTCAACGATGCGATCTATTATTCCGCAAATATTAATGACACAACCCAGATTGTGTTTACCGGTTTCTATTATGCCCAGTATATCGTCACTTCGGTAACGGGAGATTCCCGGAACTGGGATGTTACTGCGACGATATATCGTTATGAACAGGTGGGTATTGTCGCCACCAGATCCAATCCGGATGTCGTTTACGGAACTTACACATATCACTCCAACCGGACAGCTCCGTCGATCGGAACGCTGCTTACAAGTCCGGCACCGTATTATATCGGCGGGATAGAAATCCCGTGGATTACCGAGGATCCTTACGATGCCAATCTGACGGATCCCGATACGGAATACATGTACGATCCGGATTTTCCGATGCGGACGGATCCCGATCTGACCGAATACATCTATTACATGGAATACAATTTGCTTGCGGACCGTTTCAAAACGACCGGTGATAATCCGAGACCATACGGAATGTATGTTCTTTCCACATCGGCAGGATCAACCTACGGCGCTGTTTTGCCGTCGAATATCAGTCTGGACGATATGAAGCCGATCGATGAGGATTACTCTCCCGGCATTTCGCTATTTGTCGACTACGACAATCTTTCGACGATCTATACCGAGGATATGCCCTCGGAAGTTGTCAGCGCCTACAATAACTTGAAGCAGACGATCTACAATGACAAATCCGAAGTGATCGAAAGCGAAACATCGGAAATCGTCCTGACAGAAGCGTCCGGCGGTTCGGACACGGTTTTGGACCGCGCCAGCATCAATTACGTGAGCAAGCGGATCGATTTCACCATCAGTTTGGAAGCTTTTCTTTCCGCCCAATCCGACGTGTCTTATCTCATCACCGAGATTCCGACGTCGGCTTACGCTCTCACGGCGATCAGGGCTTACGATTATTACGGACACACTCCGTCCGTTTCCGAAATGGAAGCATTTAACAATCTCTTGTCTTCGGAAGCCGGAAACGGAATATCAATTTCCTATCCCGCCCTTCTGGAAGTGACGCTGCCTTCCAGGACAATCACAACCGATGTCACGCTCCTCCTTGGTTATTTTGCGGTTTATTCCGAAGCCTTCGTCGGCAACGACCTTTTCGTCGGTTCCGCATATTATACCGAATATTCGGTATATGTGACATTCACGCCAACGGTTGCTTACAGCGGGGGATCGATCGGCATCACCGGCGTCGCTTTCAACGGCGGAGGGACCATCGACGCTTCCTCGACGCCTGGCGATGTCAGATCGCTTGGAAATGTTAATTCCTCCGGGTCAATCAGTTTCATTTTTACCGATACCGCGGGAATTTTAACGGATGGTTACGACTTTGCCGATAATTTTGTGTTAAAATATTATGATAGTTCTGTGATTTCAGATGAATATTATTCTTTATCATCGACACCAACTGTGGTATCATATGGAACAGGGACATATGAAATTTCCTTTACTTTTTATGGCAATCTTCGGATGGGCGATTATTATCTGGCTTACCGGTATTTCCCATCCTCGACGGAATACACCGTTTACTTCGACAAATCTGCGTCTTCGGCCAAGAACATTATCGGGTTCACCTATTACTCCGAAGACGATTCTTTGGCGATAAACGGTCTTTCAATCACTTCCGACGTCAATCTCGGATATACCCTGGCAATCGATACGTCTGCCAACAATTTCACCGTCAACACCGACACGGGACTGGCGGCATATCTGTCGAATGTCACTTACGATATCAGCTATATGAGCCTTGGCAGTTTCGAGATATCGCCTTTCGCTTCCGTATCGTCCGCCCGTTTGGTCGGATACACCTATACAAACGGATACAAGGATTACGAGATCGAATACGTGATCACGGCGGAAGATGGAAGCTATTCGACTTACGCCCATCATATCTATGAACGAGACATCGATTTTACCGCCGTCTTGAAAAACGGCAACGAGAATGACCCGGGCGACGTGACCGCCGCCCGCGAGGACGAGCTCACGACTTTCTCCGTCGATCTGGGTTTGGATCAAAGCCTTGATCTTTACAATCTCATTGTGGGCAGCGAGTCCTATATCGCGATATCGCTTGATGCGACCGAACTCGACGGCCTTACCCCGATGGATCCGGCCGCTATCGCCGGAATCACCTATGATGCCTCCGATTACCTGATGATCTACATGAGTTACGAGACGCTTCCCGGCATCTACACTTTCAGTTTCGTGATGTATCGCGACGGAACGGCGAATTATGTGACATTGTCAACCAGCTTGGTCATCTCAAAACTGGAAGGCGTCGATCCGTATCTGTCGGACATCAAGTTCTCCCAGCTGGCGAACGAGACGTCTTATCCCGACATGTCCACGGCGAATTCTACCGGCCAGACCAACACCGATTACTATCCGGTCGTTTATTTTGCCGGTATCGATTATGACGGAGCGGACGCGGTCTATTACGAATATTTCAAGATCGACGGCCAGGTTTCCAACATTCCGCTGGAAGCATATGTTCCATACATGCTCGACTATCTGCCATACGGAGCCACGATTTCCCGCTATGCTTACGAAACCGGAACCGGATGGTACTGGACCGCTGAGGTATCGACCGGAGCCAGCGCCGAGGAAGAAGCGGTTCTAAGGACGAATTACACGGTGTTTCCGGATACGGGACTAGAACCGGGAGAAACCGAAGAAGTGATGATCCTTTACCGGGTCACATCGGAAGACGGACTGCATCACGCTTATTATTACATCACCGTCACCGACATCGAATTCAATACCACTTTCATCTTCAATGTCTATTATTGCACCGGAGCAACGGAAGATTCCTGCACCCTGGCGTCCCAATCTGTCGATTTCAGCGACGAGATGGTGATCATCACCGTCAAGAACATCCTGACAAACGGCGATGACACGGTGACGGGCGTCGACGATCCTGACGACTATCCGACCTTCACGACCATATCCGGCATGCAAAGCAAGATGACCCAGTTCATCTATACCTACGACGGCGACTATCGCTACAGCTTCGGCCGCAACCGCAGCGGATTCTTCGTTTTCACCGTGGAACTGCCGCAAGACCAGTATTTGAACGATTTGTACACATACGAGATAAAATACGATGTTTATTATCTTGACGATGTTTCCGACTATGTTTCGGGCATCGACGGAAAATATTATTATATCGGTTATTCGACGAGAAACCGGACCAGAAGATTCAATGTCTACATAAGGGACAAGGATCCGGTGTCGACCGACAAACCTTGGGGACTGTTCGATTTCTTCCGTTCCTGGGGAGAATAAAACGGGAAAGGAGTGCGGAAAGTGGCGAAAAGAAACAAAACCAACGGAAACAGATACAACTCGCTTGCCAGAAAAATCGTCGGTTTGACGGTGTTTCTCAATGCCATTTTTCTGGTGCTTGCCGTTGCCGTTCTCTCATTCATCTATATCGGAAACCTGAAAAGCACGAGGGCCGAACAGTTAGACACCCAGGTGATGAACGCCACCGGATCGTTCGAAGCGTTTGTTCGCGATACGGCATATGATGCCGAGACTCTTTCCGAAAATCAGGCCGTCATCGCTTATCTGGAATATCTAAACGGTGACAACGAACCGGTGATCACCGATCCAGAAGATCCGAATTATCTGCTTTATTACGATTTTTCCAATTTACTGGAAACAATGTCCGATTTCAGCTACCAGGGCGTTTACAATTTCGTTTTTCTGGCGACCTTGGACAATAGTACTATCGGGCCAAACGGATTCTTTATCGGTACCGGAGGCGTCATGGCCGATACCAGTTGGAATCTGACGGAAAGGCAATGGTATCTGGACCTCGGATCTGCTGAGGCTTCGGTGTCGAAGCCGTATGTCGACGCCATTTCGGGCGAATATGCCATCACTTTCGCCCACACAGTCAAACAAGACGGCAACACGATCGGATATGTCGGCATCGATGTTCTGCTTGGCAGTTTCCCAGACGTCTGCGTCGCTTATGACTACTATACCGAAGAAACCAGCCGGGCTTTAGCGGTCTTTTCAGGAACTGACGACCCGTTGCTGATACATTTCAGCGAAACAGATTATCCCGACTACAATATGTTGGATTATTCCCAGGCTTCCCTGCAGGACGGAACCTACGGATTCACGGGACAGGGAATGGCCGAATTAATCGCCGGGATCGGTTCTGCCGATCCG
>Ga0209408_1001713_pt1 | contig 13372 bp, 15 predicted proteins | sample AD_UKC107_MetaG_FD_184422 | JGI IMG/M metagenome (GOLD analysis project Ga0209408, IMG submission 184422) | Active sludge microbial communities of municipal wastewater-treating anaerobic digesters from Hong Kong - AD_UKC107_MetaG (SPAdes)... | ecosystem: Engineered > Bioreactor > Anaerobic >... | reverse complement strand
AAAGAATTCAGCACAAGTAAATTCAGTAATTTGGAACCTTTTTACTGAAGTTTCTTTATCATCACACAGTTTCATAACCGCATTTTGAACTCCTAAAATATCTAAAACCCTTTCCCAGACTAAATTCCACCCTCCTGATTGGTACAAAACAGATAGTGAAGAGAGCCCCGAAAAGGCTCTCTTTCTCATTTTGTGCAATAAGGAGGAATGTCTATGAATGTGAAAACTATCAACACAACGGCGCTTCTGCTACAGCTCAAACAGATTAAGGACCTCGAGAACCGGCTCAGAGACAAGAAGAAAGAAATCGAAGCTCAAATCTTCAGCACTGTCCAGAGACCGGACCGCGGTCAGGCGCTGCAGGTAGAACTTAATGATTTCACAGCTAAACTAAGTTGGTCAACAGAGGCTAAAATCAGCCAACCTGATGCCCGGATCATCGTGAGCAAGTATCCGGATATCGCTACTCAAATCTTCTCCATTACTTACAAACCAAAGATCAGCATTATCTCCCGACTCAGGATGCTCCAACCCGATCTCCCCGCTCTAAATGAGTTAAGCGAGTACCTTACCGTGGAAGAAAAGCAATCTATAGTCTTTGTGGAGGTGACGCCAGATGCTGCCGGTAACGACAAATGAAAGTCAGTGGTCCAGAGAGCAGGTAGAACTTATTAAGAGAACGGTCGCTAAGGGTGCCAGCGATGATGAGCTGAAGTTGTTTCTACACCTTGCCTCCAGATACGATCTCGACCCCTTTACAAGGCAGATATGGTTCATAAAGTACGGGGATGATGCGCACATCTTCACCGGCCGCGATGGCTTCCTCCATATTGCCCACAGGTCCGGAGCCTTTAACGGAATGCAGACGCAGCTCCGCGAGGAACCAATAGGTTTCGAGATCCGCTATTACAACCGCAAAGAAAAGAAAGTAGAGGTCCTTAAGCGCCCCTCCCAGTTCGTGGCCGTTTGTACTGTCTACCGCAAGGATATGTCCGAACCCTTCGTATGTGAAGTCTGGGAAAGCGAATACAGCACCGGTCAGGGATTGTGGCCAACGAAGAGAAGGGTGATGATACAGAAAGTTGCCGAGGCCTCAACCTTGCGCCGGGCGTTTGACATCTCCGGTCTCTATCTCCCTGAAGAGGTTAGTGAAAACGAGGTTGAGGTTGTCTCCGTTGACCGTTCGGCTACAGCGTCGTTGGAGCTGAAAGAAGCTCTGTTATCGAAAGCCTCTGAGCTGGCGGAGGTGTCGAACAGCAGCACAGACAGCGTCCTAAATAAGGTCAGCCATATGAAAAACATCAACGTTGCTACAGCCACTGACAACGACCTGCAGGCTCTCATAACCCATACGGATCTACTAATTGCCCGGTACAGACTTAAAGCTGAAATTGAGGACACAGCCGAACTCCTGGGTCTGGATATTTCTACCCTGACCGCTCAGGTCAAAAAGAACTGCGATCTGAACTCAATCGAGTCTATACAGGAAGCCATACAAGGGCTCACAGAGCGGCGGGAGAATGTGTCTCCGGAAGATGAGTTATTGAAGTTGGCAGAAGAACTACTGATTTGAGGGTCCCGAAAGGGGCCCTTACTAATTGGAGGTGAAAAGATGAAATTGACGAAGAAGGAATTGGACACAAAACTTGATTCCATAGTTACCTGTGAAGTATTCGCTAGAGCTTTGAAGTTCAAAGCACTTCAACATAACTACTCTCACCTGAACTGCATACTCATTCAAAGCCAGAGAGAGAACGTGACATATGTTCTACCATTCAAAAAGTGGAACGCCCTGGGCATCTCAGTCCTGAAGGGTGAAAGAGGTTTGGCAATCATTGTGCCCAGGTTCAGAAAAGTTGAGAAGAAAGACGGAACAAAGGACGATGAACTCGTTGGATTCGCCACGGGTCACGTGTTTGATGTCTCTCAGACAGACGCACCGCCGGATTTCCTGATAGCTCATCTTAACAGAGATTTCCCGGGCTATCTGAGTCTGGTAGAGCTCTCCCCCGTTCCGGTAACTGAACGCCCGCTCCGCAAAGGGCTGAGCGGTTACTTCGATCCTAAGGAGCTCACCATAACACTCTCTGCCAACCTTTCGGAAGCCGATAGAACCCTTACCTTATTGCACGAGACCGGGCATTATCTCGTTTGGAAGAACAAGCTAGAGCTTCCCAAAGAGTTGGAGGAAGTGATAGTAGAGTGTTCCGCCTTCATAGCAGCATCTAAATTCGGTTTGGATGCCACAGCACCTTCGGCAGGCTATATCGCCGGGTACTTGCACAACACGGAGGATCTACGAAAGGCCAGTAAGGTGATAGACAAGATCAGTAACTCATTACTGAATACTTATGAAAGGAGTGAGGAATATGCAGAGAGTAACAGTTGAAACCCGCGATGGGAAGAGCCAAGAGCTCATTATTGTGGCTCAGAGATACCGCCCCGAGATAGCAGAGGAGAGGCAGGAACCGAATCTCGGGCTGTCGTTCTTCGTTGATGAGAAGCTCGTTCAGTCGCTCATAGTGAGTCAGTCGGAAATCAGGCTGCTCAGGGTCATCGCCGATAACCCTGACGCATTCTACACCTGGCACGTGGACGATCTGTCTCACCAGACATTTGTGTGTGAGTCCACAATAATCTGTGTGGACATTGGTTATATCGGGAAAAGTGTGGAGAAGTATGGCCTCCAGAGGAAAGCCCTCGAGGGCAATGTCTTCAGAATGGACAGGGCCGACAGCGACACTAACTTCCTTGACCTGATACTGGACGAACTCGACAACGCGCTCGAGAGTGATTCCCTGCCTATATACTCCCTCGAGAGCTACAAAGCGGCCGGCGGTGTTGTATGACAACAAACATTGCGAACAGTATCGCCCGGATACAGGGCGCTCAACTGAAGAAAGTAGTAGCACTCTTCTCGAAGCTGAAACTCAATACTGCAGAAGCCGTACTGTCTATCCGCCAGGGGAGTATAAGCATCGCTTCTATGTACGGTGGGACAGGCCTCAAAGTAACGCTGCCGTCGGACTCTATAGGCAAAGACGACTGCGAGATCGACCTGCAGAACCTGAAAGACACACTCTCGGGAGTCAAGGGGATTATAGAAATAGCTACCAATGGGGCGGTGATTATCAACACAGATAGTGGCGAGATCGTGCTGCCATACAATCCTGCCAAACTGTCTCTGCCCAACGTGAAAACAGAAGTAGCATCTGTGAGCTCCGGGGAGTTGCTGAAGGCACTGTCGAAGCTGCTCCCATTCTCAGCTACTTCCGAGAACAAGCGGAACCTCTTCGGTGTCCTGGTAGAAGCTCAGGATTCAGGCCTCCGCCTCGTTGCGTCAGATGGTTTCAGACTCGGGTATGCAGACACCACAGCCGTGGTAATGAAGAGTGAGCCGGTGATGATCCCGCTGCAGTATGCAAAGCTGCTCCAGGGTATTATTAAGCTTGTTCCGGAGTCAGAAGTGAGTATCAGAGCAGATAAGAGTGTGGTGAAGATCCAGTCTGAATACTTCGAATTGGTGTTTCCAAGGCCGGACTTTGACTTCCCAGATTATAGGAGGATACTCCCCAGCGGGTTCAAAGCAAACCTGGAGGTAAACAGGGAAGAGCTGCTGGAGGCCGTGAATCGCTCCCTAGGAACTGAAAAAGTAAGATTGACCCGAGAAGGTGAGGCTATAAGCATTACGGGTAGGATCGGTGAAGGGAACTTCACACAAAAGGTATCAGTGGCCGGCGAAGGCGAGATGCGCGCCACTTACAACCCTAAATTCCTGAAGGATGCACTGACAGCTATGGACAGTGTGCTGGTCAAACTGGAATTTGTTGAGTCAAACTCACCATTGCAACTCACACCAGAGGAAGGAGACGCGGAGAAGTACTTAGTAATGCCGATAAGGGACATCTGAAGCGTAAAAAAAAGAGAGGCTAGTTAGGCCTCTCTTTTTTTTTACTCCGGAGATAAAAGGATTGGGGGTCGAGTTATCTCAAGTTCATTCTAACACCGAAGTTGTGGTTATCGTACCTTCCGTCAAATCTATATAGTTAGCTCCCTCAAACCATTATAATAAACCCCCACTTTCGTGGGGGGTATCTTTTGGTATGGGTAGGATTTGAACCTACATCGCACATAGTCAAAACTATGCCGTTCTGCTATTGAACTACCGGCAAAAGATACTGGTAGCAGGAGATGGACTCGAACCATCCTCTCAGAGCCCATAAGGCCTGAAATAACATACCGTCGATTCCTGCTAGGGTAATACCACTATGGTTCTCACGCAACTCCGAGTATTCAAGAATGTTGCTATAATTTTTCGTTTCCATACCACTATGGTTCTCAGCTTTTATTACAGAAATTATACACAATTAGCGGAGGCAAAGTCAAATCTATTGTGTTCGTTTGTTGGGAAGACATTCAGAGTAAGGATAAGGGTGTCTTTGGTTTCTGAGATACTATACTTCGAGCCTGATCTTACCCTTTGAAGCCTGGTTTTCTATAAGTCATTCGACCTTTTCTCTGTCGGGTCTCTGTTAACTGATCTAGAGTCTTTCAAAACAAGGCTAAGAAGCAATGATAATGGGTCAGGTAGACGAAGAAGGTATACAATCGATCCGACAAAGGAATATGAAGGCGATGTTAATCGAGCTATGTCAATACAGTAGAGGCACAGCTCACGAACCAAATAATAGGATAAGAATAGTCCGCAAAATGGAGTTAACCCAAATCGAAGAAACGCAAAGCGATGCGACAATAAGCATACCGAACCATATGCTGAAACAGGCTTCCTGAAAGCTAGAGGGAAGAGAGAGTAAAACACTGGTCGTATGTTTGAATCTTAGCTATTTGGAGTGTGTCTGGCTGGTATTTGTTTCCAGAGTAATCTCGGCCGCGATAAGAAAAAAGGGGCCTCACCGGCCCCTTTTGTGTTACCTTCGAAGGTCAGGTTGTCACGGAGCCAGGGTCAGATGCTTTCGATTCCTTCCATTTTTCAAACTTCTGGATGTCTTCATAAATTGATTGGAAGACGAAGATGATGACTCCTGCGTCGTCAACATAGCCGATGCCAGGGATGAAATCAGGAATCAAGTCGAAAGGATTAACTAGATAGATCAGTGCAGCCACAAGCAAAATCAGAGTCTTCTTCGGGATCTTCTTGTACTCTCCTTTGACATAAGCCCCCAGCATCTCCACAAGGACGTTAATCTTCTCAATGACCTTTTTGATCTCCTTCCTGACCTTCGGGATAGCGAGAAGTGCAAGAACTTTTTGGATTAAACTCTTGACGGCTACGTTAGACTCCACAACCTCCTCTGCATCTTGTTTAGCGATGAAAAATGTTGTGATTTTTCTCTTGACCACCTCCTCTCAATGATGCCCGGGAAAACCGGGCTCATATTATTAGTACCAATCAGTAAACTGAATTTTATAAGGGGGCAATACCTGTAAAGATATTGAAAAGCCAAATAGTGCAGAATAGAAGTGCAGAACATCGCAGCGTTCTTGGCCGCTTAAAGCCAGGGGGAAGGTAAAGGGAATAGTTCCCTTGTAAGCCGCAATGACTATCTAAGCGGCTCCGAGTTACTTTAGTAACACCCGGAGGGGTTACCCCTTCAAAATCTAAATCGAAGTAGACCTTGGATAAGTGTTTTGCTTCGAAGATTTTGGAGGCGCCCGATGGCGACAAGAGTAACCCTGGCAGCTAATAAAATAAGTATAAGGCGAGTTGATTGCTTTAATGCAGTCGACCCGCCTTTTTTCTTACCTCATAGTACACCACACACCAAAACAGTCTCAACGGCACGCTTTTATGATTCCGAGTATAGTCGGAGTAAGGCAGCTGAACACAGATAAAGGCGGTGTGCGTATGCTAATAAGCCCAACAGAATTCGCAAGAGTGATGGGACTGGATGCGGCTCTAGTCAGGAAGCTTCTGCAGTACCTGGAAGTGGCGCCCGTAGCAGTCTCACCACAGAAAGTGAGTCTGTTTTATGTTAACGATCTTGAATTGATCTTCCGGAAGCTTGCAAACTTCAAGCAAGTTGTTTTGGAGGAAGTAAAGAGAAAAGTCTAATTTAGGAGGAAGTACCGATGGGAAAAAAGAAAGCCGTCTTCGCGCAGACGGCCATAGATAATATCTTCATCAAATCAATTATAGCACAGTTCGCATTGGCTTACGGACAGCCGGCCATAAAAGAAGATATATACTGGGGTCTTTCAAACTACAACACGATGATTAACAAAGATGCTAGTCAGTGGCTTGCGGAAAACTCAGGACGAAAAGCCAAACTACCCGAAACCACCCACGCCAAAAAGGTCTCAACATCTATCTTCGGTCGAAGAACGAAAACAACCTTATTTGCTTCAAACTACATCTTGAGAAAAGTTACAGAGAACCTGCTCAATATAGTACACCCGGCAAATACAAAAAATCAGCCGGAAAAGATAATCTTCTCGGACGACAAAATTACCCTATGGCTTTCCGAACGCGGGAATAGTGTTAGTAGCCCCTCCTGGGAAACTTTACAGAAATGGGAATCTGAGAAGAGAGTATGGATGGTATCGCTAAACCTCATATTCAGTGCCTACGCTGTAGCTTCAACAAATAGCGATAGAAGCTTTTCACTTACGCTCTCGGAAATAAGCGGCCTGTGTGGTTTGAAAAGCATCAAAAGGAGAGAAGAGAGATTAAAGAAGATAATCGAAGGAGTGAGACTTATCTCTCGTCTCTCCTATACCCTAAATTGGCCGGGTAAAGGGAAGATAGATGGGTTTAATATACAACCGGATCTGCTTTGGAAGACGGAGATAATAGAGGTAGCGGAAGACGGCGGGATAGTTGACTACGAGATCAAAGTCACCCCAGGTCTCTGGGCGAAAAAATTCCTTAGCCACGGAGAAAGCTATCTTCAGTACACTACTATCGCGGAAGAGTCATTTAATGTCATAACTGAGTTTTGGCAAAAAAGACCGGATATCGTTAAACTTATGTGCTCGGTAATGTACCTTAAGAGAATCAACGAGAATAAGAATGATGGGGCTCTCACAATCCGAGTGGAGAGACTCATTGAGGTTATCTGTGAGCCGGAACAGGTTGATAAGCTACTGTCGGGTGACAGCCGACAGCGGAGGAGGTTCATAACGAACCTGTACAGCGCTCTGGAGACCCTCTCGGAAAGTCTTGGCTGGCGGTGGAACATTACAAACGACTTTTATAGCACAGAAGACAAAGTATCCGAGGAATATAACATCTCCAATGAATCTGAAGGGCTACTGCTGCTGCTGGCAAACGCAACGACTCAAAGAAGGCTGACCGGTGACGATCTGACTGACCTTCTGAAAAGCAAATTGCTGTTCTACTTCGATACCGAACCAAGGATAAAGAAGGAGAAAACGGCGTCGGTTATTAACTATTTCAAAGCATTCCGTAAAGAGATGGGCCTGACTCAAAGAGACACGGCAAGTAGGCTCGGCATAAGTCTCAGCTACTACAAAAAAATGGAAAATGGAGAAAGGGAACCTACCGACTCTTTGATAAGAAAAATGAAGCGGATTATGAAGAGCAAAAAGTAAACGTAGGGAGAAAGGGACACAAACTTTGTGTCCCTTCAAAAACCTCTAAGAACCCCATAAATAAACACCCATCGCGGAAATCATAGAAGGCATACCCCCTACACAAATCAGGGAGACCCCCCACATAAATCAGGGAGACCCCCTACACAGCTGACCGCCACAAGCGGCTATTGAAGCCCCTTTTGAAGGAAAGGGACACACTAATCAATATAATAAATATAATGCACGCGTCTCAGGGTTACACCCTGAAACGCTCATTGTAAGCTAGATCAGAAAACATAAGGAGGGGCACAACTATGCTAGACCAATACAGAGAACTGTTCCTGCACGACTCCGACCAGCTTTACGCCGTTCAAAACGATGGAGGTCAGGAATACACGTCGGCCGGCGAAAAGGAACTTACAGACGATGTCCTGAAAGCTCACCTGGAGGGGCGTAAAACAATAGCGGTAAGGCTTTCACAGCCGCTGACATCCCTGACAAAAGCCGGCTGCGTGGATATCGACGGTACCCGGGAGGAGCTGCGGGACAATTACGATCTGGCTGCCAGGATAAGGGACACCGCCGCCGAAGAGGGACTGAAGGCTTACATTGAGTTCAGTGGAAATAAGGGTTTCCACGTTTGGTTCTTTTCTAACCTGCCCATACCCTCGGAGACTATGCACTCGGCCATTGAGGCTGTCTGTCTTAAGGCAGGCTATAAGCCAAAAGAAGTATATCCGCTGCCCGGGGAGGTCGAGAACGACGGGAAGGGTAGAGGAAGTCAGCCTGTAAAACTGCCCGGAGGGATCCACCAGAAGACCGGAAGACTTTGCGGATTCCTGACCGATGAAGTCCAGTGGGACGAGGAAGGATACCCAATAGTGCCCCAAGATCAGGTGGCCCTTGTTGATTCAATTGAACAGAACTCTCCACAGGAGCTATACAGACTAGCTATGGAGATACGGCCTTCAGAAGACAGCGAGCCTAAGGACGAAGGGACTCACGAGGTCGATTTTTCACTCCTGGCACCTGGTGAGCATCCTCATTGCATTAGTTATCTCCTGGAAAAGGGCGTCCCTCTGGACCTGGAATACAACAAGGCCAATATGATTCTCGCCAACTACACAGTAGACGGCTTCCTGTCGGACGAACAGGGTACAGAGATCGCCCGGATCGTGGCCGGGAAGACCTCGCCCGGTCATCCTACCTCAAAGAAGACAGTACAAGAGAAGGTCTCGAATTTCACAGGTGTTCTTCGCAGTGTGCGAGGAAACGATTCAAAGTATCACTGGGGATGTAGCTTCGTGAGGGCTAGCAAAGAGCTGGTGAGCGATAATGGTTGCCTTGGAAGAGGTTGTCCTTTCTGGCCGTGGCCCAGCGTTAAGGGCGCGGGTTGGAAACCTTCCACACTTGATTTCGTGGCGGAGAGGGAGTTCTTCTCTTTCCTGCTCCGTTACCCGGATAAAGCAAGCCAGGTGCTGGATACGACAATTCCCGTATCTGGTTTTCAATGGAGGGAGAAGTAGTTATGGATCATATTACATTATGGAAAGCCGTGAAACAGTGTATAGATGAGCAACAGCACCCTACCAAAGGTGCCGTGCTCAACCGGATTGAGAAACTGCTCCCGGATAAAGACCGCCATTCCCAGATAGAGAAATACAGCAAATACATAGATACTCTCTTACAACAAACCGCCTGCTCAGAGGAAACTTTCAAGGCCCACCAGACGAGGATCCGTGAGGTTGCGCTGCGGAGACAGGCACTTCGGACTCTCTCAGGTGCCCGGAAAGATATACTTAACCTTTCGACTCCTTTAGAGGATACACTGGTAGGTTTGACCCATACTGGAAACTTCCTGCTAAGAAAGGCCGCAAGGGATGCCGAGGTTGTTGAGGTGCAGCTAGAACCTTATTTGGAGGCTTTACTCACAGTTCAGGCAAAATCGATCCCAACACATTCGCTCTGGTTGAATAACATACTCACCGGAGGCCTCCACAGTGGGAAGCTTTACGTTCTGGGGGCGCCTCCAGGAGCTGGAAAGACTACTTTCTGCGCGAATCTCGGCGATTATGCGGCAGAACACAAATTCCCTGTCCTTTTTATCTCCTATGAGATGTCAAAAGAGCAGCTCATCACCTCCGGAATCTCCAGGGCCGGTGGAATAAATTCAGCCCTTATCGAAAAACGGGTTTGGAACAAGTACGACGATACCGGTAAGGATGAGTTCATAAAGAGCAGGCTACTAAAAGCTGCTGCAAATTACGGTAACTCCGTGGGAGAGAATCTCTCCATAGTAGAAGCCGGACCAGATACTACCGCAGCCGTTATAAGCGGTCTCGTCCGGAGCTTCCGTTTCAGTAAGAACCTTCCTGAAGACTCCCCGGTGCTGGTCGTAATCGATTATATGCAGCTCGTCCCGAGCGGCGATGAGAAACTGGATAATGGCGTGAACGAGACATTCAGGATGAATAAGATCGCAGTTCAGCTCAAACAGCTCGCCCGGGACACCAATGTGGCGGTTGTTGCGATATCTGACATTACTAAAGCTGCATACAGTGATGCAATTAAATCAGGAAACTTGAATATGTCAGCCCTGCGAGAGAGCTTTAAGATAGCCCACGCGGCAGATGTAGTTATGCTGCTGCAGACCGGTAAGGTCGAAAAGACCTCAACAAGTAAGAAAGGTGAGAACGTGGAGAGAATAGATCAGCTGGAACTCCTGCAGAGGTCCTACGCCGACAACCTAGACAGGCAGGTCGCGCTTTCAAATGTGAGAGGCTCCTATCCTTTGGATGGTAGTAAGAAGGCCTGCTATGCACGGCTATCTGTTCTTAAGAATAGAAGCGGTATGAGCGGGGATGTGCTATTTGTATACGAGAAAGCAATTCATAGGTTTGTACCGGTGAACCTAGAAGTCACGTTTGATGAGGAGGAATAACTATGGAAAAGAAATTCACGGTAGAAGGGTTTTTAGCGCACCTGAATTTGACTGGGACTGACGCGACTAATTCCCTGTCAGATAACCCCCACGAAGCATCTGTTACAGAATCGCCCAAACCTGCAAGGGTAGCAACGGGGTCATTCATACTGCCCAGAACGCCCGAAGAGGCTTGCACAGAGATAGATAAGCTTAAGGGGAAGTCTTTGCTGGCGATTGATACCGAGACCACCGGTCTTGATCCATTGAAGGACAGGATAAGGCTTATACAGGTCGGAGCGCCCGTTGAAACACCACTACTGCTGGATATGTTTGCCCTGGAGAAGGGGCAGATAATCACCACATTGCTAGGGCTCTTTAGAGACACCGGTACCACTAAACTCTTCCAGAATGCAAAGTTTGACTTATCTTTCCTCAAAATTGCCGGGATAGACGTTGAGGGCCCGGTATTCGACACGATGTTAGCTGAGCAACTCATCCTTTCAGGTTTGGGAAACAGTCCCGTAAACCTTGCTGCTCTGTCAAAAAAATATCTGCAGAAGCCTCTCCCCAAACAACAGCAGAAGAGTGACTGGTCCGGGGAGCTCTCAAAGGAGCAGCTGGAGTACGCGGCCAGGGATGTTGCAGTACTGCTGGAGCTGTACAAGCCTTTGTTTGAAGCCATTAAGAAAGCAAAACTTTCAGAGGTTGCACAGATTGAGTTCGAGACACTGCCCGCGGTGGTGGAATTAGAGCTGAATGGTATCCTTCTGGACAGACAGAAACTCGAGAACCTCACCGAAAAACTGCGTATGGAACTGGAGGAGGCCGAGGCCGAGTGTCGAAAACTGTTTGGTGACGGGATAAACCTAAACAGCCATAAGCAGCTTTTAGAGGCCTTCCGCAAGCGCGGGATTAAGGCCGAAAGCACCAGCGTGGAAACCCTCAAGTCTTTAGAAAAGAAACACCCCGAAGTGGCTGTTATACTGCAGTATCGGAAGGCATCCAAAGCCGTTTCTACCTTTAGCAGCAAACTGCCTGGCTTCATCCACCCTCTAACCGGGAGAATCCATTCGTCTTACAGGCAGCTCGGGGCCGCCACCGGGCGCTTTTCCTGTTCCAACCCGAATCTTCAACAGGTTCCCAACGAAACCAGGTTCCGGGAATGCTTCATACCGGCTCCGGGAAACAAGTTCGTGATTGCCGATTACTCCCAGATCGAATTGAGGGTAGCGACGGCAATAAGTCGGGATCCTGTAATGCAGAAAGCCTACAGAAATGGTGAGGACCTTCATAGACAGACTGCGGCGATTCTTACCGGAAAGAATCCCTCCGATATAGGCAAGAAGGAACGACAGCTGGCTAAAGCAGTCAACTTCGGGTTGCTGTTCGCTATGGGAGCCCGGGGACTTTCCGAGTATGCCGAGAGCAGCTATGGCGTGAATATGAGCGTGAAGGAGGCCGAAGAGTTTAAGGGGAAGTTTTTCGATCATTATACCGGCCTGCGAGATTGGCACAAATGCACCAATAACGGAGATAGATATGAGGCGCGTACACTGAAGGGACGGAGAAGGCTTTGGGAAAATAACTCCACGCTCAACGGAAGACTCAATATGCCCGTTCAAGGCACAGCGGCCGACATAATGAAGATCGCACTGGGCAGGCTTCCCGGTGCTCTGAAAGACACCGGCGCGAAGTTGGTGGCAATTATCCACGATGAGATTATATTGGAGGTCCCTGAACAGAGGGCGGAAGAGACGCAGAGAATACTTGTAACTGTTATGGAGAGCGCAGGGGACGGGTTCATTGACCTTCCTCTTGTGGCAGAAGCGGCGATCGCTGACAGCTGGGCCGGAAAGGCCTGATCTGATAATCTCATTCAACGAGAGAAAGCCCGGCAGCAAACTGCTGCCGGTTTCACTATGAGTTATGTTTCTCTGCTAAAGAGCTTTTGACCTTTCTGAATGTCTTATCTCTGGTAACGGCTTCCAAAAGCGCCGGACATCTCCTTTTGACGAAGCCTTCGACCTCATCAGAGTGTAGCAGTCTTCTGAGATTCTTCAGGCCGTTCCTGTCGCTGTACGTTATGAACTCCCCTGACTTCTGTCTTCCCACTAGCTCTGAAGCTGGAAATTCAATGTAGACATAACCATCTCCTGCGTCTGTTACCAACATTACAGCACCTCCACAAATGAGTATTTGTTCCTGGCAACAATACAACATTCTTGAGTGTGCTTGCCGTTGAGATTTGCAGTTCTTCATCATAAAAGGTCGGTGTTGCTTATTGGGTAAGGGAGATAGGCGAAAATAGATGTTTGTCTGGGAAGTCGTTGTCTCATATTACGAAGATGATATAAAAGATCCTGTGGAACTGGAAGTAGAAGTCTATTGCCGCAAAGGGCTTTCTGGTCACAGTAAGTTCAGAGAGTCTATCAAGTAAACCATCTATGACAATCACTGTTCCAAATCAGTCCTCCACATTCTCACTGTATTCTTCTAAAACCTCATCGGATAAGTGTGGCAGATGCGGGAGAGACGCTATCTCTCTTACGCTTTCGTATGAAAGATACGTGCAGGCTTCATACAGAGGGCCGCGTTCCAATAAGGAGAAGACCGGTCTCCGTAGCTCTTGAAAGACCTTCTCTTTCCTTCCAGCAGGCGCTACTATGTGAAGTCGTATATCCATATTGGGCTGGAGTGCCAGTAAATCGGCCATCCTTAGAATGCCGGAGTATATTGAAGTGGTATGCTCTACCTCGAAAGCCCTCTTGATCGATCTTCCTTTCAACCATAGAACATCTATCTGCTCTATAGTTTTCAGGGTAGTCTCATCGTAATTGAGTGGCAGCCTCTCCAAGATAGCCGGGTTGCTGCTCTTACATTCAGAAAGTACTCTGC
>Ga0209408_1001711_pt1 | contig 13375 bp, 11 predicted proteins | sample AD_UKC107_MetaG_FD_184422 | JGI IMG/M metagenome (GOLD analysis project Ga0209408, IMG submission 184422) | Active sludge microbial communities of municipal wastewater-treating anaerobic digesters from Hong Kong - AD_UKC107_MetaG (SPAdes)... | ecosystem: Engineered > Bioreactor > Anaerobic >... | reverse complement strand
CGACGGGGCCGTTGAAGACTATCTTCTCCATCAGGCTGTAGGGGCGAAACCGATCGGGGATGTTGTGGATCGACATCGCCGGGGTCATCAGCCTCGGCGGAACCCCGGCTATTAGGCAGCCGTCGGCGAGGGCCTGGATGAAGGTTCCCACCTCGTCGGGCGATGAGAAGCCGGCGACGACCCCCGTCGATCGGACGACGAAGTTCAGGTCGTCTTTGATGGAGAGCCTCGCCTTGGCGTGGCTTTCGAGCAGGGTATCACGCACCAGCTCCGAGACCGACTCTCTGGTGAGAGGGGTGCCGCAGAGGGTCTTTGCGAAGACATCCTCCCCCGGCCTCGGCCTTCTAACGTCCCGGGTCATCTTCACCGTCTTGTTGACGATCCGGGTCTGACCGTTCTTCATGTTGGTGGCGGTAAGGATGCATTTTGTGGTACTGTTGCCCACCTCCACAGAGGCGACGATGTAGTAGGGCTCCTTCTTCAGCTCCAGGATGTCCACCGGAGGGCTCTCGGCGATTCGCGGTTTTGGCTTAGATCTGAGGAGACGGGCGATGCTCATAGTTTCTCGGACGAACTTTCAGACGATAAACTCTTCGGGTCCCACCGCCAAATCGAAAGTTTGATTTTATGTGAGGTGAAAAAGGGTCACCGTGTATTCGGCGGCGGTGGTGGGCGCGGGTCCCGCCGGTAGCACGGCAGCCCGCTTTCTCTCGGAGATGGGGCACGAGGTCATCCTCATCGATAGAAAGGAGGTGGTGGGCCTCCCCAAGCAGTGCGCCGAGGGGCTTTTCGCCGCCTGTTTTCCGGAGTTTGCGACCTCCACCGGCGACTTCATCACCGGCAAAGTCCGCTACCTGGAGGTCGTCTTCCCGAACCTGGCGAGCTACAGGCTGAGGGGCGATCTGTTCATGCTCGATCGGCCCCGATTCGACCAGCATCTTCTGATGAGGGCGGAGCGGTCGGGAGCAGAAATCGTCCTCGGCCAGAAGGTCGAGAGAATCGACCCCGACTCAGGGGAGGTCCGACTCAGGGGAGGCGAGACTATCAGGGCCGAGGCGATCGTCGGGGCCGACGGCCCGGCGTCGAGGGTCGCAAGGTCGATGGGCGAGAGAAATCGGCTCGTCCCCGCGTCCCAGGTGGAGATGACGTGGCCCGAGGATGACGCCATATACGCCTATATCGACCACGACCTCTGCCCCGCCGACTCCAGCGCCACCAAAAGCCAGAACTGCTACTCATACTCCTGCTGGATCTTCCCCAAGAACGAGCGGGGAACGGCGAACGTCGGCTGCTTCGGCACCTTCCCCACCCTGGAGAGGTTCATATCGAAGTACGGAATCGAGGGCGAGGTGGTGGAGAAGAACGGTGGCGCCATCCCCCTCGGCGTCGCTGCAAGGCTCCAGAAAGGGAGGGCCGTTCTGATCGGGGATGCCGGAGGGCTCACAAACCCCTTCACCGGCGGCGGCCTCTACCCGGCGGCGAGGTCGGCCCGGATCGCCGCCGACTCCATCGACCGGCACCTCAGGGGCGAGACGAGGAGGATCGAGTACGAATCGAGGATGAGAGAAGACTTCGTCGCCTCCGACCTCCACATGAAGGGAAGAGACGCCCTGGCGTCCCTCTCGAACGAGGAGCTATGCCGGCTCGGGGCCGCCATGGACGGCCTGGTATTTCCCGGCCTCAAGTTCTCTGCCAGCCCCTGGCTCATCTTGCGGGGCCTGCGCCATCCGGGCATCGCAAAGCCGAAGTACGCGCCCCTTTTGAAGCTGCTTTTCAGGTACTGCCTGGCCGGGAAAGTATGGTGATGACGGAGGCAAGAACGAAGGCGAAGGGCGAATTCGAACTATCGAGCCCGTTTCGGATCATCCCGGATCGACGGAAGGCCGAGACCGGTCCCCGCCATGGAGAAGACCATCATGAGAAAGAGGGTCGGGATCACCAGAAACTCGAGCCTCTTGGCCGGTTCTGACCACAAAGGCCTAGGGCAACGGCCAGGGTCAGGAGTGAAGCTGTATTTTTATGAAGTTTTGTCATCACGATGAAACCAGCACCCGTTTTGTCGTCATTCTTTCGATCCCTTGCGCCGTGAAGATATCCCTTTTACGTTCCCGCGTTTATGGATCGAATCTGGATGGCTGATTGGCTCCAGCCCATCTACGAATATATGCAGCCCGACGACAAGTTACCCGGGTCCATAAAAGCTCGGATGAACTATTATTAAACCGCCCAGATAAAACAGATTCGATTTAAACGGTCCGGCGCAGCCAAGAGCCGCGCCGACCATTTCATAGGGACAGACAATTTCAGACTTTGTGGGCTATTGCGAACCTTCGCATGACCCTGTCAATTGATATGGTGACCTTGTCTCCGACCTTTGTATCCGAGACAAAGATGACAAAGCCCTCAACTCTGGCGATGCCGTCTCCCTGCCTTGATATGTCCTCAATCTCCACTTCATACGTCTTTCCAGCCTCAACTGGAGACGAGCTTGCGAATCCGCCACTGCTGAAGGATCCTCGATTGCTTCCGTACACTTACTTCACATCCATTTGCGAAAAACCGTGAAAACAGCCTCGCACAATGACCGACTACGTTTCCGGGTTTATTTAAACCTATGTACCAAACCGCTGAGACTAAACGACGATTCATTTTTAACATCCAGAATTTTCTCATCGATATCGCGATCAGCTTTTCAATCCGCCTTATAGAGATCCCGGGAGACGAACTTATCCCCCTCCCTCCTCATCTCGGATACTATCCTGCCGTCTACGAGCCTGAGGATCCGGTCGGTCTTCTCGGCCATGTTCATGTCGTGGGTGACGAGGATGAAGGTCTGGTTCATCTCCCGGTTGAGCTTTCTCAGAAGCTCGTAGATCTTGTCAGAGCTCTTGGAGTCGAGATTTCCCGTCGGCTCGTCCCCGATGATGATGGACGGATGGCCGGCTAAAGCTCTTGCCACCGCTACCCTCTGGTTCTGGCCGCCTGATAGCTGGTTAGGCTTGTTCTTCAGCCGGTCACCGAGCCCCACCTCCTCGAGATGGGCGATCGCCTGGCTCCTAGCCTCCTTTTTGTCTACGCCGGCGATGAGAAGCGGCATCATCACGTTTTCGACGGCGTCGAACTCCGGGAGGAGGTGATGATACTGGAAGATGAAGCCCAGCTCCTTGTTTCTCAGCCTAGCCCTCTCCCCGGGGCTGGCCCTGGTTATATTCTGCCCCTTGAGCCAGATCTCACCGCTGGTGGGGGTGTCCAAAAGGCCGATCATATTCAAAAGGGTAGACTTGCCGCTGCCGCTGGGCCCCACGATCGAAAGGACCTCTCCCTCTTCAATGGTCAGGTCGACGTCGTCCAAAGCCACCAGCTCCACACCGTCGCCGAAGACCTTTCTCAGCTTCTTGATCTCAATGATGTAGCTCAAAACCGGATCGCCTCCACAAATTTCACTCGGTGGCTATCGCCTCCACGGGGTCTAGCCTGGAGGCCTTGTATGCGGGATATATCCCCGCGATGAGGTTGACGAGGAGGGCGAAGCCGGCGACAAATACGAACGTCCCCAGGTCCAGAATCACCGTCATCCTGTCGGCTATGTAGATCTCGGCCGGGACCTCTATCGTCCCGATCAGCTTTGCGGAGACGTAAGCGAGGCCGCCGCCGAGAAGGGCCGAGGGCGGCCCCAGGATCACGCTCTCCAGGACGAATATCTTCATTATCGAGATCTGGTCCGCCCCCATCGCCATCAGAATCCCTATCTCCTTCGTCCTGCGGCTTATTATCATTATCATGGTGTTGGCGATGCCAAAGCCAGATATTATGAAGATCAATAGGTAGAATATAAGAGAGTAGATCTGCTGGCTATTCAGCTGATCCAGGATATCCCTGCTCTTCTCCTGCCAGCTCTCGGCCTTATATCGGGTTTTGTTGTTCAGATCCGCGGCTACAGCGGGGGCAGCGTCGATGTCCGAGAGCCTGATTCCAACCTCAGTTACCACGTCCCCCTCCCCCAGAAGGTCCTGGGCGGTCTCCAGAGGGAGGTAGACGAGGGTCTGATCGAGGCTGGCCCCGGTATCGATGATCCCGACGGCCTTCACCTGGATGGTGACGTCCTGCCGGGTGAGCCTGAAGTCGTGGCCATATTTCAGCTCCAGGTCGTCGGCGAGGTCTGACCCCACCACGGCGGCGAACTTCTTGAACCGCAGGTCGTAGTAGTCGCCCCAGACCATGTCCTCCCGGACCCTCAGGAGGAGATCCTCCTGGACGGGGGCCGCCCCGATGAAGGTGACACCCTCCACGTTATCTTTGTACTTGGCCGCCGCCCTTCCCACCAGCCTCGGGGAGACCGCCAGGACATCAGGTTCCTCCTCGGCGATGGCGGAGAGGGTCCGATAGAGATAGATGTAGTCCTCGTCCTCCTTAGGATCGACGGTGACGTGAGCCGAGTTCTCCACGGTGTTCTCGATGAGGTTCACCCTGTACCCCTCCGTCAGCCCTATCAGAACCACGATAACACCCACCGCCAGGGCCACCGAGAGGACCGTGAAGAGGACCATCTTGGGGTTTCCGAGGATGTGCCTTTCTGCGATCGCAAGCTCGAACATCTATCTCAACCTCTCAGGGCGACTACCGGGTCCAGCTTTGAAGCTTTGTGGGCGGGGTAGACCCCCGCGATCATGCTCAGGATCAGGGCGAGGAGAGGGAAGGCGATTAAGTCGAGAGGATCGACGAGGAACTGGATGACTATCGGCTGGGGCGCCGTCGGGGCGTTGACGGTGTACTGGAGGCTGTTGAAGTAGGCGGAGACCAGGTAGCCGAAGATGGTTCCAGCTACGCCACCGGCAAGCCCCAAAATCCCGCTCTCGAAGAGGAATATCCACCTGATCTGAGATCGGCTCGTCCCCATGGCCATCAGCATTCCGATCTCCCTCGTCTTCTCCAAAACCAGCATGTTCATGACGTTGGCGATCCCGAAAGAGGCTATCAGAAGGACCAAGGCCAGGATCAGGTTGTTGGAGAAGGTCTCAAAGGCCAGGGTCTCCTCGAACTCGGGAAACATGCTCCGCCAGCTTTCGGCGTCGTATCCCCGGGCCGAGATCTCGTCGGCGACGAAGTCGGCCTGGTAGGGGTCGTCAAGCTGGATGTTGATGTAGGTTATGACGTCTCCCTCTCCCAGAAACTGTCGGGCGGTCTCCAGGGAGACGAAGGCGGCCTGGTCCCACTCCCCGACCCCCGTCCTGAAAACGCCCGCCACCACCAGGTTCGTGGTCGTAGCGTCGGGAAAGCTGGCGACGACGTCTTCCCCGATCTTCACGTCCAGCTTCTCCGTCACCTTCTCCCCCAGGATCACCCTTCTCCCGCTCGATATGGCGTAGAAATCGCCCTCGATCATGTACTTGTCGCCGATGCTGGTGACCTTGTTCAGCTCCACCGGAACGACCCCGGTCATCTCGACGTTCTCGACGTTATCCTCGAAGGAGAGGGTCGCCGTGGTGCTGAGGGCGGGAGAGACGGCGGCGACCCCCGGGATCGCCCAGACGAACTCGATGAGGGTCTTGTAGAGGTAGATGTACTCCTCCCCCTCCTTGGGGGTGACCAGGACGTGGGGCGCCAGCTCGAAGAAAAGCGTGAAGTATGTATCAAAGCTCCCGTTCATGACGGATCTGAAGACTATGATGATGGCCACAGCAAGGCCGACGGCCCCCACAGCGAGGGAGGTCTGTCTCTTCCGGGTCCTGATGTGCTTTGTGGCCACGAACAGATCGAACAAGGGATCACTCCTCAGGGATCTTAAGGCGTCGTTTTTGCCAGTTACCGTTCTTCGGATCTTATTTATAGAGATCGGAGCCGATCGGCTCAATCGTGCTCCAAGAAGCTGAAAAACATCCGCCTCTTTTGAGCAGGTATTCTCGGATCAGACCCGGAGGGCGACGACGGGATCGGGCTTCGAGGCCTGGTGGGCGGGGCAGACCCCAGCGACGACGCTTAAAAGGAGGGTAATCAGGGGGAAGGCGAGAATGTCCCAGGGGTCGACGATGAAGGTCAAAATCACCGAGAAGCGGGGGCCGGAGGGAATGGCTATGGCGAGGCTGTTGACGTAAGCCGCGATTTGCTGAAGGAGGCGATCGCAGCAAGTCCAGAACACAACCAAAGAGAGCTGTAGGATCTGAAGAAGCTAAAGAACGAAAAGTTCATCTGCGTGCTTGATGCCGAAAATGAGGCGAAGATATAGTATTCTATGCATCCTCATCATCGGATCAAGAATCTGCAGATATCACTCCGTGGAAAAAGTTGAGAACAGGATGGGGACGGACCAAGAGAAAAGGATGAATCAAGAAGGACGAACCTTTAAGCTTGAACTTCAAAATCGAAGCTATGGAGTCCTGAAATTATTTTACATCCGGCAGGAATTCACGCAGTTTGGATTATTCATATCATAATCACACCCCAATCAACCTGTGGCCGATAACAGAATAGGTATCAGTAGGCATTTTCGCCTGAGATCGATATCCTGAGCACTGACTCGAACATCCGTGCCCAAAATCGATAACGTTCGTGGGTCCCTTTGACAATGAGAGCTTCCTGTTCGTCGTATAGTTTAGCAGGTCGACTAGGGTTTTCATCAGGAGATGTCTTCCTGCCAAGTCTCGCGATGTTAGTAAGGATCTGTTGCACACGTCTCGTGTATACTTTCGTGTCGCGGGCGAATCGTTTGTAGCCAACCTTGCGTTTCTGACGAAACCAATCTTCATCTTGTTCAGCTTCATATCCCTGAATATGATTCCGGGCCTAGAGTGGATGCGAAATTTGTTTCAGGACCCTACAACTCAACCAAATTTGAGATAAGTATATATACTAGGAGCAGGTTCAAAGGGCAAGGCGGAGTTGGTTTAATGTTGTCGAATTGTGAAGAGCTAAGTACGTGTGATGAATACAGTGTTCGGAATCTAGAAAAGGTGCAAATTGTTTATGGATGATACAATATGTTTGAGGTTATTGAATAAGGCAGATTTTGGATTTATCTATGAATTGTACTGTGAGAAGTCGCAGATATATTGGAGCGGTCATAGCGAAGCGCCAAAAAAAGAAATTTTGTTTGAATGGTTTCAAGATTTATTAATCTCAAGATGCCTTGGTCGCATTTCATATATAATCTCAAACAAAAATATGGATATTGGCCTTTGCAGACTTGTAATAGACTCTAACAATAAAAATGTGTGTAGCGGTTGTCCAATTTCCGTCTCAGAAAATTATAGAAACAGAGGGTATGGAACGAAGGCATTGTCACTTCTAATTAGTGAGGCAAGAACTAAATTCGACATCCGATACATGTATGATTGGATTTTGGATACTAATGAAGCATCAAAAAGGATTTATACAAGAAATGGGTTCTCAAAAACTGGGAATGTGAGGGATCAGTTCATCCCCTTAGAAGGAAATAGCATTTCCATGTATGAATATATTCTCGATACAAGCATTAGCGTTTAATAGGCGCTGATGAGTACCAATCAATGAGGTAATAACTGCTTCAAGGGGCGTTCATATGCTCACACGATGGCGAAAAGAGAGAGAGATCGGCGGTTTTTTTGAATTCCCAATTTTTGACTGCGATGATCCAAAAAAAACAGTACTCCACTATCTGGAAAATTCTGCCGGAAGAAATAATTATATATTTGTTCAAGATGGGCGACAGGCCATCAAGATGGTTTTAATGCAAATTAAAAATATTAGATGCCGGAGTTGTTATCTCCCCGCATATCTTTGCCATTCAATTATTCAGCCATTTAGGGAACTAGGATTGAATATATCTTTCTATGGTCATAAACACCCATTAAAACCTTCTTTTGAAGAAGACGTTCATGAGTCTGTTGTCCTAATCATTGATCATTTCGGAACCGAATTTGTTTCTGCAAAAAAAATTAGGGGCTTACTCAAACAAGGCAATAGCGTAATACTTGATATCACACACTCCATTTTAGATTGTACTAGGATGGAACTGTGCCATGAAAATCTCTATTATATTGCGAGCTTAAGAAAAATATTCCCTATCCCTGATGGTGCTGTAATTTTTCTTTCTCATAATCACTCAATTGATGAATTGGATTGCTCCTTGAGTTGCATGCCAATGATCGATGCGATGGTTTTAAAAAATTTTTATCTAAATGGATTGGAGCATGCTGAGCCCACAAACACCCACTATAAATATGATAAAAAATTATTTCTATCACTTTACTCAAGGCATGAAGAAACCAAAAATACCCAGTTTATAAAGATACGCAAAATGCCTCTTATTTCATTAATGATTTTATCAAAGCTCAACTTAGATGCGCTATTAGAGAAAAGGAATCAGAATTTTCTAACCATATATGAGAACGCAGCCGATAAAAGGATATTTTTGTTTTTTCATCAAGATATTAAAAGCCCATTTATGATACCCCTTTGTTTTCGGGATGTTAACGAAAGGGATAGTTTTAAAAAAGTATTTATAAAAAACAATATTTATCCTCCAATTCACTGGCAAATTGAAGGATTTGTACCTGGAAGTTTTAGATATGAGCATGAATTATCCAGAAGGATATTATCTATCCCTATCGATCAAAGATACTCTAGTGAAGATATGCTTAAAATTATCAATATAATTAAGGGGAACGTCCAATGAAGAAAATCGTCTATATATCCGGCTCAAGATCCGATTACTACCTGATGAAGAGGACCCTAGTGGGCTTGAATAGAATATCAGACTTGGTCATAGTGGCAACGTGTATGCATCTAAGTAACCAGTTTGGACGCACCTATAGAGAGATTGAGTCTGATGGATTTAAAATTAGAAAAGTCGATATGCTACTTGATAACAATAGTCTAGGTTCCATGGCCAAATCCTTAGGCATCGGTCTTTTTGGTATCACACAAGTCCTCGAAGATATTCAACCAGATCTTGTTTTCATTGAAGGTGATAGGGGGGAAAGCCTGGCAGGTGCGGTTGCAGCTGCACATCTCAATATTAAAATAATTCACCATGGTGGTGGAGACTCATCCGGGTCTATAGACGACAAGATCCGTTCTGCAATATCCGCATTGTCAGATTTTCATCTGACTGGAAATCAAGAGAGCTACCAGAAGCTTCGTAGTACTGGAATCCCTCTGGACAGAATTGCACTAGTGGGAGAACCGGGTATCGATGATATTATTCTAGGAGAATTTACTGAAGAGGATCAAATAGAAAGCAAGTTTGGAATTCCCGCTGGAAAACCAATGATTTTGCTGATCTATCATCCAGATACACAAGAAAACGAAGGGGTAGGTAAACAAATTCAAACTATCCTCGATTCAATTGCTGAATTGAAAATAACAACTATTGCTATTTATTCGAATTCAGATGCTGGTGGGCGGATTATCAACTCTATCTTAGATGAAAAATCTAAAGAGTGTAGCTTCTTGAAAGTCTTCTCCAATGTGGAACGGAGAGATTTTCTTGGACTTATGAATAGATGTAGTGTTATGGTCGGAAATTCAAGTGCTGGTATTGTAGAACTGCCAAGTTTTAAAAAACCTTTTGTTTGTTTGGGTTCGAGGCAAAAAAACCGTCTACAAATGGAAAATGTAATTGATACAAATATCTCTAAAGTAGAAATTATCAACGCAATTCTTTTTGCGATTTATAACCAATCATTTCTAAAACGATTGGTCAATACTCAAAACCTGTATGGGGACGGCTTTGCATCTAAAAAAATTCTAACTATAATAATGGACATATTGGAGATAGACGATGGACATAATAACTAAAAGGGCGGACTGGAATAATGTGCTTCAGCAATTTCAAAATACAGGCGATATTTATTATAATTATGACTATTTAAGTATATATGTCGAGAATTTCGACGCAGAATCTGAGGCGATAATATGGGAAGATCAACATGTTTCAATATTTTGGTCGCATTTAATCAGAGTGATACCAAATATACTCGGCAATTCTCCAGCATCATTTGATCTGATAAGTCCATATGGATATGGTGGACCACTCATTAATTATAAAACTGATGATAGTTTGAAGATCCGAAATTCGTTGCGCTCGTTTATGGAAGAGTATCACAGATTTGCTAAGAGTAACAATTATATTTGTGAGTTCATCCGGTTTCACCCAGTTCTCAGGAATTGGAAGCTATTCTCAGATGATTTTAAAAATGTAATAGCTTTAGACCATTATAATGATACCGTCTATATTGACCTATCAGCCGATTTAGACCACATATGGCAGGAAATGCGTAAAGGTCATAGATACAATATTAAAAAATCAGTACGCGAGGGTTGTGATGTAAAAATTCTTTCAAATCCATCAGATTCGGACATAAATGAATTTATTTCTCTTTACTATTCCACAATGGAAAGAGTACAATCTTCAAAAAAATATTTTTTCTCACCGTCTTTCATTAAAGATCATTTCTCTAAACTACATGCAACATTGATAAGAATCGACTATGATGGAAAGTTGATTGGAGCTAGCATGTTTATTTCTGGAAAATCATGCGTCCATTATCACCTATCTGGATCAAATAATACTATTAAAGGGGTTTATCCATCTGAATTAATTATATGGAATGTCATCAAGTGGGCTAAAGAGAGAAATCTTAAATACTTTCATTTAGGTGGGGGGTTAAAAATGAATGATTCGTTATTCAGCTTTAAAAGTGGATTCTCTAATAAAAAAGCACCCTTTTATACGGGAAAAATAATATTCGATCATGAAAAGTATGATTTGCTGATAAAATCATGCAATAATGCTAATCTAAATCAAAACTTTTTCCCGGCCTATAGGAGCGATCAAAATGATACAATTATTTAGGTGAACTCTATGTGGAACATACCCCTCTTCAAGATGTACTGGGACGAAGACGACATTGAGATGGTCAACACAGTGCTCCGCTCCGGGATGAACTGGGCCGTCGGGTCGAATGTGACACAGTTCGAGACCGAGATTGCAGAGTATATCGGAACGAAGTACTGTCTCACGTTCAATTCCGGAACCTCAGCACTTCATGCCGGACTCATCGCCCATGGCATCGGAAATGGCGATGAAGTGATCGTCCCCTCGTTTACCTTCATCGCGACAGCTAATGCACCTTTATTTGTTGGGGCTAAGCCGGTATTTGCGGACATCGAAGAGAGCACCTTGGGCCTCAGCCCAGATAACGTACTCGAGCGGATCACCCCAAAGACTAAAGCGATCATTCCTGTTCATTATGGGGGTTGCCCCTGCTTGATCAGAGAGTTGCGAGAGATTGCTGACGACCACAATCTTGTTCTCATCGAGGATGCTGCAGAGGCATTTGGCGCGTCAATACAAGATACTATGGTGGGAACCTACGGTGATTCAGCTATCCTCAGTTTCTGTCAGAACAAGGTAATTACTACGGGAGAAGGAGGGGCCCTCGTTACGGACTCGCGTGACATCTATGAGAAGGGGAAATTGATCCGATCCCACGGGCGGTTGGAGACGTCAGATTACTTCACATCTCATGAAAGCATGGACTATGTGACGCTTGGGTATAACTTCAGGCTCTCGAATATTACTGCGGCACTAGGGCTAGCTCAGCTGCGGAAGGTGGACAAAATCATCGAAATGAGAAAAACGATTGCGAAGATGTATAAAACCCTTCTTCGGGAGAAAGTCCCTGAAATAGTGACTCTTAACATCCCATATGGATATAAGCATGTGCATCAATTATTTTCGGTGCGCGTACCCGAACGGAATGGTTTAATGCGGTTCCTGACAGAAAAAGGGATTATGAGCAAGATTTATTTCGATCCAGTGCATCGAACTCACCTCTATCGTCAAGACCTCGGGTATAAGGTGTCGCTTTCTGTGACGGAGAGTGTGGCAGATGACATAGTCAGTCTGCCTATATACCCCGGGATGCCTGCTGAGGATGTGGAAAGAGTAGTTGGGGCCATTGCAGACTATTATTCGGTGAGATAAATGGACATTGCAGACTTTTATCGCGGAAAGACTATCCTGGTCACTGGTGGTGTCGGCTCAATTGGGAGTTTTTTGGTAAAGGAGCTGCTGAAGTTCGGACCCACCAGTATTCGAGTACTTGATAATAATGAGACCGGCCTTTTTGATATCGAACAAGCACTGAAGTCAGATAAAATCCGACTGCTCGTTGGGGATATACGAGATAGAGAACGGCTCACTGTTGCTATGGAGGGTGTCGACATAGTCTTTCATGCAGCAGCACTCAAACATGTTCCCCTCTGTGAGTACAATCCTTTTGATGCGGTTAAGACGAATGTTATTGGGACACAAAATGTATTGGATGCAGCGTACACTCAGGGTGTTAGAAAAGTAATTACCATCAGCACTGATAAAGCGGTGAACCCTTCAAACGTGATGGGTGCAACAAAACTACTTGCCGAGCGGCTTACCATCTCGGCAAATAGTTACCGTGGGCATAAGAGTTCGGTCTTTTCATGCGTTCGTTTTGGAAATGTCCTGAATTCGCGGGGTTCAGTTGTACCACTTTTTTCAAAGCAGATTCAAAATGGTGGTCCAATAACTGTCACGCACTCGGAGATGAGACGTTTCTTCATGGATATACCATCTGCAGCCCAACTCATCTTCAAAGCTGGGATGCTGTCTCTGGGGAATGAAATCTTTATCCTCAAAATGCCTGCAGCTCGCATTATGGATCTTGCGGAGGAGATGCGTACGTTGCTTGCTCCACAGCATGGATTCGATCCTGAAGAGATACCCATAGAGATAGTTGGAACGAGGATCGGAGAGAAGATCGATGAAGAACTCTTGATACAGGATGAAACGAGTTATGCCTATGAAAACGATGATATGTACTTGGTGCTTCCGAAGCGCTTACCGTATAATGTGGATTATTCTCATCATAAACAAGTGCCTTTGGGTTTTCATCCAGCAACAATGGATTCATACTCTTCAAAAGAAGCAAGGTTGTTGACGAGGGAGGAAATTGCCGTTCTCTTGCGTAGTTTAGGGCTGTTAGGATGATGCGCGTTGCCTAGTGATGCTGAACGCTGTGACTCATTAGGAGCGTTTCTTCGTAGCGGGGGCAGACAAAGCGGGCGAAATCCACCCCGGAGGAACGTCTGCTCTATTCTCCATCTTCATGGCCACGGGTTGCATTTACGTCATCTGAACCGGATAGTTGGACCCGTTGTTTCGCACTAACGGTTTGATTTTCAGACATTTTCGCCATAATTTATAGCAAAGATTTATTAAATATCTCGTTAGAGGATTTCGATTTACTCGTTGCTAGATAGCGTTTGAAGTCCTAAATCCAATTATCAGCGTCAATTTCACCTGCAAATGCACCAAATCTTCTTGGTTTGCCTTATTTCTCAATAATTTTAGATAGCA
>Ga0209408_1001709_pt1 | contig 13379 bp, 7 predicted proteins | sample AD_UKC107_MetaG_FD_184422 | JGI IMG/M metagenome (GOLD analysis project Ga0209408, IMG submission 184422) | Active sludge microbial communities of municipal wastewater-treating anaerobic digesters from Hong Kong - AD_UKC107_MetaG (SPAdes)... | ecosystem: Engineered > Bioreactor > Anaerobic >... | reverse complement strand
ACATCCCCCAGAAAAAATCTGATAATTTTTAGGACAAAAAAGAGGTGGGTTTGGGAAGAAATGAAAATGAGGAATGAATTTCTCGTGATGGAATGTCTCTCTTTTGATGACCATTTGTGATAGTCTGGTGTATTTTTAAAATAGTTTAACTTCTCCCTTTTCTAACCACTCAGGAACCAGAAATGCTTTTGCTTTAGGATGTTTTTGAAATATTTTTCTTAATGCTCGAATTGAAGAATATGACATATCTATTAACTCTTTTTGTTTGTCAAAATACTTTAAATCATATTCATCTTCACAAATCTTATGAGCTGGATATTGCCTCTCACTTCTTACCTCTTTTAAACAACGAAAAATATCAATTAATTCATTATTAGGATGATTGTATCTTGATAATAACCACTCTTCTAATAAACGAAGAGTCCCTTTGGGCTTTCTTTCAACAATATTATCATCAATTTTCTGGAAGTCAAATAAATCAATTTTATCTTTAAAAAAATCTTTGTTGATGTTATCAGAAATCATCTTATCTAATAATAGGACAAACTCATTATAATTTTTAAGTGTTGGTGTAAAGAAAAATGTAAAAGATCTCGGACGCTTTTCTTTTTCGAATGTCTTAATAAATAGATTTTTTCCAAAAATCATTTTTGACAAATCGTTTAAACACTTTTGTTCTCCGATAAACGCAGAAAATACTGAGTAAGAAAAAGTCCAATTACCATTAATGGTGTTGTCATAATACTCTTTAAGAATTTTGCAATCTTCAGAAATTTCTCTACTTTTCCAATATAATTGGTGCTCAGGGGTTAAATCTTTTAAGTACCTCAAATAAACAACTGCAAGTCTATTTCCTTTTGAATCAAATCCTAACCCAAAAGTTTTAAGAAAAACTTGATCTTCCTTTCTTACAATTGGATTATCATTATCATCATATTTGCAGAATATACTACCAGAGTAATCCTCAAAATTGAAATCATATCTTGGATCATCAGCATATCTTTCAAGAACCTCAATCTCAAAAAATCTTGGTGACAAATGAGGATAAGCTAACGCTAAGAGTATAGTATAAATAGCTGTTCCATAAGTACTTGTATCCCTATTTGATTTTAAATACTCCTGTGATGGATAAAGACAAATTGGAAATTCCGTATCTTCAATAGTATATATAAATTGACCAAATTTCTTCTCTTTTACAGTTATATCTTTTGCGTTTTCAAGTATTTGTAGTTGGTTTTCAACCGGATAGTGCTGAAAGACTATTATATGCGGATTTGTACTGGATTGAATAGAAATTAAATTATCAACAACTAATTTCTTAACTATATCAATACAATCCTTATAATCAATTGATAATTCTACTGATATTTGCCGCAAAGGAATTCCGTTAAAATCACTAGATTTTAAAAAAAAATCATAAATTCTATTTCTTATCTTTTCTTCCAATAATATCTATTTTTTTTGAACATAAGCATTCCAAAGAATTCTGAAATCCGGTTACGTGTGCTCGTAAGGCGACAGCTTTTGCAGTCCTTTGTTTTGATTGTTAGCTCATGTTATGTGGGCATCCAAGAGTGCTTACGACTGGGGGGGGGTAATTATACAATTGGTCTTTTTTGAAATGTTTGCTTTAAATCGCTAATTACTAAATCAAATTTACCATCAAATTTATTGTTAATAGAATCGTAAGAACCTATCAACCTCTCATATATTGGATTACCAAATATATCTTTTATGCCAATTTCTCTATTCGATGCAATGTTTGAAGCAAATACATCCTTTATTTTCTTTAGAATCACAATTTGTTCATCTGTAAAATCATATGTATGAATGTATGATAAATAATTCTTTTCAATTCGCTCCTTTTGTGTAGGAATTCTCTTTTTACCTAGTGCGTGTAATAAAAAATCCCAAGCTGAACCTTCTGGATAGTCATACATTTTCTGTAAATGTCCTTCGTCCATAAAAGTATTTGGCAAACTAAGCCATTGAATAAAGTTAGCCAGTTCTTCTTCTGTCGGCTGGTATTCGGGCTGTTTTGCCTTTTCTTTTAATTCAACGATAACAGGCTCTTGACTTTTCTTTAATTCTTCCTCAAAAATACGTTTCGCATCTTCTATTGGAATGTTATCTTTAACAACAATTGAATCGCCGTGTATTTCTACACGTTGAATCATATTTGCAGGATCTGGATTATCAATTAGAAAATAATCACCTATAGGATTAACAACTTCGCTTGTATGTAGTTTCCTCTCACCTGGTTTTACTACTTTTTTGTTTTCTTTTAAAGTCCCCTTTCCATTATCCTCCATTCTTTTGCACAAACCAACAAAATCAAGGATTTGAAAACTAAACTTTCCCGTTTTCGGGTCAAGGCGTGTACCACGTCCAATCATTTGTATGTATTTTCCAACCGATTTTGTTAAGGCTGCCAATGCAATGTACCGAACGCAGGGAATATCAACTCCTGTACTTAAAATATCGACTGAAACAGTTACATAAGGCTTTTGATAAGGCTTTTTAAACCACGCTTTCAGCGTTTCATTTAATTCATTGTTTTCAGAAATAACAGCTTCGGCATAATAAGGCTTTTCTGAATTATCGTTTTGAAAAACTTTGTTTATCGCTTTTGCCAATTCAATGCAATGAGCTTGACTTACCCCAAATATAATTACCTTTTCACCATATTGCGTGTTTTTCTTAATTTCTTCGGCAAGTCGCAAACAGTTTTCTTCTGAAATAAACTTGCGGTTCAATTGTTCTAACTTTAGTTTCTTTTCAGCCCCTAAAGCTATTACATAACGCTCTTGTGGGTCAATTACATGGTCAAATTCAATTCCATTATTTTTTGCTTCTTCTACTAGTGAAGAGATTAATTCTATTGGTTTATAAGGTGCTAAAAATCCTTCGTCAATTCCTCGCTTAATGTCAAATTGAAAATCGGGTTCGCCAGTTTCGCAACCAAATAATTTGTATGTGTCAATAATTGCCAAATCTTCTTCGTCCACTTCAGTTCCTTTTTTGGGGGTTGCAATGCGTGGTGTTGCTGTTAAACCGATTCTAGGACAAAGAAAATGGTCAAAAATTAGTTTTCGGTTTACGTTTATGCTTCGGTGGCACTCGTCCACAATTATTAAATCGTAGAAATTTGAAGGCAAATCACTATGAATTAACTCTAGTGTATCAATAACAACCACATGAATACTGGCGTTTTTTCTTGTTCTGAAATTTGAAGTAGTAATCCAACTCGAAGTATATTCACGACTTATCAAAGAAAACCCATCATCAACCGATTGTTTGGCCAACATTCGCCTGTCAACTACAAACAAAATGCGTTTGGTTAATCCACTGCTTAATAATGCTTTTACCAAAGCAACGGCTGTTCTTGTTTTGCCAAGACCAGTTGCCATGTGGATAAGCATTTTTTGTTTGCCTGCTTTGTAGTTTTCAATTATGGTGCGGATGCATTGCAACTGATAATAACGCTCTTTGCCTACGGTTGGGTCGTAACCGCCTGCAATGGTTGTGTCAATGGTAATTTCTTTGTTGGAAGCAATTTTTTTCTGTTGCTCAATTTTGAGCTTCATTTCTTCCAAGCTCATGAATGTAGTAACCTGCTTAAATTCTCCTGCTTCTAAACCACGCCAGGCATTATCATAAAACAAAATGCGCTCGGCACTGCAAGCATACAGAAATCGAGGTTTTAATAGTTGTGTAACTATGGTGCGAAGCTTTAAAAGGTCTTTGTTTTCCTTGTCTAAATTGTTTTCTATAACTGCCAACACATCGCCGTTCATATCTTGTAAAACAATATCAGGGCGAATATTTTTTAGTGTAGAATAATCCTTTTTAAGATTCTCGGGAATGTCGTAAATCTGTTGGTATAGCAATGTATCACCAACTTTCCAGCCATACTCATTTACCAACTTTTGAATTATTGGCAAATCGGTTGAGGTGGCTTCGTTAATTTTCTTACTCATCTTCAACCTCCACCTTTACGGGTTCAACATATTCAACGCCCCAAACATCTGCTAATATTTGGTTGATTTTACTTTGGGCTTCAGTTTTCATTTTTTTTAAGCCTTCTAAAATCTGCATTTGAGAATCTAATTCGGTAACTATTCTATGTTGGATTGCAATATCTACAGGAATTTCAACAATCAACTTGTACGCATTCTTTCTATCTAATGAAGGAACTGCCGTATTATTTTCTGCTAAAGATTTTAGATCGATTGTTTGTAATAAATAGAAAATAAACTTTGGGTCATTCCCTTTAAAATCTTTTACAAAAAGAGATGTGTTATGTGGCCAGTAATCCTTTTCAATAAAATGAACCTTTCCAATTGTTCCACTTCTACCAGTAACGACACCATTAGCTTTATATTTGAATTCATTATGATAACCAATAATGCCATTTGACCCCACAACTGGATACTTACCTTCAATAAATTGTGAAATTGGTAAATCGTGTCCTCTTTGTAGTTCTATAACATCCCCTAATGACTTTTGAATACAATTTTCATTTGAATATTTAACCTGCCAATTCAATAAAACCATATCCGCTCCTTTAATTATCGCTTTTTGTTTTTCAATTTGAGTAACAATGACATTTTGTTCGTCAAGGGAAGGTAAGGGGATTTCTAAGGACTTTAAAAACTCAGCACCTTGTTCATTTTTAATTCCACCGTTTTTTATTTCATTAACTCTGTCTTGAAGTTGCTTGCTTCTTAAAGCAATTACCAAATATTCAGGGTTTATTTGAGTTTCGTCAATTTCATAAACTTGGTAATGTGTTGAGCAAACCAATTTCCTATCGGCTAAAGCCAAAGCACCTTGATGAACATTGATTTTTGAAGTAACCAAATCCCCTTTTTCTGCTTGGTACAAATCCATTCCTGTTTCCTTTTCTACACGGAAATGAATTTTACCATCTTTAAAGGAAATCTTATCTACAATATCAATTTCGCCATCGTAGTTATCTTTTTTAATCTTTACATACTTTGGCTCAACTTTGCCTTCCAGTTTTTCAATTGGATATTTCTGTTTAGACTTCAAAATCTCCTTAATCACATTCAACTCCTTATGTTTTGCAATAAGGTCGTTGTCTAAATTGCTTACATATTCACGGGCAATGTCGGCTTCTAATGCGTTATTGGGATTGAGTTTTACGAGATAGGGTAAAATGTTTTCAGGTTTGCTATTCGTTAGTTTTTTATACACTTCTTCCACGGTGCTTGCACCGTTTGGCTGAATGTGTTTGAGTGCTTCTGTCCATTCTACAATTTGGCTGTCGCTAATGGTGCTTTTGTAGTTGGCAAGGTTAAACGAATAGTTGTGTGCCTTGTCAATGCGTTTGGCAATTTCGTTTTGTATGCGATTTTCCAGCATTTGGTCAAAGGTTTTTAGTTCCATTGACTTGTCTGCTTCCGTAGCTTTTTTAGCTTTTATCTTCTTGTCGAGTTCGGCTTCTTTTTTCTCCCTTTCAATTTTGCCTTTGGCTTCCATATCGGCACGGGTTTCCGTGCGGATTTTTTCTTTTATGCGTGGGTCAAGTGTTTTAATCCATTCAGCAGGAATACAAAATTGGTTTTTGGTTTCAGGCGGTTGCTTGCCTTGTTTTACATATTCGTGCCAAAGGGTTAAACATTCAATGAGTTGATTTCCTTTTTGCTCTTTGCGGTTGGTTCCCATTGTGTATCCATCATTGGTAATTTTGTAAAACCAAGTCCAGTCGGTTTTTCCGCCTTTTTCAAAAATAAGTATACTCGTTTTCGGGCCTTGTCCGCTTTTGCTTACAAATAAACCTTGTGGCAAAGAAATCACCGCTTTTAAATGAGCTTCTTCCAACAGCATTTTGCGTAATGCTTTTGCACTAAACTGGTCCCATGTATGAAAACCTTCCGAAACAACAACGGCACATTGTCCACCTTGTTTCAAATGCTCAAACATGAGTTTCACAAACAGAATAGTAGTTTCCGATTCTTTGGAATATTCGCCCCAAACATCGGGATAAGCTTCTTGGTCACGTTGTGCACCAAATGGTGGATTTGCAAGAATTACCGATTTTGTTTCGTGGTCGGTAACTGGTCGGTATTTTGCCAGTGAGTCGCCTTGTTCAATATTGGCAGGGTTTAATCCTCGAATATAAAAGTTTATAGCCGCCATTTTCCGAATCATGCCCAAATACTCAACGCCTGTTACACCGCTTCGGTAAAATTGTGTTGTTTGCTCTATGCTTGGGAATTCAATTTGGTTCTTTTCGAAATAATTATCGAACCAATCAGCTAATTCAAAATGTGCTTTTGCGCCCGGCCATTCACGTGCTGGGTCAACCCGACGCATAACAAATTCAAAAGCATCAAAGAGAAATCCGCCAGTTCCGCAAGCAGGGTCAAATATAACATCGTCAAATGTAGGTTCAATCAAGGCTGTCATAAACTGGCGTACATGGTCAGGAGTGCGGAATAGTCCAACGTCTTTTGTTCCACCTGTTTCGCTTAAAGCCGATTCAATGGCATCACCTAATAAATCAGTTTTAAGCAATCGGGTTTCTTCAATATCATTGGCAACTATATTGATTACTTCGCCAAGGTTTCCACTGTTTACATTGTTTGTGAAATTCGAATTGCTAAAAACCTCTTCAATTAAAACCAATTGGTCTTGTACCTTTTGAGGTAAATTGCCTTTGAAAACCTTTCTTGCACTTTGCAAAATGGTTGAATAGAATGGAAAGAAATTATCGTTTAGTTCTGATAAAATTTGGTCGTTTGAAACGGTTGGTAAATAGGAAAACAAACGGTTCTCGTTCGATTCTTCTTTTCCAGTTTTGGGATTCAGCCATTTATAGTCAACTGAGAATAATTCCCGAAGCGGTTTAAATTCGTGATCCTGCTTTATTTTTGTTTCAAAAATGCGAAGTAATAGCAATTCAATGATATACTCAACTCTTTGTACAGGTGTGCCTGCTGGCCTAAGCTTATTGTGTAACGTCTTTAAAGCGTTATTTGTCTTGTTATCTGCGTAATGTACTGTTGAACGTCCCATAATAAAATTTCAAAGCTTAAAAGTTACAATTTAGCACCGTTGCGTAAGCAATATTTCTGCTCGTTGCAATCCAATTGTCGGTACTTTTCCTTATTTTTGGCTTTGGCTATGTATTTGCTAATTTGTGGGTTAGTTGTTTCGGGTTCCAGTTAGTCATTGTCTTTACGTATATCTTTTATATGTGTTTTTTTGCTATCATCACTAGGCATGGTAATTACTTTTATTGAATCACCTTCTTTTATATCGTTGTCTTTTAACATTGGTGGCGGAATGCCTATAAGTTTAATATCATTATCCGGTTTAAATGTCCCCCAACCATTTTCAGCAACACGACTAACTGTCCCGGTAATCCAATCGCCAATACATACTTTTCTTTTCCAACGGGCTTCATTGGTGTCGTTGTCACTATTATTCTCCATGAATTCCTTAAACCAAATCAACAGGTCAAATAATAAATAGACACAACTTCTGTACAAAAAGTCTGATTGAGTGGCCTTTAAATAATTATCAACCTTAAATCTAAGTGCTCCATCTCCGTGAAGACCGTCTTGGGTAATATTGAGAAGACGGTAAAAGTTCTCACTTATCAGCGGAGGAGTAATCTCAGATACGTGCTCATAATCAGAATGCTTATTTGCTAAAAATTTGCTAGAGCCATTAATCCACCCCTCGTTTGATAGAATAGCTTCTGGAATAATGCCTTTTTCAGCCATACGGGTAAACATCCGCTCAATTGTTTTTCTTATGGGAGCAAGCATATCTCCTGTATTGGATATTTTTTCTAGATTCTCAACATGCTTAATAAGGGCAAACAAGCTTGTGAAATTTTCTGAGCCTAGTAGTTTGTCTGAACAAACTTCTAGCAATTCACTGTATTTGTATTTCAATTGAGCGTCTGGTTGTTGGCTTGCAGCTAATTTCATTTCTTCAAATAGCTTAACCACATCAGACGGCTTCGTTTTATCGTAACAGTTTGCTTTGTTTGCTTTTAGTAGGGTGTTTTCACCTTTAGTAAATTTATCTTTTCCTGATAGAACGAACCAAGGGAAGACTTTCCTGCTTTTAAGTTCATAGATTTTTTTAATCGCCATTCCTATTCCCGACTCATCTTCTGTTCCGGCTTCTTGACCTTTTTTTTCAAAGAAAAGTCCATCTAAAAGAATTACGTCATAATGCTCAAGGTTTCTCTCAAGTGCTTCAAACCCTTCTTCAAAAGAGCTATACCCGTCAAGAAGTAAATCTTCGTTCTCTGCTTCTATCGCAAACTGTATCATTGATTCATCCTGATACTGATCATCTATCCATAAAACTCTATACATGGTCTACATGTTTAAAGGAAGTAAAAAGGAATATGTTGTAGTATATTCAGTGGCAAAGTCATTGGTTATTAATTTTAGTGTGCTTTTTCCGTCATTATGATGCTTTATAATCTCATTAAGTTCATATCCACCTAAACCTGTGTTTCCTGTTTCCCCAGCTGCAGACCCTCTTCTTATCAGTTTATCCAGGGTGTAATTATTTGGGAACGCCCTGCCGTTATTTGCAACTTCTATCATAATATGTGTATTAAATCTACGAATTCCATCAGATGCTTTATCATTCATCGTTGTTGTATTAGACAAACTAACTCTAAATAACAATTTATACTCTTTTGAATGATCAATAAAAGCATGAACAATTGCATTATTAACAATAATATCAAATGCTATTTGAAGCAATTTCTCGTTAGATTTTAGGAACACTTTATTGGCTAATTGATTTTTAATATCTGGGTGAATTATAAGAATCGGCTTAATATTGTTTCGAATTGTCGTTCTAACTCCCTTAAAATACACTTCTATAAATTTTACTAAATCTATCTGTCTCAGCTCGTAGATATTTAGATCTATGAATGCATCATTAGTCTCAAGAATAGAGTGAACAAACTCTAAGTTCTTATTGATTGAATCAAAAGTGTCCCTTAAGGTAATGCTTCGTCTTTCGTTTATTACCTCTTTCTCCCATTCTGAATTAAGTTTGAATAAAGTGTTCTCGATATTCCTAACAGCAGATCTTATATTTAAAAGAGGTGTACCTAAAGAATGCTTGATTGTTGAAAAACTCTCAAAAATTTGCTTTTTTGCTTCTTGGGCAAAGATCCTTTTTTCCTCTTGCATTGACTTGAGTGTGTCAGCTAATTCACCAACACCTTGAATTTTTGCTCGTTGTTCAGCTAATGATGGGAGCTTAATTAAAATCTCGTGCAGGTCTTCTTTTCTAATATATGGTATAGTTTCTCCAATTCTGTAAGCTTCTAATTGTTTTTTAACATAATCAGCGTTAAGTTCGTTAATTACGTACGAATAATCTGCTTTAGATTCATTTAATCTTAATGGCAGGATTTCATTTTTTATAAATATTGCCTTTCCAGTGTAATGAAATAAAGTTGGTTTTAATGAACGCCAACGTGTTGCCAACAATAGACAAGTTTCGCAAATTTTATAGACCCCGCTCTTAGGTATTAAAGCCTCTTCAATATCAGATATATTCAATTGTGAATCTATCTTTTCATCTTTCAGGTCTCTTATTCTTACAAAAGGACCTTTTTCTGGTAATTCCTTACACACTTTGACATTATCTAATATGTCTTTTAATTTTACAAAGGGTTCATCCTTGTCAGAAATTGATGACTCTTTAAAATAACGAGGAACATATAGATTGTAACTCTCTGTCTTTACTTTTTCAGTATCAACTATCCTAATTATTTCATCATTAATTACTTGTTTGTGAATTTCATTAATAAGATCAAAATCTTTTAATTGATATTCAGGTTTTTGATTTCTAGACGAATCTGTATAGACAGATTGACTTTTCTCTTCGACGAATCTGTCAGCTAGAATAAAGCGAATTTTTCCGGGCTGTGTTTTCTTTTTGTTTACAACTAAGATTGCTACCGGGATTGAAGTATTATTCATTATGCTACCCGGGAAGGATATAATCATATCAATTAGATCTTCATTTATTAAAAATCTCTTTAATCGAAGGTCATGATTACTATTACTATATAAGAATTTTTGCGGGAGAAAAGCGATTAATTTTCCTCCGGGCAACAACGTTGTAAGGCTCTTTTCAATAAGATAATGTTCAATAGTACGGTATTCGTCACCAAAATCTCTGTATTTTTTTCCAAATCTTAGATGGCAAGGAGGGGTTGATACGATAAGATCAAACATCTGAGATCCCTCTGGCCAGTTTAAGATTGAATCATCACAAACATAATCAGACCTGTCTAATCTTTCATTCGCCATAAGACGTAAAGTCCCTAAAATCCATAAATTTTTATTAATTTCTTGCCCTAAATAATGCATGTCCTTATCGTAAATAACACCATAAGAAGCTAAACCTGCAAAGGGATTAAATATTTTAGCGTTTTTTGGAAGTTCAACCAAGGTGCTTATCAAACGGGTAATTTCAAAAGGTTGTACTTCTTCTTCAAAAGAAGAAATCTCGCTAAATTCAATAATAAGGAATTCTACAAGTCTTGAAAAATACATTGAAAGGTGTTTGTGATTGATTTTACATACACTTTTTATAAATAAAACGTTCTTTTCATTACTTATGCTCTGGATGATGGGTCTTAAGGCATAATACAACTTGAGATAATGATTTGTGTTTTTGTTTGGATGACTTTTTATCTCTGTCTCAATAACGTTAGTGATATCTGAATTTTCAGTTATAGAGTCTACAGTAATATACTTGTCTTTATATAATGACAGAAAAAAAAAGGAGATATTCAACTTGTCTATAAGGGCCATTTCATAAATACTTGGCATGACATCTTTAAGAATCTGTATAGCTAGATTCATAATAGTCCTTGAACCTTTACCTTTCATAATAAATTAGTTTTAGACATCAAATAACGAAACAAAGATAGAAGATAGGAGTGCAGTCTAAGTGCATAAGTTATAAATTATTTTTTAAAATAATCTCTGCAATTGTTTTAACCCTCCTCCTTAGAGTTATAGGCGCCATAATTTCAATCGCATCCATATAAGAAAAGAGCAAAGAAATTAGCTCATGGTTAATTTGTACAGTTATCTGAATTTCTACAAATGAACTATCTTTTCTTTTTATGGTCTGTGATCCATGAAGTGGTTTACTATTAATATAAGGCCATAAGTCATTTGAAATTCTTATTATTACGTTCTCGATTGGGGCATTATGATTTATTGTGACACCAACAACATCTTCAAAGTATTCCTCAAAGTCAAGAATATCATTTTTAATAAAGGGTTCTACTGATTCCTTTATGGATATTATCCTGTCAAGTGCCAAATTTGATAATAATTGGTAACCCTTGTTAAAACCAAATAAAAACCACCTATTGTTATATTGCTTTAAGTACCAGGGTGAAATAATTATATCAGTTTCAGTATCTTGTTTATAGCTTCGGTATTTTATATTTAGCACCTGTTGATACTTGATGGCATTAAATAAGTCAGTAAAAAAATGAAACCCTTTTAAATATGGATTGTGTTCAAATCCAACAATAGCTTTTGCATTGTTCTTTAACTTAAAAGTATTTTCTATTCTAATCTTCATTTCCTCAATCCAATCGAAGTGAGGTAATCCTGTAAATCTTGATAATATCGTTAGTGTTTCTTCAAGTTGTTCTGCCTCTGATTGGTTGATTCCAATATTTTTTATTGAAAAAGATTTGTCACTATACATGTAATATACTCTTCTTCCGCATTTTATTCTTTCCAATGGAATTGACCAGCCTTGTTCACTTTCCATAAAGGTTATGTCATCAAAGACCTGCCTTCTTTTGACACCATCTTCAATTCCGGAAAAGTCATAGATGGCTTCGTTACAGGCTTCAATCAAGTCTTCAATAAAGTATTTCCTCCCACTATTACTGAAACATCTATCTAGTGCGTGATACCTAATAGTAGCATGTTTATTAGTTGCCATTCCATTATTATTAAACAGGTGTGAAAATTGTTTTGTTTATTGTTCCCCTCCAACATATTGGCAATAATTGATCTTTAACAGTAGTTTTTGACCCCCCCTAGCTCTCCACATCCGGGCCTGTGGATCATTTCATATCGTTTTGGAGCGGCAACTATTTAATTATTTCCCTAATTTTAGCAATTAACATTACTCCAGGATAATATTCAGTTTGCTTTTCATATTTCTTGCATGAAGAATTATATAATTCTTCATGTAAAGTCCATAATCCAATCCAATTTGGCTGGGGTGTTAAATTTGACAAGTAGTTTTTTTGAGCTGTTATCATTGCGTTAAAATCACTCCCAAATTCACTTGGTTTATCGTTTTTTATTATTCGATAAAATGTAATAACCTGTAATGAAAAGAGAATAACACCCTTACAGCATTCACTATAAGTTTTTGCTTCATTTATAATATTCTCCAGCTGAGTATTGTTTGCATACTCCCAATTTTTAATTGTAGTTTTTCGAATATTATTATTTTTTGTTAGTGCATCATAATTGTGCTTAATCTCAATGAAGAAATCAGTATTTCTATATCTGCACCAATAGTCTAGCCATCCATTATAATCTTTAAAATCTTTATTTATTTTTTTATTCCACTTTCGTTCAATTGGCTGTTCCATCAGAAAAATGTCTGTAATAGTCGAAATAGCTGGTGCAAAGATTGAATGTAATTGTCTTTCTCTGTATGCAAATGGCGCATCATCAATTGAACGCATATATTTCGATGCTCTTTTTATGAATGCACTAAATAATTTATCCATAAAATCTGCGGCAATGCGTCTGCCTTCACCGTCGCGAATTTCATTTATAATATTTATTTTTCCACAGTTTCTAATTGTTTTCATTAATCTGTTTTTAAAATGCTTGTTTTTATCCTTTCCTTAATCTCTTCAATAGTATATGGTTCAATTCGTCTATGAATCATGGCATGGCAATTAGGGCAAACCGGCCTCAAATCATTAATAGGATCTACACTATACTCTTTACCTATTTTGGCAATCTGTCGCAAATGATGTACATGGATAAAATCTTTCCCGATTTCTCCATATACTTGCTGGAAATTCATTCCACAAACAACACAAGTAAGGCCGTAGTGATCTATACATACTTTTCTTGCATGGGGATTTCTTTCATACCTGGTCACGATTACATCATTTGGTAAGCCTTCTGTGTATTCCTTTTGAAATACTTTATCCGGTTCTGTGAAAGGATTGCTTCTAATATTTTGACTATTCAAGAAATCGAACCATACAGCTTCCAATTCATCAACAAATTCTGGCTGTATTTCGATTCCTGATGCCTGTGGAGTCCAATTGAATTTGACTAAATCACCTTGTT
>Ga0209408_1001692_pt1 | contig 13463 bp, 11 predicted proteins | sample AD_UKC107_MetaG_FD_184422 | JGI IMG/M metagenome (GOLD analysis project Ga0209408, IMG submission 184422) | Active sludge microbial communities of municipal wastewater-treating anaerobic digesters from Hong Kong - AD_UKC107_MetaG (SPAdes)... | ecosystem: Engineered > Bioreactor > Anaerobic >... | reverse complement strand
TGGCAATGTCATTCATAAACGAAATACGCGTTGCTAACATGGAATTCGCTGCATATTTGATCATTTCCGCAGAAGGCAGATCTGTAAAAAGCATTCTTTCACTCGATAACATAAAGGGTTTATACAACCTTGTCATTATTTCACGCGCCTTATCACTTTCCACTCCCACTACCACTCTATCTGGTGACATGAAGTCTTTGACAGCATTCCCTTCTTTCAAAAATTCCGGATTACTGGCAACATCAAAAGGAATAGATATCCCCCGCAAATTGAGAGCTTCAGATATTTTAGCCTTTACCATTTGGGCAGTTCCTACGGGTACCGTGCTTTTTGTAACAACTAAAATATACTTATTCATATGTACGCCAATAGTTTCAGCCACCTGCAAAACGTATTTCAAATCAGCTGAACCGTCCTCATCGGGCGGGGTCCCAACGGCAGAAAAAACCACCTCTACGTTATCTAAACATGAAGCTAGATCTGTTTCAAAGGTCAAACGTCCGGCCTGAACGTTTCGTTTGACCATTTCTTCCAATCCTGGTTCATAAATGGGGATAATACCTTTTTTCAGTTTTTCAATCTTTTCGATGTCGACATCAATGCAGGTAACATTAATGCCCATTTCGGAAAAACAGGTTCCGGTAACAAGACCGACATATCCTACTCCAACAATTGCGATATTCATAATATTAAAATTAGTTCACTAATGTCTGACAAAACCCAGTTTGTAAATTTTGAAAAAAATTATTGCTCAACTACGTTAGTGTTAAGAGTAAATTAATTATCATCCAAATAATAACTATTAAAGTTTGCTATGAGAATTAAGAATTGTTAACAGAAACGAACAATGCAATATTTTCGGAAACGAAGAATGCAATGTTTTTGGAAGCAATCGTGCAACATTTTCAGAAGCAATGGTACAATGATTTCGGAAGCAATGTTACAACGTTTGCAAAGGTAATTTATTTTTGTTTTTTTCTCATTCGTGTTATTCATGAACCACCGCTGTTGGTGGGATGTTTTTAGAATATTGTTTGCCTGTTTTTTAGTCTGTAACTGGTGCCGGAAAGCTGTATAAGTTGGCATTTAAAAAGGATTCTGTCAAGAAGGGCTGTGGCAAGAACTTCATCATCCAGGGCTTTTGCCCACTCAGCCGGGGATTTATTGGTGGTGATGATATAAGAGGTAGACTCGAAGGTGTTATTGACAAAGGAGAAAAACAGGTTGCCTTCTTCCTGACTCACAGATATATTCATCAGATCATCAATTACAATTACATGGGCTTCCCGCAGTCGTTTATATTCTTGTTTGGCACTAGGTATCAGATCTTTGGTTTTAAGCGTGTTTAAAATTTCTTCCATGCATCTGAAGTATGCCTTGTACCCTTTATTTATGGCATCATTACACAAGCCTGAGGCTATCAGGGTTTTACCCACACCACAGGGACCAGTAAGCATGATATTATAACATTCATCCACCCAGTGTAATTCTCTAAGCTGATTGAGCTGTGTGTTTGATATACCATTGGATAACGAGGAGTCATAGTTGTCCAGATTATGAGCCAAAGGCATTTTTGCAAGTTTACGTCTTTGAGCAAGTTGCTTTTCAGTTCTGCACTGCACTTCCTGTTCCAACACGGTGCAAAGGAAGTCATCATAACTGGGAGTGCCTTTTTGTGCAGCAATAAGTACATCAGAGGCATTGGCAAAAAGTGATGATAATCGAAGCCTTTTAGCATGAGCCTTAATCAGGGTTAGTTTATACTGTCCCATGGCTAACTGGCTATAAAGATGGTTTGATAGTCATCGATACTGCTCCGGTTTGGTTCAATATTGGCCATCATTCTGGCGGATTCATCTCCTAAGGGCTTAACGGGTAACACATCCTTTCGTTCATGGGAGCTGTTTCGTCCAAAGGTAGAGGCCAAAGCCTTGAAGTCGTTTGCGCTTTTGAAGCGATTGATATTACACAAAGTCAATGCCTGCTGACAGGCTTCCGATCCATAAACATCAAAACAATCAAGCAGTGTAGCCAGTTGATCCCTCATATATCGGGGATACATCTCTTTAATCTTGTTTAAAAAGACAGTTATTTCGTCCCTGTTGGTAAAAAGACTTTCAACTGTCTCTCGCATTTGCTCCATAGACGTACTACGATCACGACGATGATTCTTGTTAATGGTTAGATTCCCTTTGCCCGCAGGAATGAAGTGCCTGGCTATCACCACTCCTTCCGTGTCCGCAATGATAAGGAACCCGCTCTCTTCACTTAACAACACCTTGGATCCTTCATTGACATAGGTTCCGGGAGGTACCGAATAGGTGTTGCTTTTATAACGCACCGTATTGTTTTTTATAACCTTATGTCCTTTTGTTTCTTCCAAAACAGTGATTGGAATATAGGGAAGAAGATGTCGGCATTCCTCTTTCCATTCGTCGAACGGGATTTTACATGTTGTATTGTGAACCATGGCATTGCCAGTCCTTTGGAGCCATTTAACTGCCTCTTCATTCAAATCATCAACAGTGGTAAACTGTCGGTTCTGAAGGAAGTTCTGTTTGACGTATTTGACTACATTTTCGACTTTGCCTTTACTCTCGGGATCGGCCGGTCTGCAGAATATGGGCTTGAAGACGCTGCCCTTTACATAGCTGTCAAAAACCGTCGTCATGATATAGTCTCCGATGTTTTCATCGTATAGGAACACGGCATCCTGATCATAGATTATATTATGGGGAACGCCATGGAAGTACTCGAACGATTTCTCGTGAGCCATAACGGCTGCCTGGCTGTTAAAGGGCTTGTCCCGGAACCAGATATATTTGCAGCGACTATGACACAATATCATCGCCATGAAGTATACCTTCTTCCAACCTCCGGTGCCTGTCCTGAGCTTCTTTTGCCCAAAATCAACCTGGGCATATTCTCCGGGTTCGGCATCAGGAATGGGGCCGTATTGTCGTTCATTAAGGCTGATCTTTGCAATTCCAGTGTCTTGGCGTATCTTCATTACAAAGTTGTACACCGTCCTTGGTGTGATTGAGGGAAAGTCCGGGTATGCCTCTTTCAGCCAGTCATGCATTTGGGCTGATGATGTTTCCGGAAACAGTCGGAGTTTTTTAACAACAAACTCCTTGTAGAATTCCAATGAAAAAGGCTTATTTCCAATGTTGGCAATGTAACTCTCATACTCTTCACGACTCATACTTTGATACTTTTTGAGCGTGCGGTAATTGATCCTTAACTTTTTACTAATCCATCTCAGAGAATAATGTTGCCTGAGATACTCTTGAATCTTATCGTACATAAGCAGTAACGTGATTTTTTTTCTCTCCTTTGTTGTCATGACATTTCCTTTGCTTAAATGATGACTCAAAGGTCTTATTTATTTCGTTTTTACCGTTGTACGATTGTTTCCGTTTTTGTTGTAGAATTGTTTCTGATTTTATTGTAGGATTGTTTCCGTTTTTGTTGCACCCTGATTTCCGTTTTTGTTGTATTTGTCAGTTCCGGTTACAGATGCTTACCCTTTTCGCGCTTTTCGGCCTCCTCATTCGGAGCTTTTGAAGAAAAAATCTCCAGACTACGAGAGAGAAATTCTCTCTTCCAGGTGGATATCATTTGTGGGTTGATCCCGAAGCGCTTGGACAACTCGCTGAGTGTCTCTTGCTCCTTGATCGCTTCAATGGCTACTTGTGCTTTAAAAGTGGCACTGTGTTTTTTCCTGCTTGTGTTCATACGAGTAAAATTAATCATTTTATTAAATTTACCCAGTGGTCCGAATTTGCGGGAGTTATATAGACTACTTTCAACGATTTAATTCATAACAATAGAACAAATAAACTATTGATTTAAATAGTTATTGTAATATATTGATAAATATTCTTTTAGCGAATCTCTCCAATTCCTCATTAAATTGAGAGAGCGTATATTCAACTTCCTATTAACAAGTCTTTCAGAAATAGGACGAGTTGCAAAGTATCTTTCTTTGAAATAGTCTGAAGTAACTGGTGTCAGTTTAATTGAATCTTGCATACCTAATAATTTAATTAGTTCATTGGCAACCTCAAATCTACTAGTTTGTCCTTCACAAACCATATTATATAAACCCCAATACTCCTTTTCTATCAGAACCTTAACATTTTTTGCAAAATCATGTGTATAAGTTGGTGTTCCATCTTTATCATTAACAATCATAAGCTCTTTTTTTCCTTCTTTAATTTGCTGCATCAGTTTTTGAATAAATTTTTTGTCTTTTTTTGGACCAGCACCCATCATCCAACCTGCCCTGCAAACTAAAAATCGATTAGCATTTTCTACGACGAAACGTTCTCCCATATATTTAGAACGCGCGTAAACACCTAATGGATTTGGTTGGTCCCAGTCATCATACAATTCTTTAGATCCATCAAATATTCCGGCAGTTGAAATATAAAGTAACGGAATATTAAATTGATTCGCAATATATACTGCATTTTCAACGGAAAGTGTATTTGTTGCATAAGTGTCATCAATATTTTGTTCACAATACTCTAAATCGGTATATGCACCCAGATGAAAAAGGTAGTCAGGTTTAAATTCTATAACCTGTTTCAGATATTCATCATAATTGCGAAAATCTAAAAAACTCAACCAATTTTCATTTACATCTTTATCAGTACATTTTAAAATGTATGAATCTTTGAACTGTTGATAAAATGCTTCTCCTAGCATGCCACCACAACCGGCGATAAATATTTTTTTCATATTAATTATTTTTATCGTATAATAGTTTTTTCAAATTGGGAATTGTAATATTATAAAATAGACACTTTGTGTTAAACAAACTTGATTTAAAGTAGATTGGAATTTTTTTTATTAGTGAAATATTTTTTGTTTTCAATAAAATTTTTGTCCAAAATATGAAAAAAAGATTTGTTATAGCTAAATTATTATAATAACAAACTTCTTTGTTTTTTTTTAAAATATTTTTCAGAATCTCTTCTAGAAATTTTATATTTATTTCATTTGCGAATTCAGTATCAGATAAAATCTTAAATAAACTAATTTCTTCTTTTGACATTTGATGGGATAATGAATAATCCAAAATTTCTTTTCGTATTTGATTTGCTTTTTCTATTTGAATAGTTTTTTTTATCTGACTTGTGTTATTTTCGTGCCAACGATATTTTAAGAGAGGTTGTGGAAGGTTTGCAAGTTTTGTCTTTTTTGATATTTCAAACCACATAGCATAGTCTTCTGCAGGGCAAAGATCTTCGTTGTATTTATTAATATTCCAAACATCAAATATTGATTTTCTATACATGATTGTTGAATGTATCATTGGATTATTTATTATCATGTAAGCTTTGATTTCATCATCGGTAATTGGCATTCGCGAAATCTTTTTATTCTTGCCAAAAATAAAAGCATTTGTTCCACAAACGCCAACATCCTTATTCTTATTTAAGAAGAGTACTTGTTTTTCAATTCTATCAGGTAACGAAATATCATCATTGTCTTGTCTGGCAATGTATTCTCCCCTTGATAAATCGATTAATTTATTTAATGTTTTTACGTAACCATTATTCATCTCATTTTTATGGACAATTATTCTTGGATCTTTATAAGAGTTTAAAATCGCTAAAGAATTGTCTGTACTTCCATCATCGATAATTAGAAATTCAAAATCATTATAAGTTTGATTTAGAATACTGTTTATGGTTTCGTCAAGGTATTTAGCTGCATTATACACAGGCATTATTATCGAAACTTTTGGTGTTGCCATTTATAAGATGTTAAGTATTAATTAAAAGGTCAATAACCAATTGTAAAAAGAGTTCTTAAGTGGTTTTTTAGTTACTGCAAGTATCTGTTTCCCATCAAATATTGTATCTCCGCTTTCAAGTTTTTTATCTATTTCGGGCCACTCAATAAATTCTACTTGAGTATTATATTTTGATGCAATTTGTATTGCAATCTGAGCTAAAGAAAATGTTTCACCAGAAATATTAAAAATTCTGTTTTCAGAATAAGGGTTTATAACAGTATCAAAAATTTGTGAACAAATATCTTCCACGTGAGTGAAAGTCCTTTTTTGATCACCGGTACCATAAAGAACAATATTTTCGTTAGAAGTAGCTTTTTTTAGAAAAAAACCAACCGTACCATATGAATAATCATCGGTAAAGAGATTCCCGTAAGGAATACAAATTCTGAAAATGTTATATTTTAGATTAAAATAGTTACTATATTGAATAATGGCTTGCTCTCCAAACCATTTGTTAAGTGCATAAATGGTTTTGAATTCTTTTTCAGCGTTTTCATCCAATTCTTTATCTTTAACTCCTTTGTAAATTAATCTAGTAGATGGGAATATTATTCTTGCATTAGATTTAAATATCCTAATTTGATTTAACAGATTTAATAATCCCTTTTCATTAATATCAATATAACTTTCGTATTTGTCATATCCGTTTAAAGTACCGGTAATTCCAGAGAAATAAAAGATATAATCTACATCCATCTCTATTTTGGTTAAATGATCTTTCTGAGATATATCTATTGAATTATATTTAGAGATCGGCATCAATGGAAATTCTGAAGTATCATATCCATAAATAAACCATCCTTTTCCGATAAGAAAAGCACTTAAATGCTTGCCTATATAACCATTACAACCAATTACCACTGCTTTCATAGTTGTATTTTTTTTGATCTTTCTTTAATTTCAGTAAGAGTCTTGCTTTGATCAAGAATGTCTTGAAATTTTGATTCATGTTCTTTTTTCTCTATACATTGTTGAAACTCGATAAGAATTTTTAAAAAATGGTTATCTGGAATGATATTCGTTATTACTTTTTTATCTTGATTTTCCAATAATATTTGAGTCGTTTCAAATGGTTTGGGCGTAAACGCCTTATCTACAAAAAGTCGTCCTTTTGACCCCCAAAATTCATAATTACACTGGTAGTAATTATCAAAACCAAAAGATAGTTGAGATACGATGCCCTTTCTATTTTTTAAAGTTACACTACCATTGATATCGATATTTCTTTGTGAATCAATGTATAAGACAGAACTAATTACATCTTGATGATCGCCCAAAAACCATCGGCTAGCCATTACGGTATAGGCACCAGCATCTAATAAAGACCCACCACCTAAATCATTGTCATATCTAAAATTAGTAGGATTCAGCGGCGGAAAGCCAAATTGTGATCGGAACAATTTAACTGAACCAATATTTCCTTTGTTAATGTTCTGCCAAACAACTTGGTGTTGATGGTGATATTTAAACATGAAGTTTTCCATTAGCAATAAATTCTTAGACCTTGCAAGTTCAACTAATCGTTGCGTTGAATTGTAATCTAATGCCAACGATTTCTCAACTAAAACATGTTTACCTGAAATCAACGCTTTTGAAATCCATTCATTATGCAAACCAGTTGGCAAAGGCATATAAATTGCATCGATGTCATCACGGTCAATAAGATTTTCATACCCTATTATTGCTGAAGTGTTGAAATCATGGGCAAACTGTTGTGCTTTTTTATATGTTCTACTTGCAATTGCAACTAGTTCAAAATTATCAGGCAAATTTTTAATTGCCGGGATAACCATTCGTTGTGCAATATTTGCACAACCCATTACACCAATTCGTATTTTTTTCATGAGAAATCTTAATGAAAAGTTATAGCTGCAAGAAGACTTCTTGCTTGAATATTCAGGTAGTTATTATACTTAATAAAACTAAATAACTGATTAAGAGTCATCCAGCAGTAATTCTCTGGAACAAATTCGGGGAAATTTTCTGAAGCTTCAATTATCATATTTAAGTTTTGTTCTAGATAAAATCTTCCCCCTTCTTCCGATTGAAATGTTTTAAAAATAATTCTATCTTTTGGTACATTAAGGAATTCATTAATGAATGGGACTTCGTATTCATTGACCCCTGTTCTGTAGTTGCCGGTAAGACACTGAACAGTAGGTGCAAGTTCCAAAATATCAAAATTCCCGGCCTCAATTTTCGCTTGAACAAGGAAATGATAAATTCCTTTTATCTTTTTCACGATAAATCCAATTAGGCCTTCTTGTGCTGATCTCACAAGCGGTTGAGACCAATTTAAAACTTCTCTGTTTTCGATAAAGATATTGGCACCTATTACCGAAAAATATTTGTTTTCAATATGATGAATTTCTGTTCCAGATACAATCCAATCTTTAACTTGATTTAAAGGTATTCTATTAACTTCAAGTTCGTATTTTGATTTTAAATTGGTAATCCATGAAATAATTTCTTCAATTGATTTTAAAGAGATTTCATTAGTTAAAGCAGAGTGAAGCATTTCTTGATTTGATTTGTAGAATAATCCATCAGAATTAAGAAATGTCAATTCAGACATTAAATATGTTCCAAAGCTGATACCTGAAATTACAGTTCTGGTATCCATGTTTATTAAATTATCGGTAAGCAAAAGGTGTTTTATTTGGCCTAGCGTTAACCAACAAAAATTTTCATATACTTGAATATCTTCATTCACCTCAATAATAATGTTTCTATTTCTTTTTTTTAAAAATCTAGCTCCTTGCTCTGACTGAAGTTGGTCCAATAATACATCAACTTTTTTCCCTCCATTAAAATATTCCAGATATAAAGGAGATTTCCCTTTATGAACTCTTGAATAATTGCTTTTTGTTGCTTGTAGAGTAGGAGAAAGCTGAACACAATTAATGTTGCCAGGTTCGATTTTGGCTTGCATTAAGAAATGTAGAACTCCATCAATTTTTTTTGTAATAATTCCCAAAAATCCAATTTCGGGCTGATTTATTATTGGTTGAGTCCATGAGCTAACACCACCCCAGTTGGTTTTTACTTCAATTCCCTCTATGGAAAAGAATTTTTTGGTCACATGCTGTAAGTTTCCGGTTAAGGCATCGAAGCCCCATTTATGCAGTTTGGAAAAGGGGATAAGATCAATTTTAACATCCACAGCCCTTCTTCTTTCATTAATCCATTGAAAAAACTGATCCGTCTTAATGTTTATGCCCTCAACTTCGAGTGCAGAGCGAAGAAATGATATTTCTATTTCTTTAATCTTCATGTTTAAATTTTTACCAATAATCGTAAACTATTAAATTATTTGTGTAAAATCAGGTTATATATATCAAGAATCCGTTCCCCATAAATTGAGCTAGAGAATAGTTGTTGATACCTTTCTTTTGCGTTATCCCCCAAATTATTACGCCTAAAATAATATAGCTCAATAATCTTATATGCAAGATTCTGGGCGAGGTAATCTGTGTCCGCTGGGATAATTATTCCACTTTGATTGTCTTCAAGTTCTTCCCTGATTCCAGCAAAATCAGTAGCTAATATAGCTTTTCCTAAATTCATTGCAGATAATATTACCAATGGCATATCTTCTCCGGCAATAGAGGTAAAAACAAATAAATCGCAGCTATTTATGTAGTTAGTAGATTGACTTTGATATCCAAGGAAATGAACCTGTTTATTCAAATTAAAAGAATCAGCATATTGCTTTAAACGTGTTTCTTCTTCGCCATTTCCAATTAGCAATAAGCTAATTTTTTCAAAAACAATCGGATTTTGAATTCTAATTAGATTAAGTGCTTCGAGTAAATATATTTGCCCTTTTCTTTTTGATAAAAATCCAATGTTGCATAAGACAAAATCTGTTTGCTTTATTTGCAATTTTTTTAATAAATCTTCTCTACTTATTGTTACCGGCTCTTCTAAAATTGTATTTGGTACTTGAATAATTTTGTCAGCATCAAAATTTCGATAGTTCACTAACTTCTCCTTGGCATGTTTTGAGGCAGTAATGAAGTAATTTGCATTATTGCTAATATATCTGTCAAAATATTTTTGAATTGGACTCTTTGTTTTAAAAGTTGTGTTGTTTATCTGATATACTACTGGTGTTTTTTTAATTAGTTTTGATGCAAAAACCATAGTACTGCATGAGCTTGCACCCGGGTAGCCACCATTGTTGATGTGAATGATATCAGGTGATAATTTCAATAATATATAGATTTGAATAAGAAAATTGTAAATAAAGAATATGCCAATTTTGTCAATGACATAAAATGGCAGCTTTATCATTTTTTTTATTGTAGTGGGAATATTTAATAGTTCTATTTTATAGAATAAGGTTCCATTACTTGCAATGGCAACCGGGAATAGTATGTTTTTTCTTTCTTCTGCGCTATATTCCTTATTTATAGCTTCCTGGTAGATATTATGATTTCTATAAACAAAAGTTATATGGAAATGTTCCTGTATAATTTTATTTTTAATAATGAATGAAATTAGTTTTTCACTACCTCCGTATATATAGCAATCGGAATAAATTAAAAGTTTATGTTTTCCCATAATCCTCTTTACTTTGCCTACATATTTTTTAGTGATTCTGATAACTAAATTAAAATTATCGACTAAAAGTTGCAATAATACTGGTTAACGTTTTTCTCAATTTTGACGACACTAGATACTGAATCGTAAAAGCAAATGCCATAATAAATGCTGCAACAATTGCAACAATTAGAAAGTTTATTCCTGATTTTTCAACAGGCAAATGATCAATTGTTATATAAGATGTTGCTATTATGAATAATAGTGGTAGCAGCATTGGAATTAAAAATTCTTTTATTGATTGAAAGACACCAATTTTTAAAAAACTAATCATTATAACATAATAACCAATTGCTGAACCTGCAAATGCTATTAATTTAAAGATAGCAAATGAATTTAGTCCTAAAAAATGATAAGTAGAAATTATGCCAGTCCAATATATAATTGGGATTAATGTGTTTATCAGGTATATTTCTTTTATTCGTTCTTTTGCCATTAGAAAAATGCCTGTGGGATAGGTAATAAATGCAAAAAGATTGCATAAAACTAAAAACTGAGTAATACCTACAGATTCAGTGTAATCGGCACCAACCCAGGAAAGAATAAGTGGTGATGCCAATAAGGTAATTGTGACAATTGGGAAAACTACAATTGGTGCCAATAGTGTTATTACTTTTAAATATAACGATTTTTGACCTTCTTCGTCATCAACACCGACAAAATGGTTGAAACGCGCATTAAATGGTGAAAAGATAATTCCCAGAATACTACGAAAAAAAGATAATAATGTAAGGCCTATGGCATATATAGCCACCTGATTTGGGCCCAATAATTTTCCAATAACCGCTGGATCTAATTCATAATAAAGTATCCAGGTAAATGTTAGATATAAACTGGTGAATGCAAGCGTTTTAGTTTTAGCAAATACATTTTTATCAAAATGTATTGATTTTAGAAGAAACTTAAAGTCATAGTTGTAGCGCTTTTTAGCTATGAATAGTGTTAATAGTGCTGCAAAAAGATTGATGATCTGTATAAATAAAAAATAACCGACAATATGGTATTCTCCATTTCTAAAAAAACATAATACTGAAATTATTTTTAGAAGACTGGCAACGATATTGGTGCGTTGAATAATGTAATCTTCTAGACGTATTCCATAGATCATTTGCAATAACCGTTGCAATAAGGTAACAGGTGTGAATAATGCTAAAATTAGCAGCAGTGAAGAGGCTATCGTTTCTTGTTTCTCAAACGCAAGATTCTTAATTAAGAACTCAGGATGAAAGCTTAATGTTAGGAATCCTACTGAAAAAAACAATAAAAAAACCAATAAAATAAAAGTTGTAAATCCTATTACTTTTATTTCTTCCTGACGTTTGCCTTTCGCGAAATATTCAGCGGCATATTTTTGACCTGCACTCAAAAAACCTAAATCGGCATAAGCTAGAAAGATAGAAACCGAAATACAAACGGTATAAATACCATAGATTTCTGGCTCGGAAGTAAGATAAGGTATTACAATGAACATGGAAAGGAAGTTTAAAACAAGTGAAACTCCTTGCCATAGATAAATTTTAAGGTAATTCTTTGTATATGATTTTTGCATTATAGTTGTGAAACTGTTTCGATGAATATGTCTGATGATTTTCGACCTTCACTTGCTTTCGATGTGAGATATTTGTATTTGTATTCGTCATATTTATCCGTATCAACTTTTAAAGCAATATCTTCTCCTTGGTATGTATCGAAATGAATAACAGAGCTATTAAGAACATCAGATAGATGAAAAGTTAATTCATACAGCCGTGGCATAATTACTTTTTGAGATTCACTTGTAATAAAAATTATTGGTTTACCGCATAAAATAGGGAAACTTATTGATGTACTATGGTGAGTAATAGAGAATAGGCTATCTCTTACAAGTTCACATGTTTTGCCATATACGATTTTTCTTCCATTAAATGGGTTTTCTTTTTCATAGTTTAATGCTTTTGGATGTGCAGCAATTACAACGTCAATTTTCATTTTTTTCTCAATTGCTTCAAAAAAATTATTGATATTACTATAATAATCCGTTGGAGAAACTGTTTTAACGTTAATGATCTGCCAATCTGGATGAAAAGGCAAATAATCATCTAGAAAGACGCAATAATTATGCTTTACACTAATATTCTTATTTTTGCATATTAAAAATTTGTCAAAATCAAAATAATTGATATCAATTATTTTTGCCTTAAGATTATCAATAAAATATCCGGCTCCAATTGTTATAACTCCTTCTGATCCTGCACGGAATATAATGTCATAAGTTTTTATTATGCCAATTTTTTTTAACCAAGATGCAATTCTATTATTTATGCCATTTAACAATCTGTTATAATCAAAAGAGCGAATAGTTTCAATAATTTTAGTCGATTCTGTTTTAAAAAAAGATGGAAACATGCCTCTTGCAAAAAAGGCTAATTTGCATTTATGGACTGATAAAATTTGAAACAATCTTAAAACTTTATAGCCAAAGGTTATATTCGTAATAAATAACGTTTTCTTTTTATCTGTTTTTGATAATTCAACTTTAAGTTCCCGAAATGAATAAAACTTCTTTATTCCGGTAATATCCAGAGTATCTTTCAATATTAAATTTTTAAAATAGATTTGGGTAATATCCCAATATTCTAATTCGAATCCTTTATCAATACAGGTTTCAATATAATAATCCGTATAGACTTTTTTTGTAAGGGGCTGATAACTAATATAAACTATTTTTTTCATTTTGTTTGAACTGTATTGAAATATCTCAGTTAATTATTGATAAATAACGTAATTTTGGATAATTTGTGCAGCTAGCTTTGATGTCTAACAAGTTGTTTGTTCTTTTAAATAAAATTATTGACGGTATCAAAAGGTCTTTTACCCAAATTTCGATACCCCCTGTGAGGCCTTTCATAATTGTAATGTGTAAGCCACAGATCCAATTCATCCTGCAGGTCGTAAATAGAAGTATAAATTTTTTTTCTAAAGGCAACAAAGATAAATTCTTCTTTTACCGTGCGGTTGAACCGTTCCACAAAACCATTTGTTTTTGGTGATCTGACTTTTGTTGTACGGT
>Ga0209408_1001691_pt1 | contig 13464 bp, 7 predicted proteins | sample AD_UKC107_MetaG_FD_184422 | JGI IMG/M metagenome (GOLD analysis project Ga0209408, IMG submission 184422) | Active sludge microbial communities of municipal wastewater-treating anaerobic digesters from Hong Kong - AD_UKC107_MetaG (SPAdes)... | ecosystem: Engineered > Bioreactor > Anaerobic >... | reverse complement strand
GATTACTACCGTTCCTTCTATTCCAGCGGTGAGGTGCAGAGGCTCTTCGCGGCAGAACACACAGGGCTGCTTTCCAGGGTCGACCGGGAGAGGATAGAGAGCCAGTTCAAGGCTTCCTCGCGGAAGCCATGGTATCCCAATCTGCTTTCCTCCACACCTACTCTGGAGATGGGTATAGACATCGGTGATCTTTCATCACTCATTCTCTGCTCGGTGCCGCCATCCCAGGCAAGCTATCTGCAGAGGACGGGTCGAGCCGGCCGTCGCGACGGCAATGCTCTTACATTGACTGTTGCGGCAGGTCGTCCCCATGACTTGTATTTCTATTCGGATCCTTTGCTGATGATACAGGGGGATGTGGCCACGCCGGATGTGTTCCTGGGGGCCGGGGCGGTGCTTGCCCGTCAGCTCGCGGCGTACTGTTTCGACAAATGGGTTGAATCAGGGGCGGATGCTTCTTCAGTGCCTGCGGAGCTTGCGTCGGTATTCGGTTCCCTTGATTCCTCGGATCAGCGGAAGTTTCCCTGGAACCTGCTTTCATTCGTTTCTTCTAACGCGGATTCGCTCTTCTCCGGTTTTTCTTCGCTGTTCTCCGATTCCCTTTCCGCTGAGGTGTACGATCAGCTTCGGCTTGTTACACATGGGGGAGCGGACGCTGCCAGCCTTCACACACAGGTGGTGCAAGGGCTTCTGCAGTGCAGGGATTCCAGGGACGGCTTCAGGAAAACCGTTCGAAGCCTGAATACCAGGCTGCGCAGAAAAGAGGCTGAGATTGCACGGAGCACCTCCTGGGAGAAGGAGAAGTCGGAGCTTTTCACCGAGAAGAAAGCATTTCAGCAGCTTGCTTCCGATGTGGACAAGAAGAGCACATTCAACTTCCTTACAGATGAGGGCATTCTGCCTAACTACGCCTTCCCCGAAGCGGGGGTGCAGCTGAAATCGGTGGTTTACAGGAAGAGGAGTGCCGGAGGTACCGATACCTGGTCTTACGAGTATGAGAGGGCCGCTTCAGCGGCTATCAGTGAACTCGTTCCCGGAAGCCATTTCTACGCCGAGGGGCGGAGGGTGCGTATTGACCAGGTGGACATGAAGCAGTCTGAGATCGAGGAATGGCGATTCTGTGACCAGTGCTCACATTCAGAGCCGTTCTCATCTGAAGATACACGAACATCATGCCCGAACTGCGGCAGCCCCATGTGGGCGGATGAGGGGCAGAAGAGGCCCATGGTCCGCCTGCGGCAGGTGTTCGCCACAACTGCTGACAGGGAAAGCAGGATAGCGGACGACTCCGACGAGAGAAGACCCGCCTTCTACAACAGGCAGATACTGGTGGACTTCGACCGGGTGGCTGTTGAGAGTGCCTGGAGGCTGTCCGGTGAAGAGCTGCCCTTTGGTTTCGAGTACCTCAGCAGAGTTACCTTCAGGGAGATAAACTTCGGGGAACAGAGCTCCTTCGGCGAACAGGTGCGAATAGCAGGCAAGGAGATTCCCAGGAACGGTTTCAGGATATGCCGGCACTGCGGTAAAGTGCAGTTCGGAAAGAAGACTCTGCATACATTCACCTGCCCGGCCAGGGATAAGGAAGACGACTCCAATTTCATTAAAACGCTTTACCTTTACCGTGACTTTTCCTCCGAGGCGGTTCGCTTCCTTCTGCCCGTTTCAGCAATGTCCGGGGAGGGAGTTCTGGACTCCTTCGTGGCGGCGCTGCAGCTTGGGCTTCGGCTGAAGTACGGAGGCTCCGTGGATCACCTGCGGGTGACCACAGCCGACGAGCCGGTGAAAGACTCGGTGATGAGAAAAACCTATCTTGTTCTCTATGATACGGTACCAGGCGGAACCGGTTACCTGAAGAACCTCATGTCAGAGCCTTCGAACCTGTTCGAGATATTCCTGCTGGCCAGGGACCGGATGAAATCCTGCTCATGCTGCACAGACCCGGAAAAGGACGGATGCTACAGCTGCCTGTACGCATACCGGGACAGCATGAAGATGCACTCCATCTCCAGGGACACCGCCATTGAGTTCCTGGGGAAGATACTTTCCAGGCAGGGTGATGTGGAGGAAACGCCCTCACTGAACACCATAGGAATGAACACCCTTCTTGAGAGCGAGCTGGAAAGTTTCTTCATAGAAAAGCTTGCCGGTGTTGCAGGCATAGAGCTGAAGAACCAGATAGTGAACGGCAAGCAGGGTTATTATCTGAAGGCCGGTGAAAAAGCCTGGAATGTAGAACCGCAGGTCTCCCTTGATGTTGCAGTTCCATCCAGGGCCGATTTCGTTTTCTACCCCATGTTTTCGTCACCCGGAGTAAAGCCCGTGGCGCTGTTCACCGACGGGTATTCCTACCACAAGGACAGGATGGGTATGGATATGCTCCAGCGCACGGCGATAGTGCGCTCCGGCGACTACCATGTCTGGTCCCTTTCCTGGAACGATGTGGCGGAGTGCTCTGGCGAACACTTCACGGACCTGCTTCATCCCGAGTCTTCCTCAGTTCGTGATCTGTTCGACAGAATGAGGGACTCTCTGAACACTGGAGATGTTCACAGGCTGTCCGGCAGGGATTCCTTCACCTGGCTCGCCGCTTATTTTCAGGAGCCACTGGCTCAGGTATGGATGAAACACGCCTGGGCATTCTGTTTCGCCAATCTGGATCCGGCATCCCTCACCGATGATACTGTTGCCTTTCACTGGAAACGGCAATTGGAAGGGCTGAGCAGGGACGCGGCTGTTCTGATGACGGATGGGGAAGGGGAAGCCTGCGGTTCCTTTACTGCTGGCGCTATCTCTCTGTTTGCCAGTCAGGAAAAGGAGTCAATCCGCAGGTACGACTTTGGTGCGATGAAGGTTCTTCTCTACCTGGATGACAGGGTAAGGGAAGAGGGCTTCCGCAAAGACTGGAACAGTTATCTGCGATTGCTTGATCTGCTGCAGTTCCTGCCGGGCTGCGTTGCCTTTGCGGCAACATCATTTGAGCTGAGCGTGGAAACTGAAGCCCTGTGCAAGTCCACTGCAGTTTCAGGTTCCACGGGAAGTGCCGATGGGCAGTGGATGGAAGTACATGAACTGGTTCTCCCCTCGCTTGGTACTCTCTGCACAAGACTTCAGAATGGAGGGGCTCCCCCTCCCGAGGTGGGCCTGGACATAGCAGGACCGGGCGGCGCGGTGCTTTGCCAGGGAGAGCTTGTCTGGAGATCGAAAAACCTTATCGTAGTTACAGATGAATTCGTAAAATACAGTGAAGCCCTGGCTGACCTGGGCTGGCGGGTGGTTGCCTCAGGCGAGGCCTTGGAGAAGCCGATGCTTCTGCTGTCACATTTTAAGGGAGGTCATCAGGAATGAGTAACGCTCCCGTTGTTGCCATAGGTGCCGATTTTTTCTCGGCTTATGCGGACATACCCCGGAAGAAGCAGGGGAAGGTCCGGGAGTTCATAGACAAGTTCAGGATTAATCCGACTGCTTCCGGGATCAACTACGAAAAAATAAGGGATGGCGGTGTCGGGTTCTTCTCGGTCAGGATAGACAAGGCTTACAGAGGTATCGTGCACAAGCCCGACTCGGGGAATACATACATCCTGCTATGGGTCGACCATCATGATGACGCCTACGACTGGGCCAGAAGACACAAGGTCTCAGTGCATCCGGAGACCGGAAGTCTCCAGGTCATAGATGCCTCGGTTGTATCATCAGTTCCTGAAACTTCCCCTGCCCGGGCTGATGAAGAGATCCCCCCTTTGCTGAGAAAACTGAAGGACAGGCATCTGGCGTCCTTCGGCGTTCCGGAAGAGGTCATTCCCGCCTTGAGGGCAGTAACCACAGAGGATGAGCTGGATGCCATGGCCAGGGTATTGCCCGAGGAAGCATATGACTGTCTTCTCCTGTTCGTTTCCGGTTGCACCGTACAGGAGATAATGGCTGAGATATCCCCCGATGAACCTGAAACGGTTGATACCGAAGACATCGAGAAAGCTCTGCAGCATTCCGATTCGAAACGGCGTTTCTGGGTGGTAGAGGATGAGATTGAGCTTGCGGCCATGCTTGCCGCGCCCCTTGAGAAGTGGAGGGTGTTCCTTCATCCCAGCCAGAGAAGGCTGGTGGAGCGGGACTGGAACGGTCCCGTTCGTGTCCTCGGCGGCGCCGGCACCGGAAAGACCGTAGCGGCAATACACAGAACGAAATGGCTTGCTGAGAACCGTTTCACTGGCGACAGCGACAGAATACTCTTCACAACATTCACGAAGAACCTGGCGGAGGACATCAGGACCGCCCTTGAATCCATTACCACTCCGGAGGTGATGAAGCGCATAGAGATCACAAACCTGGATGAATGGGTTTACAAGTTTCTGAAGAGGAACGACTACGGGTTTGCTCCCGCCTACGGGCATATCACCGATCCATTCTGGGAAAAAGCCCTGTCAGTTGCTCCCTCCGGGTTTGACGACTCGTTCTTCAGGGAGGAATGGGGTAAAGTGATCCTCGACCGGGGAATAGACACCCTGGAGGAGTACCTGCACTGCTCAAGGTCCGGCCGCGGCACTCCTCTCTCCAGGGCACAGCGGAAATCTATCTGGCCGGTATTCCAGGAGTTCAGGAGCATTCTTGCCGAACACTCCTACAAAGCCCCCCTTGATGCCATGAGGGATGCCGCCAACCTGATAAGGGAGAAGAAAGGTCTCCTTCCATACAAAGCTGTTATCGTTGATGAGGCGCAGGACCTGGGACCCCGGGAATTCAGCCTGATCAATGCACTTGTTATGGATACGGAACCTGAGAACAGCTTGTTCATAGTGGGGGATGCGCACCAGAGGATCTACGGCAAGAAGGTGGTACTCAGGCGGGTAGGCATAAACATCATGGGCCGAAGCCGGAAACTCCGCATCAATTACCGCACAACCGAGGAAAACAGGAACTGGGCCGTGGCTCTTCTCAGCGGTGTCCCCTTCGATGACCTCAACGGAGGGTGGGACGACCAGAGCGGCTACAAGTCACTCATGCATGGAGCCGTTCCAGAGGTGCACAGGTTTGACAGTTTTCAGGAAGAGATCGCTTTCATCATAGAGAAGCTTACACCTCTGCTGCCCGAAGTGGGAAAACTGGACCGGGTCTGCATTGCCCTCAGAACCAACAAGCTGGTTCAGCAGTATGCCGAGGAACTGGGCAGACATGGCCTCAAACCCTGTGTGATCAAACCATCGGAGAAGCATGACCCGGAAAGACACGGTGTAAGAATAGCCACCATGCACCGGGTCAAAGGCCTGGAGTTCGATACGATGATCATTGCTTCGGCGAACGAAGGGATCATTCCCCATCACAAGGCTGTTTCAGGAAGTGATTCCATAACGGAAGAGGAAGGTCTGGTATCGGAAAAGGCCCTACTGTATGTTGCTGTGACAAGGGCGAGGAATAATGTTCTGATCACTGGCTATGGGGAGATGAGCGGGTTTCTCCTGAACGAGAACAGCGATGGAGCCTTGCATTGATAAGAACATATGTTGGAGTGACAGACAGAGAGTGGTTCGATTTCCTTCGGAAAAGACCAGAGGTAAATGAGATCAACTTCTGGCAGCCTTCTGGCAAAACTCAGTTCAGAGCTCTTCAGCCGGGTGAGATGTTCCTTTTCAAGCTTCACAGTCCCTTGAACTACATTGTGGGCGGGGGAGTATTCGCCCACTCAAGCATTCTTCCCATCAGCCTTGCATGGGAAGCATTCGGTCTGGGAAACGGCGCTTCCGACCTTATGGAAATGAAGAGGAAGGTTGCGAAGTACAGACGAACACAGGTTTCTCACTTTGAAGACTACAAGGTAGGCTGCATTCTGCTTGAACAGCCATTCTTCTTTGCAGAGAAGGATTGGATCCCCATTCCCTCTGACTGGAAACCCAACATCGTTTCCGGAAAGGGATATGACCTCAGCGTTCAGCCCGGCAGGGGGCTGTGGAGTGAAGTTAGCGCCAGGATTGCCCAGCGTTCGGGTGAATCCGCCGCTCTTGAAGTACCCGCCTATGGTGAGCCGGTTCTGGTGACACCCAGACTTGGGCAGGGCGCTTTCAGGGTCCTGGTGACCGATGGCTACCAGAGGCGCTGTGCTTTCTCTGGCGAGAGAACCTTACCCGCACTGGACGCAGCTCACATCAAACCCTTTTCTCTCGAGCAGTCCCACAGAGTAAAGAACGGCATTCTTTTACGAAAGGACATTCACGCTCTTTTCGACTCCGGGTATGTAACTGTTTCGCCGGATTTCCACATCGAGGTTAGCAGAAGGATCAAAGAGGAATTCGAGAACGGCAGAGACTACTACAAGCTGCATGGAACTGAAATGAGAATGCCTGTGAGACCAGAAATGAAGCCGGCTGTTTCCGCTCTGGTGTGGCATAACGAAGAGGTTTACAGAGGATAAGCACCATTACTCTATAAATGAAAGCATGAAGGAATGGATAGCATCTGGATAGTTTCTGCTGTGCAATCAATTGCAACAATAGTACTTGCAGTACTTACTTATTCCTATGTAAAGGAAACACGTGCTCTAAGGAGTCAGTCAAAACAAGCACTTGAAGATGGTCGCAGAGAACGTCTATCAGCTCTTCTCCCATTTCTTGTTGTTAGGCAAACAGTGTACTCGCCACAGGAGTATAAGCGGATATTTCTGACTAACATAGGACGCGGTGCAGCAATGAAGATTGAATTTCGTTCCGAAGTGCTTTTAGGTCATAATTCACTGCCACATATATATGATGACAAGCTCCAGATGGGAAACTGTATTCAAACGCGACCCCTTATTAATGGAGAAGCACTGGCACCTGGAAATGGAAGCGTAGAAACTGGTGTATTACTGCATACGGTTAGCCATGATAATGACATGTTTCCACTCAACGCAGCTTTAGCTAGAGCCCTTATGTTCTATGAAGATTCAATAGGGCGTGGATTTGTTACTATGCTCTTCAATGGTGAGTATATCCAAGGATTGCTTTATGATTCTTCTCTTTCTTGGGATAAGAAAAGACAATCAAGGGAGGAATTTATGAAAGATATGAGCCTTTCTTCGCTTAAGGAAAAAGCTGAGGCTTTGCGTGAATCAACTTCAAGGGATCTCTGGGATAGTGAAAGTTTCATTGCGAGAAGATATGAATAAAGATAATACGAAGGCTTACTGGCTCCTCGGCGCCGTTATCGACGGAGTCGACCAAGTAGACCGCTTTGTTCGCGAGGGCATCTGGGAACATGGGTATGCTGATAGGTACATTGATAAGATCAAGTCCGTTCAAGTCGGTGATCGAGTTGCCATCAAGGCATCATATACCCGTTCGAAGAATCTTCCTTTCGATAATCACGGAAACATTGTTTCCTGTATTTCGATCAAAGCTGTTGGTACGGTTACGGGCAACCCAGGAGATGGGAGACGATTGCTTGTTGACTGGACGAAGCTGGCTGAGCCCAAGGAATGGTATTTCTACACGCAGATTCGTACTGTGTGGGAAGTGCATCCGGGAAACTGGGCCTCCGATGCCCTGATTCGCTTTGTTTTCGAGGATCAGCCCCAGGATCTGGAGAGGTTCATCAATCATCCCTTCTGGTTCGACAGGTACGGGGATCGTGATTCCGTGAGTGTCTACCGCTATGACTGGGCTCGTTTCTATGCCACGGTTGCTGACAACCTGCTTGCATATCGCAAAGATCGTTCTGCTCTTGTTGCCTGGATGCATCAGATGGCGTCTGAGGTTGATGGTGTTTTCCATCTTACGGATAAGGACGCTTCTGGTAATGTTGTTCCTCTTTCTGACATTGATCCATTTTCCGCCATGGGCACTTTCAACAGGAGTCTCACCAGTGAGAAGAGAAGAATCATTGCTTCAAGATTTAAGGAATTCCTTGATGTGGGTGAGGTGGTTCCCGGCAGTTTCTCAGGAATCCCTATTCTGGACAACAGGAACTCACTGTTCATCAAGAGTGAGAAGGACAGGGGTCCTGATGACATAGAAATTCTCTGGGATGTTTTCTACGAGGCGATTCGGCTTGCAGACGGAGGAGACGACTACGATTCCTCGGCTTTTGTAGAGGCGTATGACAAAGCCGCTGCATTGCCCGGTGTGGGCTGGAATCTAACAATGGGCCTTTACTGGATAAGACCATGGGCGTTCATTCCACTGGATACCAATACCAGAGAATACATCAAGAATGTGCTGGGTATTGAGGTGGAAACTTCAGGCCCTAAGGGGCGTTGCACTGGCAGCGAGTATCTATCGGTGAATGACGCGGTTCTGGAGAAGTTGCTTGAAGAGGATTCTCCCGTGCATTCCATTCCGGTCCTTTCCACCATTGCCGGTGGCTGGGAATCTTCCATCTCTGTTGCTGATACAGTCGCTGCTCGGCTGGAGGAGTTCAAAACTCTCGTGCTTCGGTCTTTTCCTTCACTTTCTGATGTATCTGATCCGCTGTTCCAGTCTGAAGAGGTTGAATACAAGAGGGAAGCTTCTGCTCTGGTTAGGTCTTTGATTCCTGAGTCTGTGTTCTCTTCGATGATGGAGGCTGGGGAGTATTCCGAATTGATTGCTCTGCTCAGGTCGGCGGGGAGCAAGACTAACCTGCTTTACCTGGGAACTCCTGCTCAGGGTGACCTTGCCCCTCTCTGCAATGACTATTCCGATGAAGAGGCGTTGTGCAGGGCATTCTATGATTTGATATGGGGATCTGGGGAGAGTTGGGAAAGGCTGGACTCTTTCTATTCCTTTGTTAGTTCAGCTGGTTTACCTGTTCGTTGGCCCACTGCTACTTACTACCTTTTCCTTGTACATCCCTCTACGGAGATGTTCGTTAAGCCGGGGGTGATGAAGTGGCTGTTGGAGTTCTTCTCGATGCCCATGCTTTACGAGAGCAATCCAACCGGCCAGCTTTACAGGGAGATACTTGAGCTTTGTGAGGAGCTTAAGAGTCAGCTTTCCTCATGGGGCGTTACCGATATGATAGAGTTGAACAGCCTTATCTGGGCTGCATATAAAGCACCCGATAAAGATTCTATTGTTGCTGAACCGGAAGAGGTTTATGAGATGAATCCGGATTCGCTGTTTACTTCCCGGACCTTTGAGCTGCTGTCCATGCTTCACAAGGATCCCACGAAGGAGTTCTACGCTGCTTATGCCGATGAATTCAAGGAGTATCTGCGGGAGCCCATGAAGAGGCTCTTTGCTGAGATTGCTTCGGGTATGCCGCCTGAGTTCAGCGAGCACCTGGAGACTTCACGAAAGCTCTTTTCCCGAATACCGAAGAATGACTGGGGGCAAGGTGGAGCATGGGACTTCTACTGGGGAGCTTTCTACCCGAAGGGTGAGAAGAGAATTACTGCCAGCCAGCTATTCATGCTCATTGACAGGCATGGTGTTCGCTATGGTTTCAGCCATGGTCAGTATGCTGAGAATAGCAGGATCTGGTTGAGGGATTTCCTCAAGTCTAGCTCTCCTGCTGTGAAGATACTGGGTGATTCCCTTTCCCGGATTCCCTCACTTGTGTTTTCGGCTCCATCAGCTTCAGTCAACGGAACACCACTGGAGCCAGGCTCCGGCTATCGCACATTTGATGAGTTCGTGAAGCACATAGATACAGCCGAGCTTGATCTCAGTGCGCACCTCAGCTCCGATGAGATTCTATCCTTGTCGTCTTCAGAGCTGGTGGAGAAGGTTTCGATTGCATTCAAAGCGCTGTTCCCCTTAATGTCTACCAGCCAGGAAGCTCTTGCCTCTCTCTTCTCCTTCGAAGATGATGATGAAGAGGAAGAAGCTCTTCCTCTGAACCCTCCGCTCAGTTTGGATGATATCCATTCCTCAACAGGTTATGATCATGCCTGGATAGAGAGAGCAGTTGCAGCCCTTCGTGACAAGAAGCAGTGCGTGCTTTACGGTCCTCCGGGAACCGGAAAGACATTCCTTGCAAAGAAGATTGCCTCGCATCTCATCGGTGGCGGGTTCGGTTTCTGCGATGTGGTGCAGTTCCATCCCAGTTACAGTTACGAGGACTTCATTGAGGGGCTGCGCCCGGTTGCTTCTTCAACCGGGTTGCTGGAATACATTCTTGTTGAAGGCAGGTTCAAGGAGTTCTGCGACAGGGCAAGGAAGCTTTCCGAGCCCTGCGTTCTGATAGTTGATGAGATAAACAGGGCGAACCTTTCCAGGGTGTTCGGGGAGCTGATGTACCTGCTTGAGTACAGAGAAGAGGAGATTACCCTGGCGGGAAGCAAGGAGAAGTTCTCCATTCCTTCCAATGTTTTCATCATTGGAACCATGAATACCGCAGACCGCTCCATTGCCCTGGTGGATCATGCCCTGCGGCGCAGGTTTGCGTTCGTTCATATGAAGCCTGACTATGATGTTCTTTCCCACTACCATTCTGATACTGGTTTCAGTGTAGACGGGCTGAGGAAGGTTCTTGAGAAGATCAACAAGGACATCGGCGACAGAAACTACTTCATCGGGGTGAGTTTCTTCCTGAAGAAGGACATTACCTCATCAATCTCTAATGTGTGGCAGCTTGAGATACTTCCCTACCTGGAGGAGTACTTCTTTGACCGGCCGGAGATCGCCGAGAAGTATTCCTGGAAGAATGTAGCCAAAGAGATAACCGGCATGGAGTGAGTTGATGCGCATCACCCTGCAGGAGTGGAAGAGCACTGAGTTCCCCAGGGGGGAGTTCGATTCCTTCGCCAGGGAGATACACGAGAACTACTCTGAGTATGTATCCGTAATCCACCCATCCTTCGACCATGAATGGCTGCTGCAGGCAAAGGGCTATGTGGGGTATCTGCCGTTTTCAGGCGGGGTGATAGAGATAGTACCCAAGGTGCCAGTTTCCAACCTGTTCGGAATGCTTGATGTGGCATTCGGGCTGAAGAGCTTCAAGGTGCTGGATGACAGCGTTGAGATGTCTTCATTGGCGGACTTCTACTCAAGACTTGCAAGCATTCTTTCCCACCGGGTGCTTGCCCGAAGCCGCAGGGGTCTCTTCAGAACCTACAGGGCCGAGAATGAATCCCTTGCGTTCATCCGTGGCCGCATCGATGTGCGGGAATCCCTGCGTTCACCGCTTGATCCAAGCATTTCATGCCACTACGAGGAGCATACCACCGATGTGATCGAGAACAGGCTCATTCTCTACACCCTTTCCACAATCTTGCGGTCCGGGTTGTGCGGTGAGAAGTACCTGCCTGTTGTTCGCCATGCCTACCGTGTGTTGAGCAGGTTTTCAACTCACGAACCTTTCTCATGGACTGATTGCATGGGAAGGCTCTACAACCGACTGAACGAGGATTACGAGCCAATGCACGGGCTTTGCAGGTTCTTCCTTGAGAGAATGGGGCCATGCCAGGGCAGGGGAGAGAGAAAGATGCTTCCTTTCGTAATAAGCATGCACCAGCTCTTCGAAGAGTTTGTTGCGGTGTGGCTTGCCAGGAAGCTCAAAGAAGACGGCAGATTCAACCTTAGCATTCAGTATTCCGTTGAGGCTGGATCCTTCACAATCAGACCTGATCTGGTAGTGGAGGACAGCCAGACTCGGATTCCCGTGCTTGTTGCAGATACCAAGTACAAGGCAAGTGACACGATTGACCAGGACGATGTTTACCAGGTTGTTGCCTATGCCCAGAAACTATCTTGCTCAGAAGCAGTTCTCATTTACCCATTCAGAAGCGATAACAGCTACAGCTACGACTGGAACGGGATTCTTACACGAACCGTGGCATTCGATCTGCAGCAGAGTCTAGATAGAGCTGGAGATTCGTTTCTCAAGGACATTTTTGAGTATGCTGCATTTAGAGTGTGCGATTATGGAGTAGCAAATGAGGCCTATTGACGAAAGACTTATCATATGATAAGTTTGAAGTGTGCTGAGAAGTGACGGCTACGAAACACCAGGTTCAGCTTTTCCTCAGGGAGTTCAAGATGGCTGCGGGAAAGGGAACTGGAATTGACTTCGCTGGAAGAGACAAGAACTGGGATACCCTTGCCTGTCTTAACATGACAACAGTAATGAGAAATGATCTGGTGCTGGGTCTTACCTGGAAAGACTACTGCCAGGGTCCTATGGAGGATGACAGCGGAAGACCAGGTGAGGTGTGGGTGTTCGGAGTGAGCGTTTTGGGTTTGGAAGTCTATATCAAGCTGAAGCTTGTTAAGAGTTCTCATCCGAAGTGCATTTCTTTCCACAAGGCCGAGTACCCTCTTGAGTATCCCTTCAGGAGCTGAGATGATAAGAACAGAGTTCTGCCCGTATTGTGAAGAAGATCAGCCCATCGAAACCATCGAGAGAGATGAGGAAGTAACGGTAAGAGGAGAGATATTTTGCGTTTCCGCCCTAGTACACCGATGCACTCATTGCGGGGATGAGTTTTCCCGCTCAACCGATTCCCTTGATCCAGTTGATGCGGCTTTTTCCCTGTATCGGGAAAAGCATGGGATGCTCTCTCCTTCTGAGATTCGCGAGTTTCGCAGGAAGTATGAACTCACGCAGAAAGAGCTTTCGTGTTTGCTTGGCTGGGGGGCTGTGACTCTCAGCAGGTACGAGAATGGTGCCCTGCAGGATAGTGCGCACGACAGGCAGCTGCAGACGGCAATGACAGTTGATGGCCTGAAGAAACTGATTCATCTGAACCCGGGCTCCTTGGATTCCTCGAAACGGGAGAGACTTCTTGCTGTTCTCGATTCCAAGAGGGGTTTGAGAAGTGGCTTGCTTTCCTGTTTAGAGGATCGCCTTTCTGAAATGGCGCCGTGCGTTCTGAATGGTTTCAGAAGGTTTTCCGCAGACAGGTTAACTGCGGTGATTGCTGCATTCCTTGAGTTCGGAGGAGTCTACAAAACAAAGCTGAACAAACTGCTGTTCTATGCTGATTTTCTGCATTTCAGGGAGTACGGAGTATCTATAACCGGCTGTCGATACGCAAGATTACCTTTTGGGCCAGTACCCGACGACTTCAAAACACTTCTTGGAGTGCTTGAGGAGGAAGCTGGAGTTTTGCGTACTGAGGTAGAGGAGTTCCCCGGTAAGGATTACAAGGGAGAGACTGTTCATCTTGTTAACCCTCCCAACGATTACGATCTGACGCCTGAAGAGATGGCGACTCTGCGCAAAGTGTGGGACTTCCTTCAGGGTTACGGCGCAAGGGAGATCGTGGATCTTTCACATTCTTTCCAGGGATGGATAGAAACCGACCCTTCAAAACTGATAAGCTATGAGTACGCTGATTCCCTTGAGCTTCCGGAGTAGAATCGAATGCTGAGTTGATTATATTGATGTTGTACAGCAGTATAAGGTACGCGTAATAATGATGATGAGGAGGTGTGAAATGAGAATGCTTACTGTTGTTCTGGCTGTTACGGTTGGAGTTTCCATTGCCTGGGATGGTCCCCCTCCTCCAGAAATTGAAGGGGCTTTGAGAACCGGAGTGTATGAGATAAGCAATTTGCTTGTGAGGAACGCCCCTGC
>Ga0209408_1001685_pt1 | contig 13517 bp, 10 predicted proteins | sample AD_UKC107_MetaG_FD_184422 | JGI IMG/M metagenome (GOLD analysis project Ga0209408, IMG submission 184422) | Active sludge microbial communities of municipal wastewater-treating anaerobic digesters from Hong Kong - AD_UKC107_MetaG (SPAdes)... | ecosystem: Engineered > Bioreactor > Anaerobic >... | reverse complement strand
GAGAGGATAAGCTTGTTGTCACCCCAGATTAGTTTGTTTGTCCAGCCTACACCCTGTCTTCTTGTCTCAGGGTCAATTCCAAAAAGCGTGTTAGGTGCAACAACATCGTCTCTAGGCTCATCGATTTGCTCGATGCTGTGAAATGGGAGGTTGATGTTGGTTACCTCTGTTGTTTTCTTGTTCCAAAAAAGAAATACATCCTCTGGGTCTTCTGTCAGTTTGTAGATGTATTCCTTGGGAAGTGGTAAACCTTCCTTGATATAACCGATGATTGTATCTTTATCCTTCTGGCTTAGATTCAATTTGTTCTCTAACTCACTCATTTGACGTAGCCTCTTCTCCAAACAGGTTCTCAAGTTCATCCATTTTCTTCAGGTCTTCTTTGTGCTTTTCCCACTTCTTTTGGTGTACATACAAACTTACATACTTCTTTTCACCTGACAGTTGATTTGCATCATTGCACCACTGCTCAAGGCGTTTCTTTTTTCTTCTTGCAGGTTCGTCTTCAATACCTTTTGTCTCTGCAATATATATCACACCCTTTTTTGTTTTTATCAAAAAATCTGGATAGTAATTGGAATCTCCACCATCTTCGTTTGGATAACTAAGATAGAAGTTTGATCTCCTTTCATAGAGCCTCACTATTGATTCCACTTCTTTTATTTGCTCATCGATTATTCTGGCAAATTCAAGTTCTAAATTGTTGCCAACAATGATGTTGTGCATCGATTTCTTTGAACGGTAATACTTTTGATTTGAAACAGCAATCTTGTTGAAATCTAGCTGTGATATTGTCTTGTTGCTAACTTGCTTTACTTCAAGCTCTACCAGGCGTAATTCCTCTATGGCTTTTTTGAATGTCTTTGTTACCTCTTCGTATACCTCTGCTCTTCCAACATTTACAAGCACAACAGGATCACAAGTGTCAACTACTTTTCCAAAGATTCTTTTCTCTACAAGCTCCTCAACAACTGGATAAAGGGGTGCAAAGTCTGCTTTTGTGAGTCTTGTATCCTTTAGGATAGAATTTGTGTAGAATCTGATCATACTCTCAAAGTCAGGAGGGTCTGTTGTAAAATCAATCTTGTGGGATTCTTCACCCATCAAATCAATGAATGTCAGTTTGATTATTTCATCAAGACTGTACTTTTGGATATTGAATGTTTTGTATTTGAGATTATCTAGATTGATGTTTGATATATCTTTGATATCTCGGGTGAACTTCCTTGTTAAAACTGGAAGTACAATATCCATTTGTTCTAGATCTTTTTCAATGTTTTCTCTATCCAGTTCTATGATGAGGGGAACATTTGTTTTGTCTTCTTCCTCTTGTCCTATATCTCCTGAGGTGTTGATGTATACACCCTCGTCTTTTATTGTTTCGACAAACTCAAGGAATGGGTTTGTGCCAACAACCACAAGCTCTTCAATTACATCAAATCCATACATCTTCCTTAGTCCTCTGCCTACAGCTTGTTCTGGGAGGATGTTTGACTTTGAAGAGAATGGTCTTAAACCCACAATTGTGGTTACATTTCTGACGTTCCAGCCCTCTCGTAGCATCATAACGGATACTACTGCCAGGTATGGAGATTTATTTGAGTCTACCTCATCTACTGCTTTTCTAAGTGTTTCAAGCTCTGTTTTGTCTCTTTTTTCAAAGTCTCCATCTTTGTTTGTGTGTATGACAAGAACTTTTCTTTCGTTGCCAACTGGCTTGAACTCGTCGTATCTTGATTCAAGGTGTTCTGCAATCTGCTCTGCATCTCTTGTATCCTCTGTCATTATGAAAAGGAGTGGTGTCTTATCATTGCTAAGTCTTTGTCTGTGTTTTCTCCATTCAATAACACCAACTTTCAAGTGATTCTGGTATTTTAGTCCTGCGTTGTCTGACTTTGATATCTCAAGAAGTTGCCTGGATTCACTATCTGGCAGTGTGAGTTGTTTGACTATGTTGCTTCTCGTGGCTTCCACTAATGGATAATCACAAATGGTTTGGGCAAAGATTGAACCATTGTTGTGCTTTGGTGTTGCTGTTAGGTCTATTTGTAATGAGATGTCTCTACTTCTTCTCATTTTCAAGTTACCATTTATCTCTTTGATGCTTTGGAACCACCTAAGTTTTTCGTCGTGTATGTGATGTGCTTCATCATTGAAGATGATTAGGTCGTTTACCTCATTTGATCTGACAATCTTTCCCAGGTCAATGTTTGAGTCTCTGTCAGCATTTGATTTGGGAACTGGACCAAGCCAAGACTCTTCAGAAGTTTCAACTTTATCGCTGATGTAGACTCTATGAACGTTGGTTAGAAAGATGTTGCCATTGCTACTTATCTGACCTACATCGTCTTGAACATGAACTTCAGGGTTGAAGATATGCTTCCATTCATCAGGAATTATTGGGTCTTCTTTGAATATCTTTAAGTTTTCAAAATCACTTTTGAGTCTGTTTAGAACAATGATGTTTGGTGCAATAAGTAGTGTATTCTTTGATAGGTCTGAGTCTTTTTCAAAGTGTTTATGGAAGAAAGACCATGCCACAAGTAGCGAGATTACTTTTGTTTTTCCTGAACCTGTTGCCATTTTGATGACATATCTTGTCCAGTCTTCGATGAAATCTTTATCTTTTAGCTTCCCTGTATTGTCAAAACCTATTAGACCAATCTTATCTCTTACACGAACGGCTTCATATAGATATATGACTGTTTCTACTGCTTCTCTTTGTGCAAAATAATATTTGAAGTTGTTTTGATCATCGATTGATCTCTTAAACCAGTGTAGTAAAAGAGTTCTTGTTGTGTCAGAAACATCTTTATATCCTTGTTCTCTCCATGAGTTGACAGCTTTTCTGATATTATCGACCAGTGGGGGCAACAGGCTATCACATCCATATTTCTCTATAGCGTCAGGACTTGGTACCCATCTGTCTTCTAGTACATCAAAAGGGTCAACTGTGTATGATTTTCTTTCATTTATTTCCATTCCCACTCCTGTTTTTGTTAGATATAGAGTTTTGCTTATGTACGAAAAGCTTCTTTATTATATGGGAAAAGGGTTATAAGCAAAAATGTTATTAATGAGAGTATTGTAATTGTGGTGGGGAGTCACTTCGTTTATTATCTTCGCTCTTGTTATCTTGGTCTTTTTCTTATCCCTCCGTGCTTGCACAATCTGAATTCGCAAACAATCCAGTTGCTTTCTGTTTATCTATTAGAATCCTCGGCGATGTATGCAAGCAAGAAAAGATACTCAAAAGGCTCACAAAGCACGTCTATGCCTGTGATAACGTGGCATTGCAGTAATAATTTTTCCTATGTTGGTTCATTTTTTTTCTCCACAAAAAAAATCTTATTTTATAATCTAAAAAAGATTATAAGGTGTTGGATAAATCAGACAAAAATCTATATCTAGAAGCCGGTACTATTATCACATATACAGGGGTGGAGGGGAGATAAGGGGGTTTATATTATAATATATAGCAGATTTATTTATATAATAAGAGCTTGTAGGTTTCATTAGACTCATGTTCTTTAGTCTATTGAAAGAGTGATGCACTTGTTGCTGCGAGATGTTCAGAGCTTTAAGGTGTTCAGAGATTGTTGTTTGTGGGAGTGCAATGTTGAAGGAATTAAATTGCCATGCAATCTTTAGAATCGTTTCTGCAATATGGATATCATTTTTATTTTTGAAGTTGTATGATGAAAGATTGTTGATTGAATCTAGGATCATCTCACGTTTTGCCATAGACAAGCACCTTGAGATAGCGTTAGACCATGAATCAGCAAAGTATACATCGCGAATATCAGGTGCTTTTTCGATGTAGTGGCCTGGTTGCCAGAAGTCGAAAAAGTCCTTTGTTTCGTCGAATGTGAGTCCACAAGAGATGCAATGATAGATAGCTTTCATCTCCATTTCAGAGCGTTTGCCCTTGTTTTCTGGCTTCCCCGCCTCGAAAAGTAACTCGATTGCTTTTCTGGGATCATTAAATCTTACAGGTCTGAAAGGCCAATCGGTGAAACCTTTTTTTGAAGGCTTGTTAAATAGACCCGAAAGATCGCCCCAGTCGATTTGAGGCATGCTTGTGGCAAGGGTAGCTGGAGTTGCTCCTTGCAAGGTATAAACATGACTATTAGCATCAGATGGTGGAGCCAAGACGTATGCGCTGTTTCCTAAGCAAATGTGACCATCCCCCACATTTTTTTTGAGTGTAATTTTCTGGCGGTCTGGCCTGTTTATGATATTGATGTGAAAATGGCAACCGCGGTTGGTTGTCGTCGTAGGCACTTGGTGAATACCAAGAGATGCAAGATGCTTTGCGATATTTTCGGCTGATTTCCGGTTATCACAATCAATTGGACTATGATTTTGGTTGGCTCTAAATGCCAAATTCCAATCCCCTTCAAATAATTCTCCCCACTGATCCCCAGGCTTATTCTTGTTCCAACCCTTTAAAGGTGGATACTTGGAATGTCCTTTAATTGGGATCAATTCAAGATTTTTGTACTCTTGAGCGATTTGCTTCGCTTCGGTTATAAACAAAAAAATGACTCCTCTCGGAGCCACCTTTAGCAGAAAAAGACAGGGTCTTGACATTAACCTGTCCATCCCGTAAAATTCAATTAGTCAAAGAGAATCAACGGGCTGCCTTCGGGTGGCCTTTTTCTTTTTAATCGCGCTATAAATCTACTCTACTGGTATTGGTTCCTCCAAATCCTTCTTAAGTTTTTCAATATCGTCGGTCTTCCAAACTAATACATTACCAGTTTTGAGGTGCAAATCATTCTTGATTTTGGGAGTTGGCCGGTATGCTTTTACGATCTTCTTATCACGCAAAGTGCGTAATTGAGAAAGAGATATTCTCAAGTACTCAAGCACTTGCTGCGTTGTAATCCAATCTGTTTGGAAGAGTAGTTGTTCCATGATATGTAAGTTACACTAAATGCTGTAAATGTCAATATGTGTTTATTATTATACAAGCAGAAGGTGTAAGGTCAAAAGCTATTTTATAATCCAAAAAAAACCGTATATGAATTCATTTCTGGCAGTCATGAATGAGATAGGCCATTCTATATTATTTGACCAACGATCTATGATATATGAACCCGCAAGTCCATATGAACCTTTTATAGATTTCTTTGCGATAATTGATGGTGAGATTTGTTTTGCAAGCTCCTCTAGATCATTAACTTCAACGTTTGGAGCTTCATAATCAACATCCTTACATTTTTCTATACCATCTATTCTAAGGTAGAGTTTCGGCATGTTGCCTCCCCTGAATTATTGAGAGGGTGAAAACCCTCTCTTATTCTTGAATCTCTCTCCACCCTATATTAATGCAAAAATCATGCCAGAGAAAATTTAGCTCTTATCTGCAAATCTGATTTGAAGGTGTTTCTTGTTTATTTTTTTGGCAATATCAATAAGATAATCCTTGTCGTCGTCAAAACTAGCTTGTAATTGTTTGAGTGCAACCATTAGAATATCATTTTTGGTGAAATGAATACCCGATTTAAGAGAAAATTCCCGTGATAATTTTTCAAACAGGTTTGCAGTGTCCATCAGGACTTTGAAAGTATATCGCTTATTTCTCACAATTTCTGGCTTGTTAGTGTCGCAAATTTTGATTTGAGAAATAGCTAGATCAATGATTTGGCTCTGGGTAAATGTATCATCTAATGTATCTGAAATGTATTCCCCGATGTGTTTTATTGTGTGTATAGCGTTGTGTGATAAGAAGTATGCAATCTGTTTAATGCCATGTGTATTAGAATGTGTACTAATAGGTGCATTTATATGTGATTTATTATGTGTATTATAAAGAGTATCTTCCTGTGTATCAATATGTGTAATAGAATGTTCTACATATGGTACTTTATCATGTGTAATAGATTGTTGTTTAGCAGGTGTATATTCTTGTATTACATGTAGTGTAGCAGTGTGTGTGTCTTCAGTTGATCCTGTGTCTTGGTTTGTACTCTTAGGTGTATTAGTGTCTGTATTCTTTGGTGTATTAACCTTTGTAATATCAGATGTATTAATCTTAGTATTAACAGATGTATTATCGTGTGTATCTTTGGATGTATCATCATTTATTGAAACACCAAGATCAGCCAACACGTCAGAACTCATTAAATCAGAAGGCTTAGCTCTTTCAGGTTTTTTATCTTTGCTCATTATCTTATCCTCTTTTCAAATTCGTCGGCTACCTTTTTAAAGTCTTTATCGGCTGCCGACCCAGGTGCGTAATGACACACAGGCAATCCATAGGCAGGAGCTTCAACAACTTTAGTCGTGTCGCGTATAAAATTATCGAATAGTAGATTTTTGAGCAGCTTCTTTAGATCGCTCCAGGTATCCTTGTGTAGATTCGTGTTTGTCTTGGCAATGTTTACAAGAATACCAGTGAATTTCGTATCTGATTGTGCAAGTTTTTTTATTGTAAGAAATTCTTGTTGCAGTCTCTCTAGGTTCTTGATACTGAAATAATCAGCACGAATAACTGCGATTACATCGGTACTTGCCAGAAATGCAGCAACAAGCGATTTCTCTTGATTCGGAGGACAGTCCAAAAAAATGTGATCGAATTTGCTGATATCACCGAGATTATCTTTTAAGGCCCTTGCTTTTGGTGTTTGTTCCTTCCAATACCCTGGCACAATCCACAAGTTTTCAAAGTCAGATTTGACAGCCTCATCAGCAATGTTTCTAATACCTGCATATATATCTGCAAGAACATCACTAGGTTCGGCTCGTAGAAATGCCGTTGCGTCATTTTGCTTATCAAGATCAACGATCAATACCTTTTTGCCACGTTTTGCCAGTTCCGCTCCCACACAAACAGAACACGTTGTCTTGCCAACACCACCCTTTTCGTTAATCCACGCTGTGATTTTTGTATTCATTAAAATACTTCCTTTCAATCGTATATACATGAGTATATACATATAATGATACAGGTCAATATACATAAATATATCAATAAGATATACATATAGATATTCTATGTATACACATATAGTAATACAAAAGAGTATACATAACGATATACATATCTGAATATAGAACAAAAATATTACCCGCACGTGAAGGTGGGTATGTTTGATTGAATGATAACCTTGGTTACCATAACCAACATATATGATTTACTACGCTTAGGTGATCCGCCACCAAACATGGTACCACTCTTAATGAGAGTCGACGCATTTTAGATAATTTCTGCATCTCAAACACACATTAAACAACTTAGATTGAAAAACTTCAAAATAACAAAAAGTGACTTAGTCAAACATCCCCATATCCAGTTCTGAGGGTATAAACACATTAGAAAGACATAAACTCTTTGATATGAGCCTAAAAAGGGGGTGATTTACACCGTGGCAGTTTCTCTTCTTAGGATTTTAAGAACGGCAACTTTACTCCATTTGTTTGCAAGTTTTGGCTTGAAATTCCTAAGCGTCAACTCGTCTGCAATTTCCTGGTATGAACTGCCCGACTGTCTAAACATTATCATGAGCTTTATTGCTTTTTGCTCTTGTTTATTTTCTATCAGCAAACCATCATTTGCATCGTATCCATAAGGTGTGTGGTTATATACCCTTCCCGTTTCTCTTAAGCGGTCTAATGAGTTTTTTGTTCTTTCCCCTGCTACATCTCGTTCAAACTGCGCAAGCCCTGCCATGATGGTAAAGAATAACTTGCCGTTGGCCGTTGATGTATCTACACCTATATCAAAAAGGTGAAGGTCAATATCAAAGGCTTGAAACTCTGCAGCCCTGTTGATAGCGTCTTTTGTATTTCTAAAGCACCTGTCTAGTCTTATGGCAATGAAGTGTTGCGCTTGTCCTTCCCTTAGGGCTTGCACTGCTTGTTTGCCCTGTGGTCTCTTATCAATAGGTTTATAACCAGAAACACCATCATCGCTGTAGACAGCGATTAAATCAAAACCTTTAAACTGGCAATAGGATTCTATGCGTTGCCTTTGTGATTCTAAAGATAAGCCTTCCCTTGCTTGCTCATCAGATGAAACCCTTATATAGCCTATAGCCTTTTGCTTTGTTTCCTGTTGTTTCATTGCCTGTTGTCCCTTTCATATCGTTAACGCTAGAACTTGCCTTAACCATATAACAAAAAATATTACATGTCAATCCTTTGGCATTTGATTGGAATTCTGATAATGAATAAATAAAGTGGGTTATCGTTGGTTAAAAACTATACAGTCTTGTCTAGGGGGAGGGGGGGTATTTTTTAGCAAAGAGGGTATATTATTGCACGTATCAGCACAAAAACACTAAGCTCATTTTTGACATTTAAGATATATGTATAGTCTTCATGGTTGGACGTTTTAAAACGTTACAATACACACTTGACAAATATATATTAGTGCGTTATGTTTAACCTATTCTTAAGGAAGGAATATCGAGATAAGATATGAAGAGATACAGAATACGAGTAGAAATCGATGGAAACGAACAGGAACATGAGATCCAAACTGATGTGCTGTACAACTCACTTGTGGATATAGCTAAGTCTATGGATTCAGAAATTGAGGGTTTGTCGATACATGATAAGAAAGTGTTTTTTCCTGTATCAGGAAAGGAAGGTGCGGGATTCCCATATGGAAAACGTTTACTTACCACATTCGGATGGGTGAGGATTTTCTCTGGTGGATACAGCAAAGAAGAAAAACACGGTTACATAACAGTCAACTTACTACAACAGTAGACCAGAAAAAGGGGACGGGAGCTTTCACTCCCGCCAGAAAGGAGGCAAAAATGCACATAAAAGTCATTTTTGCAGTACTACTGACGGGTACTAATACGCTAGCATCATAACAGCACCGCGTGTCGCAAAAAAGTTTCTCTACCAATAGAGAGCGTAAAGTTAGGTTATTCAGATTGCAAGTAACATATCCTTAACATTTCGGAACAAGTATCGATATTTCATTATCCCTTGTCAGCTTGAAAAGAGGTCATTTATGATAAGAATAACATTGGGTGGAAGTCGTATCTTATAGAAAGGCGGTGAAAATATGCTACAAAACATAATAGTTAAAGTAGTGTCACAGTTTCTCTACCAAGTGCTGATGACGCTGGTGGGCAAGATTCTTAATAGTCTCCCACCAAAAGATCGTGTAGTAATAGTTCTTTTTGTAATCATTTGTTCAACCGCCGTGTTGGTACATATGATGTAACAAGCAGTAGTAGCAGCTAAATAGGGTCAAGGTCATTGTGTTCCAAGACTCCACCTACCTTGACCCCTCTTGATACTTATACCCATAAAATCCCGAAAAAGTTTATTTCTTCCTTTTCCTTGCCAATCTCTCCGCTGCACTTTGCGCTTCGGGATATGTATCAAATGACTCGATAGGATTATAAAACTCGTCGCACAAAGTGTACTTTTTCCCGTCGAATGCTTGTATCCGTAACATTATATCGTTAACTGCCATCTTACAAATTGACCTTAAAGAAACATTGCACTAGATGATGCTATTTCGTTAGTTACTACAATATGAAAAATATAGGTTTATACGCTTAGATAATTGAATAAGTGAGTGATAAATATTCATCATAATGGCTTGAAGAAAGTACGTTATATACAGAAGTAGATTAGTATTTATATAAACAAATCAACTGTATCAAAACCACACATTTTTGATGTGAAATCTAAGAAGCATAAAAACTCATTAATTCATTTAACGATATAAGCTAGTATCCATAACGTTATTTCGTTAACGGACATCTTTCAGATTGACTGCTTAGAAACGTAGGTTTAGACAATGCTATATCGTTAAATGACACCAAATGGATTCATCATTTTTCACAATGAAATCCAAACACACTCATTGAGTTATGATGATTGAGTTCATTTTTGCAGTGCAAATGTGTACCTTCAAGATATTTAACCTGTGTAGACCGATATGATTTAACCTCCTACACTCAGTTTGATTGTTTAACCTTTTACCTGATTGGGAAGGTTAAGTAAGTTGTCTTGGCTCTCTGAATTACTATTCATTATTTGAGTATTTTGCAGATCATGTACGTTGTACATATAGAACAGTTTTTTAGGCAATCAACTTGAACAGAAACACATATACCTTCAAATGAGAATAATCAGTTTATCCATATGTTTATTGCTGAGACCCCTCTCATGATTTGGACTGCGCAGAAAGCCCGTTTTTAAAGGTGCTATTTCAGAAAATGGCTAGTAACTGAGACACTAAAAACATAGAATTCATGGTGGAAATAAATAAACGATAATTTGGGTGGAACTGGATGTACCAAAAAATAGGATATAACCTCATGAATACAAGCTTATTTCCAAAATGAAGATTTCAAGAACACGGTGCGTGCAAAGATAGGCTATACCAATGTTATTTCCAAAAATGACTACCTCACAAAATAAATACTTTTTCTAGATTACTTCTCTAGTTTGTAATTTGATTCATAAGGTCTTTCCATCCCTCATATATCATTACCATTGCCATAGTATCCAACTCGCAATACTTCAATAACGCACTTTGTATCTCTTTGCACTCATAATCTGACATCTCTTCAAACTGCATTCTGGCATAGGCAGTTAGAGCAGCACCGCCATTGTTTAACTTATCATCATCACTTAGCAGCATTTGCATTTCATTATCTGGAATATCTTGAAACATCTTAGGTAGTATTTTGTAGGGGTCTACTACTGATCCATTCTTAAATCTAATCCATTGCCAGTCTTTAAAGTTTAGACTTGGAATTCCATTTTTAGCACCATAGATAGGTTTTGAATATTTATTCTGCAAAAAGCTTGAACGGTTTAGAATGGATGGAAGAATCTGCTTAATGGAGTTAGAGCCACCAGTGTCAGGGTCATAATAGAAACGTTTGACAATTTCACACATGTCTACCATATTACGCTCTCCTTCCCATTGATCCTCAGACTTATTCGTAGACTTAGTTATTGTTCTTATGAATTCACACAACTCATCTCGGTCTTCAATCTCTCGATTATCCTCCTTAAGTTGGCAGTAAATTGTATTAAGGAAGGAGTTTTCATGGTTAGAGTATTTAAATATTGTTCCGTTATCACCCTCAAGCTGTAGTTTGAGTGCTCTGATAAAGCCATAGTTTGGGAAAACTCCTCGTTCTGCATTCAAGTATTGTCCAGCGTGTTCGATTGTGTGATCCTTATGAATGATATGGTGTGAGAATTGAAAAGCTATCCCTTCATAAGGTGTACGTCCTGCATTGAATGGTATGGCTACTGTCGATGTTTCGAAATCGATAAAGTGAAGTGGGAAAACCCAGCCGTTCATCTCTCGTTGTAGATTCTCTCTATCAAGCCAAATTGATTTATCTCCTGTTGTTTCTTTTTCAATTTGCAGCCATTGTCTTTCACTTGTAGAAACTCCAGGCTTACCATCAGGTGTTGGGTTTATCTCATCAATGGATATATCACTCATCTTTATGCAGCCATATCCAATTAGTTCATTCTTTTTTCTGAAGTTCCAGACATCTAGTACAGTTGGTTGTTTAAGCTCTTTGGTATTCCAACCAAGATTTGTTTTCCAACACTCCTTCTTTCCACTTTTTAAACCTGATTTTTCATCGTTCTCTGTTGTGTGGAACTCACAATTTTTGCAATTTTTTGTTATTGATGGTGGGATTTTTCTGTCTGAGATATAGGAATTAGCAAAGTATTCAACCCTTTCTGCAAAGCTCTTGGATGGGTCACTCCAACCATCTTTACCTTTATAAATCTGTTTACATTCATCGTCTACATTCACTTTGCAAAGAATCTGTGGAGTTAAATCATCATCTGATAGAGAATCTGAAACTATGACATTTGTTCTTCCGTTGTTGTCCCTTGCTAGTCTAAACTTCTGGTTTAGTCCGTCCGTAGGACATTGTACTGTTTTATCAACCAACATGAGATATGCAGAGACTGTAAATTGTGGAAATGCCTGCTTGATAACATGCTTTTGAAATGCAACATCATATAGGTATTCTAACCAGTCTGATTTGATGGTTCCTTTTTTGTTGTTAAAAGGATCTTCCTCTTCTGGATTAAAAGATTTGGACTTCACCTCAAAAAGTTGTATATGTTTTTTGGTTTTCACCAGAATGTCTGCACGAATGAGTAATTTATCAGTTGCAATTGCTGCCTCGAAAATAGTTGCTTGATCTTGTTTAAGCAGCTTATTGGTCTCTAGTATTGCCTTATCATAATCCAGTGCTTCAACTTTTTTGCCTCCAGGGAAATAGCATTTTGCAAGACTGCCTACTTGGAAGCCCCCATCTGCCAGTGCAGCTAGAAAGCTGTCATCAAGACTCTGATTTGCATACTCTCTTTTGCCTGTATAAAAAAGCTTTGTTGGACATCCCATAGCCAGCTTGAACCTGGACTTTGTAAGATACCTCTTTTTCACCATCTATACTCCCCCATTTTCCTATCTGTGAAGTGTATCAAACTTTCCACACTATGGTTTGTTTGGCAATACCAACAGATTCTATACTTTAACAGATCACCACATTGGTTTATGCGATGCATACTTGTCCGTATTTAGGGTGTTTCTTGTAGCTAGGACTATTTCACCTCCACATCTACAACAAGTGATGTGTCTACATGCAGGATATCTACAACCTTTACAAGCACTTTGTACTTGCCTGGTTTGGTATATGTGTGTTTTGCTACAAACTCTAAGTCATCATTTTTTGAACGGAAGGATTGCCACATATTCTCAAAGATGTAGTTGCCTGTCCAAACCTCTTTTTTGTCATCTTCTGAGCCAAGAACGATCATTTCCTTGCGATGCATGTAGTCAAAGTCTATTGCCCAGTAGTCAACCCAGTCTTTCCAGGACTTTGTTAGAACCTCTGGAGGATTGTTCATACCATCTTTGTCTTTTGATATTTTTACTATCCTACCGTTTTCTATGATTATCTTCTCAGAGCCTTTCTTCATGCTTGTTTCAATTTGTGCAAGATCATCTTGTGTGTAGTTTGTGACAAACTTTGATAGTTCAATATTTAGCTCAAGACCTTTGGTTTTAGTGTCAACTTTAATGTAGGCTGCATCGTAGAACTTGACTTGTCCTTTCTCTACAGCACGTTCATCAAACACCTCTGAGGGGATATATTTAAAGTTTATGATTAATCCCTTCTCTTTGTATATCTCTTGTGACACCTCTGGTATGAGTCCCATTTCAAATTCAAAACCAAGAATATCAACCTCTGTGACACTGTTTGCTACACACTCCTGCGCAACTTCCTCTGCAGTTGATCTTGTAACTGGTACTCTCAAGGGGCCAACGTGTACCAGCTTGTTGCCCTTTCTACCGTGAAGTGTTTTGAAATCGTTTACTTTACCTGCACGGTATGCTCTTAAGATAAGGTCTACAAACTCGTCGTGTTTGTTTTCAACAACAATGCTAAGTTGATCCTCTGTTAAGTCTGCTGGGATATTGAAAAAATGCTGACGTTCGTATTTCCCAAGGTTTAGTATCTCAAATGACCTGTAGGGTTTGTTGTCTT
>Ga0209408_1001681_pt1 | contig 13528 bp, 13 predicted proteins | sample AD_UKC107_MetaG_FD_184422 | JGI IMG/M metagenome (GOLD analysis project Ga0209408, IMG submission 184422) | Active sludge microbial communities of municipal wastewater-treating anaerobic digesters from Hong Kong - AD_UKC107_MetaG (SPAdes)... | ecosystem: Engineered > Bioreactor > Anaerobic >... | reverse complement strand
TGGTGAGAAATTTCTTAGGACAATCATAAAAAACATCGACTTCACTCGTAGTGAAGTACTTGAGAGGACCGTTATCTGTCCCAGTTATTTCTCGGAATTCCTTATTTCAAACGCCAGTATCCCTTTCGAAAAAGACTAAACCTATACCATAGTATCATCTATTATCACTATATATAGTGGGTATTATGCAGTATATTCATCAACATATAGAGTATATTCAAGTATCAATAAGCGACTTTTAGAGAATTTAAGCGACAAACAAGCGACAAAAATTAGCCGTCCACAGGGCGGTTTTTTCTTTGTCGTTTGTCTTTTTGTATTTACTTTTCGTCTGTGGCGAACAGTGCCATTTCAACGGCTTGCATTGCCTTTACTTCGCTTGCCGCGAAAACGTGACTGTAAACATTCAGCGTTGTGTTCGTGTTCGCGTGTCCGAGCCTGTCCGCAATGACCTTTGCCGTCACGTTTGAGTTTATAAGTAGTGAAGCGTGGGTATGCCGGAGTGAATGCAGATGTATGTCCGGCAAGTCGGTTTTTGCTAATACCCGCTTTAGCTTTGCGTTTAGGTTAATTGGGTTAAGGTAATCGCCGGACAGATTGACGAACACAGAGCCGTTTATATTCGGCTTGCTGTCCTGTTGTTCCTTGTGGCGTTGTAGCAGTCCGATGATATACGCAGGTAATACAATGCGGCGTTCGCTTTGCGCTGTTTTCGGCGTTTGTCTGACGAAAGCACCCTTGACCCGTATCAGCGTATAGCGCACATATAACACGCCTGTCTGCAAGTCTATATCTTCCCAATGCAACGCCGTACATTCGCCGGGGCGCAAGCCTGTTGCCAACATGAGGTTACAGAACACTTCAAGCTGAAAGTCGCCAAAATCGTGAAGTGCCTGTAATAACTGCTTGCTTTGCTGTTCGTCAAGGTATGCGGCGGGTGGCGTGTCGTTTTTCGGCGGCGTTGACAGCTTGCAGGGGTTACGGCGCATTATCTCTTTTTTAACCGCCGCCGTAAAGATTGCGGACAGGTTCAATTTGATTTTATTAGCCGACGCGCCCGACAAGCCTTTTTTGTCCGTGACTTCATCAAACGCCTTGTCAAGCGTCATACCGAGGGCGGCAGCTATCTTTTCGGCGTTCTCTTTGCGTATGGTATCGCCCCGGAGGGCAAAGAACACGATTGACCGACTGACCCCGGCTTTTTCGGCAAATACATTGCGCTGCATACCGTCAAGCAGGGTTTTGTCCTTTAGCCGGAAATGCCGTTCTAAATTGCCGTTTGCCTGCAAATCACGGAACAGACTGTCGAGCATAGCGGGCGTGATGTTTTTCAGCTTTTCATGTCCTATGCGCGGGATAACGTGGTTGTAAATGTCCGCTTGATAGTTATGCAGGATATTCGGCTTTAGGACAGAGGGAGCGACCGCTGAATAATACCATTCCGCTAAATCGGCAAATGTGCGGTTTTCGTCCAAGTCCACATAGCCCCGTATCTTTTCTTCCCATGTCGCGGCGTATGCCTTTGCGAGTTTTTCCGCCTTACCTGCTGTTACCCCGTCCGGCGGGCGGTATGTCGTGGTTTTCTTGCGTTGCCTGTTTTCTTCATCATAGCCCATGTACGCGGTTATCGTGAACGTGTCGCCGCGCTTGCGTATGCTTGCCATTATTCAACACCCCCTTATTTGAGCGCGTTTCTTTCCCTGTCCAATGCCGCAAGCGTGAAAGCCGTTGCAGCGTCCATTTTATCATTGAACCGCTGCACGTTGTCGCTTTGCATGAGCAAGCCGGAAAGCATAGAAAGAAGCGCCCTTTTGTTTTCGACTGTCAAAGCATGGTACGCGAAAAGTATATCACCGTCGGAGTTGCCGTTGCTTTCGTATTCCGCTTTGACCGCTTCAATTTGTTCTTTATTCATAGAGCCGCCGAAACGGTTCAATAAATCTGTCTGACGCAGAAAAGCCGCCGTTGCTTCAATTCGCGCCGTTTCCTGCCTTTGCGCTTCAACGGCAATCAGTTTTGAAAGAATGCCGTGCGAAAAGTTTAACGCTATCTGTTCTTCATATTCGCGTTCCGGCACGGGCTTTTCGGAAATCGCCACAATATCGTTATAGGAGTATTCCCGCGTCAAAAGCGACAACGGCGAAATCTCATAGACTTCACATATACGGGAAAGCACATCAAGGGACGGTTGAACTTTTCCGTTTTCCCAATTTGTCAAGGACGTGGGCGCACAATTCAGCTTTTCGGCAACTTCTGATTGCTTCAAGCCTTTTGCCGTCCGAGCGTCTTTTAAATTTTCACCAAAAGTTTTCATACGATACTTGAACCCCCTGTCTTTTACTTGAAGTTATTATAACACAACTGAATTGAGTTTGTCAAGTAGCATAATCACATCAATTAGATTATGTTTCAGTATTGACAACTCAATTCGATTGCGTTATAATAATACTATAATGAATTGCGTTGCGATAATGGCGGCGCAAACAAACTGAGTAAAGGAGGGGCGCAACCGTGGAAGAAAGAAAAGCCCTAACAATAAAAGAAACGGCAAAAAAATTTAGTTTCCCGGAATTTGCTATCCGCACACTTGTTAAACGCGGGGCGTTCCCCGTGGTTCAAGTCGGCAACCGCTGCTATATCGTCCGGGACGTGTTCGCGGAATACTTGAAAACCGGGGGCGAAAAGTATGATGCAAGACTGTAACGGCGAATTTACCCTTTACGTTTCCAACTTGCGGGAGCGGCAGTCAAATACAAGCTACCCGTTCAAGGCGGTTATTACTTGCGTTGAGGATTTAGCAAAAGCCGCCGAATACGACCATGTAAGCGCCCTGTATCGGGACAGCAAGACCAAAACGGGCGGCATTATCAAGGCGCACAGAGCAAAAACCGACTTCATAGAAACCGATAACGTGATTATGGATTGCGACAATAAGGAAAGCAACCCCATGTTGCCGGATATACCGCCGGAATTATGGAAAACCCCTGACGACGTGCAGGCGGCGTTTCCGGGCGTGGCGTTTTATGCTATACCGTCCCGCAATCACATGAAAGAGAAAGACGGTTTGCCCGCCCGACCGAAATATCACTACTATTTCAAGCTGAAAGAAAAAATCGCAAAAGCCGACAAATGGGCGGCGCTGAAAGCGGGGATACAGCAATATTTCCCGGCGTTCGACGATGGGGCGATTGACGCGGCGCGTTTTATGTACGGCGTAGAGAACCCGCAGCCCGTGTTCTATGGCGGCGACCTTTGTATTGATGAATTCATGGAACAGAGAGCCGCCGAAACGAAAACGCAGGAACAGACGGCGGCAAAAGCAACCGCACAGGCGGAGAAAGCCCCGAAATACCCGGCAACTATCCCCGTTGGACAGCGCCACACAATTCTAATGCGCTTTGCCGCAGCCGTATTGAAGAAATTCGGAAATACGGACGGCAAGGCATATTCGGCGTATATCGAGTACGCCGCAAAATGCGAACAGCCCTTTGACGAAAACGAAATTGCGGGCATATGGCGCAGCGCCGAGGGCTATTATACGCAGAACACAGTCAAACAGCCCGGATATATCGCCCCGCAGGAATACGCCGCGCAGGACTTTGTAAAGAGCCTTGAACCGTATGACTATACGGATATAGGGCAAGCGACCGTTATTGCAGGCGTGTACGGCGAAAAGCTAAAATTTACCAAAGCGACCAACTGGCTTGCATACAGCGGCAAGGTATGGCAGGAGGACGAAATCAAAGCGCGGAAAATGGCGCAGGACTTGACCGAACGGCAGCTTGCCGAAGCCCGCAAGCGTGTACGCAAGGCGCAGGACGCTTTGAACCGGGCGACCGAGGGCGGCGACAATGACGAAATGAAAGAAGCCAAACAAGAACTTGACGCGGAAAAAGCGTTTCGGGGCTATGTGTTAGGCGAACGCAAAACGACAAGAGTATCAGCGGCATTAAAGGAAACAGAACCAAAGCTGCAAATCAGTGTTCCCGACCTTGACGCGGACGGTTATCTGCTCAATACGCCGGGCGGCACAATCGACTTGCGGACGGGAAAAACTCGACCCCATGACCCGGCGGATTTATGCACAAAGATAACCGCCGTTGCGCCCGGCGCAGAGGGCGCGGAACTATGGGCGGAATTCTTGCAGCGCGTGACCTGTTATGACAGCGACCTTGAACGCTATTTGCAGGAAGTCGCCGGAATGTTCAGCGTCGGCAGGGTTTTACGCGAAAAACTGATTATCGCATACGGCGAGGGCGGTAACGGCAAAAGCACCCTGTTCAACCTGCTTGCCCGCGTTATGGGCGACTATGCGGGCGCGTTGTCCGCTGAAACCCTGACCGTAAACAGCAAGAAGAACAAAAGCCCGGAATACGCCGAATTACGCGGTAAACGCATAATCATTGCGGCGGAACTTGAAGAAGGTATGCGCCTTGATACGTCCACCGTAAAGAAGCTATGCAGCACCGACCCGATTTTAGCGGAAAAGAAGTATAAAGACCCGTTCACGTTCATACCGTCGCACACCGTCGTACTGTACACAAACCACCTGCCCAAAGTCGGCACAACGGATAAAGGCACATGGGACAGGCTTGTTACAATCCCGTTCAACGCCAATTTCCGGGGTATGAAAGGCGAAATCTTCAATTACGCGGAATACCTGTTCGACCATGCGGGCGGCGCTGTTATAGCGTGGATAATCGAGGGCGCGCAGCGGTTCATATCCAACAACTACCAAATTGCAATGCCGGAATGCGTCAAAGCTGCTATCGGCAAGTACCGCGCTAATAACAACTGGCTTGACAACTTCCTTGATGAAGAATGCGAAATCGACGGCAGCTATTCGCAGAAGTCCGGCGAACTGTATCAGCGGTATAAGACTTATTGTGACAGCACGGGCGACTATCGTCGCAGCCTTGCGGACTTCAAAGCGTCCCTGACGGCGGCGGGCTATGAAACCCGTAAAACAAAAGTCGGCGCGTTCATCTATGGCTTGCGTGTCAAGTCGGATTTTAGCAAGGTTGACGAGCCGACACCGTGGGGCTAACCCTTGCGGCAGCATGGAGGTGACGACCAATGACGATGAATACCAAGACTTTTGATATTTCAAAAAAGCGTTCCCGCAAGAGAGGTTTTGGAAATGAGCGTCACCCGTCGTCACCCCCCGCCTTGACCCAAAAACCGAGCAGCAAAGCACCGACGTCGGAGATAACTTTTCCCCCGCATAGGCAAAAACTTTTCAAAGGAGGTTCCCCAAATGGGCATTATATCGAACCTGTTCAAGCCGAAAACCCGCGAACAGCGGGCAGTCATAGAGTTAAACAGCACGTTCGCGGCATTCAGCGGCACGGCGTATAACAGTACCACGTTCCGCGCAGCCGTTGACGCTATCAGCCGACACGCCGCCAAGCTGCAAGCGCACAGCGACGACAAGCGGCTTGAAACGCTGCTGCAAGCGACACCTAACCCGTATATGTCCGGCTATGACCTGCTGTATAAAGCGGCGGCGAACTACTACTGCACAAACAACGCCTTTATCCTGCTATCGCGCGGCGGCGACGGCGTAACCGGGATTTATCCCATAACGCCGCAGTCGGTTGAATTCACCCCCGGCACGGACGGCGCGTTATACGTTACCTGCCTGTTCACAGACGGCAAACAGGCAACTTTCCCGTATGGCGATATTGTTCACTTGCGGCGGCATTTCCTGACTAACGACCTGTTGGGTGACAACAACGCGCCGTTATATCCGCTGCTTGATACGGCGCAAACGCTCAATCAAGGCATAGCGGCAAGCGTGAAGAACGGAACAAGCATTCGCGGCGTACTAAAGTTTACAAGCCTTGTAAACCCGGTACAGGTAAAAGCCGAAAAGGAACAATTCGTAGCGGACTACTTCAATATATCCAATTCCGGCGGCGTGGCGGCAACCGACCAACGCTTTGACTTCGTGCCGACCAATGTAACGCCGTATTCCATACCGCAGGAGCAAATAGAAGCCGTCAACCGCCAAATATACGATTATTTAGGCGTTAGCCCGAAAATCGTTAGCGGCGACTATTCCGAGGACGCTTTCAGCGCCTTTTATGAAAGCGTGATAGAGCCGTTCGCCCTGCAACTGGCGCAGGAGCTTTCCCGTAAATGTGGCGCGGAGGTAAAAATCACGTCCGAGCGGTTAGAGTTTTCAAGCGCGGCGACGAAAATCAAGCTGCTGCATGAAGCCGCTCCGTTAGGGCTAATGACTCTGAACGAAGCCCGCAAGCTGCTTGCCCTGTCGCCTGTCCCGGACGGCGAACGCCGTTTGCAATCCCTAAACTATATCCGTGCCGAGGGCGCGGACAAATACCAAGAAATCGAAAGCGAGGTAGAAGAAAATGGAAAAGCGGAACTATGAAATCAGAGCGGCGGACAAGCCCCTAACGCTTGAGGGCGTAGCGGTTGTGTTCGGCAAGCCCGCGCAAATAGGCGACGTTACCGAGGTTATCAGCCCCGAAGCCTTGCGTGGCGTTGACCTGTCCGACGTGGTACTTATCACGAACCACGACAACGCGGCGTTGCCCCTTGCGAGAAGCCCCAAGACCCTGAACCTGACCGTTACCGAACGCGGGCTTGAAATGAAAGCTGACCTGCCCGACACGGAACAGGCACGAGCGGTATATGAAGCCGTCAAGCGCGGCGACCTGAAACAAATGTCGTTCGCGTTCGATATAGGCGACTATACCTTTGACGAAGCGACGCAGACCCGCACAATAACCGCTATCAGCAAGATTTACGAAATCAGTATCGTAAATTACGCGGCGTACACACAAACCACAGTCGAAGCGCGTAACGCGCAGAAAGAGGAGAAAAAGACCATGTACAACCCCATTACCGCAGGCCTTGAAAAGACCACTGTAAACCCCGACACCCACGCAGCCCCGGAATACCGCACGGCGTTCTTTAAGTCCCTGTTGGGGAAAGAACTGTCCGAGGGCGAAACCCGTGCTTATTCCGCAGCCAAAGCGGAGAAACGCGCCGACGCTTTTAACACTTTGTCGAACAGCGCCGCGGTTATCCCCACGCAGACCCTTGACGAAGTTATCCGCCAAGCCCGCAGCACCAACGGACTGTATAACGAAATCCGCCTGTTCAGCGTTCCGAGCAATCTTTCCGTTCCTGTCGGCACACCGACCGACGCGGCAAGCTGGCACGTCGAGGGCGCAGCCGTTGACCGCAAGAATGTGACCACAACGGCGGTAACATTCACCGGGCGCGAACTTATCAAGGTACTTTCTATGTCGGCGGCAGTCAAGCGCATGGAAATCAGCGCGTTTGAACGATATATCACCGACGAACTGAAAAGCAGTATTGCGGACGCTATCGGCGCGGCAATCGTGAACGGCACGGGCAGCGGGCAGCCAACGGGCATTTTGTCCGGCATTACATGGAGCGCGGCGAACGCTATCACCACCGCAGCCCTGACCGCTGACAACCTGCTTGACGCAATCGCCCTGTTGCCCGCCGGATATTCGGGCGGCGCGAAATTCGCAATGTCTACGGCAACCCTTTACGGGCGGGTTTACCCGCTCAAAGACGGCGACGGGCGCTATCTGTTCACCGACACCGAAAGCGGCGGCGTTCGCCGTCTGTTCGGCTTTGAAATCGTCCTTGACGACAATATCCCGGCGGGAACCGTCCTGTTCGGCAATTTCCGCTATTACGGCGTAAACGTCCCGGAGGGCGTAGCCGTTGAGGTTAGCCGGGAAAGCGGCTTTACAAGCGGACTTATCGACTACCGCGCTTTGTGTATTGCGGACGGCAAGCCCATTGTTCCCGGCGCGTTCGTCAAAGTTGAGGTTGACGCAGCCTAAAGAAACGGAGGGTTAGCCCATGATTTTCGAGATTGAAGAAGCACGCGAAATATTAAGGCTTGACGGCGCGGACAATGACGAAACCATTTACTCGCTGCTTGCCGCTATACCGCCCTATCTGACCGAAACAACGGGCTATGTTGCAGCGGGGGTTTATTCCCCCGTTGCACGGACGGCGGCGCGGTTTATCCTGCAACAATGGTATTACGGCGAGAACGCCGACACGGACAAATTGCAGCGCGTGATTGACTGTCTGTTAAAAGCATTGAGCGCGGAAAGGGCTATTCTATGACGCAGAAACAGTTTTACCATTCCAAAGCATGGCGGCGGTTATCACGGGCGTTTCTGCTTTCAAAGAACTATATTTGCGAGCGTTGCGGCAAGCCCGCTGAAATCGCCCACCACAAACGCTATATCACCCCGGAAAATATCACCGACCCGGCAATCACGCTGAACCCCGAAAACCTTGAAGCCGTCTGTATCGACTGCCACAACGCCGAGCATTTCAGCGCGGGCGGCGCGGTATTGCGGGGGCTTGTGTTCACAACCGAGGGCGATTTACAGAAAAGAGGTATCGACCATGAAAATGAAATATGAAAACGAACGCGCTGTTATCATTGACGCGCTTTCCAAAGAAACAAGCGAACTTGCACAGGCTATCACCAAAGAGCGCGAGGAAAACGGCTTTACTGCTCAATACCGGGCATTGTCCAAAACCTATAACGACGCGACCAAGCATTATTTGACACTTGTCAAAGAGGTAGAAGCCGAGAATGCCGCCGAGGTTGACCCGCTCACCGCATTTAACAAGCCGTCCGTTTATGACGAACGCGGCCTGACCGTACTATGAATTATATAGTGCAGTATAACGACCTTTTGCAGCGCGGGGAAATCCCTGCTTCAAGGCGGGTAAAAGCCGTATATGCCCGCCTTGCCGCTGACACGAATTCAATTCGGGGTAGCTATATTTTTGATGAAGCCCGCGCAAACCGTCCGATTGACTTTATAGAACGGTTCTGCAAGCATTCTAAAGGCGAATGGGCGGGACAGGGTATTCGCCTTGAACTGTTTCAGAAAGCATATATACAAGCCCTGTACGGCTTTGTGGACGTTGAAACGGGCTTGCGGCAGTACAGGGAAAGTTTCTTCCTTGTGGGGCGCAAGAACGGCAAATCAACGCTTTTAGCGGGGCTTGCCTTGTATATGCTCACATCTGACAGCGAGGGCGGCGCGGAGGTTTACAGCACGGCGACAAAGTACGCACAGGCGCGTTTACTCTTTGATGAAGCGCACAATATGATAAAGCAGTCGCCCGACCTGTCGAAGCATTTCCGTAAACGTAAAACCGACCTGTATTATATGCCCACCATGTCGAAATTTCAGCCGCTTTCCCGCAATTCTGACAGTCTGGACGGCTTGAACGCAAGTTTTGTTATCATGGACGAACTGCACGGAGTAAGGGATAGAAACCTGTATGAAGTAATGCGCCAATCGCAAGCCGCCCGCCGTCAACCCCTGCTTATTATGATAACAACCGCCGGAACGGTCCGGGAATGTATATTTGACGATATGTATAGCTATGCCGCGCAGGTTGCTGACGGTACTATCACGGACGAACATTTTCTGCCCGTGCTGTACGAACTGGACGACCGCGCCGAATGGACTGACCCGGCGGCGTGGATAAAGGCGAACCCGGCGCTTGACAGTATCAAGAAGCGGGACGACTTGACCGCCAAAGTCGAACGTGCCAAGCAGAACCGCAGCGAACTTTCCGGCGTACTGTGCAAGGAATTCAACGTCCGGGAAACGGTAAAAACGGCGTGGCTATCCTTTGACGATATAAACAATGAAGCCGCGTTCGACCTTGAAGATTTTCGCGGCGGATACTGTATCGGCGGCGTTGACCTGTCTATTACAACGGATTTAACTTGCGCGTCGCTGCTGCTGATGAAGCGCGGGGACGACAAAAAGTATATTACGCAAATGTACTGGTTGCCCGCCGACCGTCTGCAAGAGCGCGTACAGCAAGACAAGATACCCTATGACAAGTGGCACGAACGCGGGCTATTACGCCTTTGTGTCGGTAATTCTATCAGCTATTCCGACGTGACGCAATGGTTTTACGAAATCATAAACGAATATGAATTGTTCCCGGCGTGGGTTTACTATGACAGCTATTCGGCGCGGTACTTTGTGGACGAAATGCAAATGCAGGGCTTAAACATGGTACGCTGCATACAGGGCGCGAAAACCCTGTCCCTGCCCATGCAGATGTTAGGCACGGATTTACAGGCGCACAAAGTCATTTACAATAACAACCCCGTCTTGAAATGGTGCCTGACGAACACGGGCATTCAGACAGACCGAAACGGCAATATTGTACCCGTAAAAAACCAATCGCCCCGCCAACGGATTGACGGAGCGGCGGCATTGCTTGATTGCTATGTCGGACTGTATGAGCATTACGCCGAATATACGGCGGCGATATAGGGGGGCTTTTACATGAAGCTGAAAGACAAGAAAATTGAAATACTTGCGGTACGGCACATTGTCGATAACGAGGGATTTTCTACTGAAACCCTTGAACCCATTGCGCCGCCGTTGTGGGCGTACTTCCGGCAGCTTTCCGGCAAGGAAGTATTCGCCGCAGCGACGACCAACTACAAAGAAGAAGTGCTGTTTACTGTCAATTACCGGGCGGATATTACAAATACAAACGTAGTACGTTATGGCGACGTACTGTATGATATTACCCGCGTGGACGTATTCGAGGGGTACAAAGCGGACTTGACGCTGTATTGCAGCCGCAGGGCAAGACAGAGTTAAAACATTTTATCACAATTCACAATATAATATTGCTTTTTTTATCCCCTTGCGCTATACTATATTTTGTAGTTTTGTGTCAAGGGGGCTTGTCTTATGAAATACAGTTACAACAAGCTATGGAAAATGTTGATAGACCGAAAAATTACGAAAACCGAAATGCGCATACAGTCGGGCATTAGTACAAATATGCTTGCCAAAATGGGCAAGGACGAACCTGTTTCAATGGAAACGCTTGCAAAAATTAGTACAGCCCTTGAATGTGGGCTTGACGATATTGTGGAAATAACCGCTGACGGGGGTAAAGAGTAATGGCAAAGAAAAAAATTAGTGAAACAATTACAGAAAATATATTTCGCGAACACTATGGTGCAAATACTTTTATTGAAAAGTCCGCTATTCCGTCGGGGTATGGCTTTACTTCAAAAAAAGGAACGTCGTATTCTGGTTATCCTGACTTTTTTCTTGATACTGACGATTATTGCATTGTCGTAGAAGCTAAAGCAACTGACGAAAACGCCGCGCAAGAAGAAGTACAATATTACATGATAAACAACAAAATCCATAAGGATATTGTTGGTATAGCCGTTTCTGGACAAACGCAAGACGGGCTTTTAGTGACATACTTTTTGAAATCAGCGGGAAAAACTGACATTGAATTATTTCCACAGAACGACACGCTTTTATCACTACCCGCAATCAAAAAGCAATATGTGAAATCAAAGTACGGCGAAAGCGTAACGACTGAAGCCTTGATTATGGTTTTGAAAGACCTAAATAAGAGATTTAACAACGAAAACAAAATACGAGATACTGACCGTAGCTTGTTTTTTTCAGGGTTAATGATTGCGCTTAAAAACAACAATTTTCGTAGTACATATAAAAATATACAGTCACCGTCAAAGCAGGAAGTCGCTTCAACAAAGGTAACTGTTCTTGAAGCTCACAATTTGAATAAAGCCATTCTTGAAGCTATCACAACTGAACTTGAAAGCAAAATCAATAGCTTATCTAAGGAGTTTAGTTGGCGGGACAAGTTTTCATTCATTAAAAATGTAGATTATACGCTTGAAGAATACAAAGAAATAATTGGGATAATTGAAGATAAAATTTTTTATCCGTTTCAAAATGAAGAAAAGCAGGATATTTTAGGACGCGCGTATAGGATATTCTTATCCCGAGCCGGAAAAGTAGATAACAAGAACATTATTCTAACGCCCGACCACATAAAGCAACTAATGGTTAGATTAGCCCGTTTGTCTGTTAATGACGTTGTTCTTGATACCTGTACAGGTTCCGGCGGCTTTCTCATGGAAGCAATGGAAACCATGATTGAACTTGCTCACGGCGACGAAAGTACCGTACGAGATATTAAAGACAAGCAACTTATTGGCTTTGAAATTGACTCTGTTCTTTTTGCTTTGGCTTGCTCTAATATGTTCTTGCATGGGGACGGTAGAACAAATCTGCTATATCGTAGTAGTTTACTGGACGAAACGCAAAGCGGAATAGTAAACAACAAAGATAAAGAATTGCTTGAATACATACGCAAGATGAAACCTACACGAGTTATTATCAATCCCCCGTACGAGAACAATAACCCAATCAAATTCACAATTCAAGCCCTAAAATATCTTGATAGCGGCGGCAAACTTATTATCATTATGCCCACCCCTACGTTGACGCATAATCAAGACGGGCTAACAGAAAAAGTATTATCAATGGCGAAACTTGAATATGTGATAAAAATGCCGACAAAACTATTTTCCGAGCAAAAAAGAACGGTTAATACTTCTGTTTTTGGCTTTGTTAAAACACCGCATAATCAGAACGACGACGTTTTGTTTTATAACCTTGAAGATGACGGCTTTGTAAGCATTCAACATAAAGGCAGAATTGACAAAAACGGAACATGGAACGGAATAGAAGAACAGATAGTTGACGCTATTTCAAATTCAAAAGAAATCCCCGGAGTTTGTCAAAAAAAGAAGATATACAAAGACGGGGTATTGAATTGCGCTGGAATTCAAGTGCGCCGTAACAGTAACTACAAAATGGTTAAAGTTAGTAAACTATTCAACATATCAAAAGGGACGCTTGCGAGTGAAAGCAACATAGACGGCGATTATCCTTTTGTTACGGCAAGCGAAGAATGGAAAACGCACACTGATTATGCACTCGATACCGAAGCTATTGTATATGCAGTTAGCGCAGCCGGTTCATTAGGCAGAAGCCACTATATCAAAGGTAAGTTTATTGCAAGCAATTTATGTCTTGTTTTAACTTCAAAGAACGACCCCGAATATCCGATTGATATGCAATTCTATAATTGCTATTTTGCGTCAATCCGAAAACAAATTGTAAGTGATTTAGCCGACGGAACATCAAAACTAACAATAGCCCCCGATTTATTCGGTGACTATTACATTGATTATATTCCGTATCCAGAACAAACCACTTTTGTGCGTACGAAGCTGAAAGACTTTTTGACATTGCAAGAGCAATACAAGGCAGCGGAAGAACAGCTAACACAGGATATTTCAAACCTTGCTTAATCTCGTATTCTTCATTAGTGATGAATATCATTTAGCAGATTTAAGCGACAAACAAGCGACAATGCAAAAACAGCGGCGCATATTTATGCGATAAAAACACAATATATACATATAAATCGAACAAAACACGCTATATATGCACATAATATGCAATATGGCGTGTTTTTCATATACTTTGTAAAAGAAGATATGTACACCATCGGCTTTCGCTTCAAAGAAGTAATGGCAGTTCCTAAAGAGGCCCTGGAAATAACAGCGGAAACCTTCGATGCCCTTGCACACGAAAAGAGATTGGCGATA
>Ga0209408_1001679_pt1 | contig 13534 bp, 10 predicted proteins | sample AD_UKC107_MetaG_FD_184422 | JGI IMG/M metagenome (GOLD analysis project Ga0209408, IMG submission 184422) | Active sludge microbial communities of municipal wastewater-treating anaerobic digesters from Hong Kong - AD_UKC107_MetaG (SPAdes)... | ecosystem: Engineered > Bioreactor > Anaerobic >... | reverse complement strand
TGGAAGGGTTTGTGTATAACGCCAAAAAAGATGAGTGGAAAGACGGGACCATATACGATCCTGCTTCCGGAAAGACATACGATTGTTTTGCCAGGCTGGAAAATGATGATCTGTTGAAATTAAGGGGTTTTGTGGCAGGAATGAGGATGTTGGGGAAGACCTCGAAGTGGTACAGGGTGGAATAGTACAGAATACGTAAACTTAACGCGAATATTTGGTTGCAAATACTTTTGCAGCCTTTTTCTGTTTTCTCAGGAATATACAGGGGAACTTACGATCCTGTTACCCAGGTAAAGGGCAATGAATGAGAGAAGGACTGTTAACAGCACATAGAACATGGCCAACAAAAAATTGCCGTTTTTCAACAATACGATATTATCGTGAGAGAACGCTGAAAAAGTAGTAAATCCCCCGCAAAGGCCCATGGTCAGAAAAAGAATTACCTGGTTATCGGTAAATTGTCCCCTGTCTGCCAGCCCATAGAAAAGACCCAGGGCAAAACATCCTATGATATTGACCAGAAATGTTTTAATGGGAAATGAAAATTGTTTTCCGGTTTGGTCTATTGCAACAAACAGGATATAACGGATCACGCCACCCAGTCCGCTTCCCAGTCCGACAAAAAGTATGTTTTTGAGCATAGCTGATGATATTGTAAAAAGAAAGTAGGAGTCATCAGCTTCAAAGAGCATTTAGGGCTAACTCCATAGCCGGTGCAAAAGTAGTGGTTTTTTCTTTCTCTGAATGCGAAAAAGTAAGAACGTTTATGAAACTGATTGCATACGAAGATTTTTTGATTGGATTAATCTCAATAATTCCGCCTTCGAGCGCTTGTATTCGATAATAATGAATGCTTTGTAGTTGTTTGTTTCAATGCTTTTTTCATGTCTAAGTCTTCGTCTAAATCCTCATCTAAAATCATTATTACCAATCCTGTGAAAATCTTTTCCATCTACTCTAACATCTTGATTATCTATAGTATTAACACTGTCTCGATTTAAATTCCCATCTTTTTCATTAGCTCTATTACGTCTAAAATCACGTCTAATGTTGTCTAAACTAAAAACCAATATTTTCCTTGTAGACGAATCTGATTATCTTTTCTCATTGCCTGTAACAGATTTTTTACTTTATCTTTCTTTTGTTTCTCTACTAGAACCTCCGAAAGTTTTGGTATGATGAGGTTCTCTATTTCACTTCTATTTCCTTTCTTGAATTTCTTCAGGTAAGATGTAATCATATCTTTGTAATGAGCATCATCAAAAGCCCTGTTTCTTATATAGGCAGCTTTATCATCAATTGTCGTTGCAACCTGTGCAGCAATAAAATAATTCGGTTTCCGTCCTTCAATCAGTTTTCGTTGTTTTAGCATTTTTATTGCTTCATCAGTAACAGGTAATTTTTTCTGGATGCGGTCTAATAGAGCTACATTTGATAGTGGCAAATCTTTATTCTCAATTAATAGTTTGGAATAATTCTCGTCGATCGAATGTCCATAAATCTGCAGTACTACCTTTTGTGGTTCCGATAATTCATAATCGGGAAGGGGAAAGTACCTGTTTTTCTGTTTCGGTCATAGCGTTGGATATTAGATTGCTTGTTTCACTAGACTCATAATGTATTCTATATTTTCGGTATTTGTAATTAATAACTCGTAATCACCATTGCCCCAGTGTCCGGTTTCAGATACATCGCGGGTAATTTTCTTGGGGTCGTCGAGATTGCCTTTTTTCAGGTTAATCCACATTTTTAGCCCTTTTCGCTGGATAGTTATGTCTGCAATGTTGCTGTTCTTTTTGAAGGCTATGTAATCTTTACGGGCTTGTATTTCAATATTATCTGCAAGATTCAAAATGGCATCTTTGTATGCTTCATACAGTTCCATTATTTCTTCGGATTTGTTGGCCAGGTGGTCTTCTTCAGAATATACTTTGATTTCCCTGGTTATTTTCCTGATAGCTTCATCTTTTTCAGTTAGCGGTTGAATGCTGGTTGCTGAGGCCGATTTCTTAATGGGATTAATAGCAATGATTCCTCCTTCATATTGTTTAACTTCGTACAGTTCGATAGCAATGTCTTTGAAATTGGTCGCTAGTTTCTGATTCTCGGTAAAGCTGGTAGAAACAAAAATCACACGGGTTTGCGACCAGTCCACATCTTTACGCTGGATGCTATCTTTGCAGGATTCGTTGTATTCGACAATGAAGTCGGCTTTATTCTCCAACATTAAATTGAGGTAAGTAAAGCCCTGGTCAACTACGCTATTGCTCTTTGAGCGTTTGTACTCGATAATGATGAAGGCTTTGTTTACCGGGTCTAAAGCCAGGGTATCGATGCGCTTATTCTTGATAGAAAACTCTGACTTAACCAACTGTAACCCGAGTAATTCTGAAAGTTGGGATTCAAACAAGTTCTGAATGTCCTTTTCAAGTTTAAACGGGACTTCTTTTAATAATGTGATGCTGCTTTTGGTTTTTGTGTATAGTTTCATAGTAAAGTTTATTCATTTACATCACTCAATATTTTTTTGTAAATCTCCTCTGAAAGAACATGATAAGCTGCTTTTTGAAAATCAATATCTTCCATGTATCGGGAAACAATCTCATCATTTTCCGACATTCTCTGAATCATCAGGTTTTCAATTATTTTTCGGATTCCCAGTTGAAATTTATCCAGCGTATTTGCTTCCGCTGTCTGGACAATCTTAGTGTCTTTTATTGCTTTCTCCTTTATTTGCTCAAAAAACAAGCGGTCTTCTTCCGAAAAGTCGGTGCCAAACTTCGTGTTCAATACCTCAATAATTTCGGATAGCGGTTTTTTCTCATCCTCAGATTTTCCTGTTCCGGATTCGGTAATCCCTTTTACTCCATAAGGTTCGCCTTCCTCCAAAACGATTGAACCCGAAGTAACTCTCTCTATGCGGTAATACTGGAGACTGACGTCATCTTCCGGTTTTACTATTTCATAATCCCGTTCGCGAGGTAAGTGTGGAATAAGGAAACGACTAAAACTGTAAAGCATTTCCATTTCGGAATCGCAGTAAGGAATAATCTGACTTAAAAAAGCATAGGCATTAACGAAGGATGTTATTTTGTCCCTGAATAATTTGGCCTTTTCTTCTTCCAGTGATTTATAACGGTCAACAGCAGGTTGAACATGTTTTTGCATTCTGGCATGGTCGGTTGGATTTTGCTTATTTAAATCCTTGTAAAACACCTGTGCAAATGCTTCCACCTCTGACCAGAAATAAACCTGCATTGCATTCAATTCATGTTTGATGGTTTCCAACAATTGCGGGTCAGTAGATTCCTGCAATGAAGTTTGGTCGTAATAGGGTTTGAAAGCCTTGTAAATATCTTCTGCACTGTTAACAAAGTCCAGTACAAAAGGTGTTTCTTTTCCGGGACTAATCCGGTTTAAACGGGAGAGTGTTTGTACTGCCTGAACACCATCCAGACGCTTGTCCACATACATGGTATGCAGAAGTGGCTGGTCAAATCCTGTCTGGTATTTATTGGCAACCAATAATATCTGATAATCAGGTGTGTCAAACTTCTCCGGGAGTTGACTTTCGCTAATGGGTTTACCTGTTATCACATCCGTATTCATGGATGGCTCTGTGTATTCAACACCGGATTCAGGGTCTGATACTTTGCCGCTGAATGCCACCATTGGACGAATATCAGTGTATTTTTTCTTCTCGATGTAGCGTTGAAAGGCTATCATATAACGCACTGCATGCAAGCGGGAACTGGTTACCAACATGGCTTTTGCTTTACCATTAATTCGTTTTTTAACCAGGTTCCTAAAATGCTCCACCATGATTTCGGTTCGTTGCTCAACGTTGACCGGATGGAGGCTCATGAATTTCCCCAAAGCTTTTGTAGCTTTCTTTTTTGGCATTTCCGGGTCTTCTTCAACCGCTTTTACTAATTTATAAAAGGTGTCGTAAGTTGTGTAATTTTCCAAAACATTCAGAATAAAACCTTCCTGAATAGCTTGCCGCATAGAGTACACGTGAAACGGTTCATCGTTTCGGCCAAACAGTTGAAGTGTTTTGCCTTTTGGCGTGGCTGTGAAAGCGAAAAAGCTGATGTTTTTCTGTTTTCCGCGTGATTCCATTACCTGATTTAAACGGTCTTCCCAGTCTGATTCACCTTCGTCGGAACCTAAATCAGTTCCTGCACCTAAAATCTCCTTTAATTCCCTTGCGGTTTCTCCGGTTTGACTTGAATGTGCCTCATCAACAATTATCGCGTAGTTTCTTGCTGAAATTAGTTCTTGCCAACTTTGAGCCTGTTTTACTGATTCTTCATCCGGTTTATCCAGATTATTGGCTCCGGCAACATGCAATAGTCCGCGCAATACAAATGGGAATTTTTGCAGTGTGGTAATTACAATTTTGGTTCCGTCAACCAAAGCTTCGGCCAACTGTTTTGAGTCCTGGTCGATGGCTTTTACAACGCCCTGCGCATGTTCAATCTGGTAAATGGCATCCTGCAACTGGCGGTCTAACACTTTCCTGTCGGTTATTACCACTACGCAATCGAATATTTTTTCATCGGCATTGGTGTGCAAGCTTGCCAAACGGTGGGAGAGCCAGCTAATACTGTTTGTTTTTCCACTCCCTGCCGAATGCTGAATCAGGTAATTATTGCCTGTTCGTTCTTCTCTGCTGGTTGCAATCAATTTCCGAACAGCATCCAATTGATGGTAGCGGGGAAAAATGAGCGTTTCTTTTGTGTATTTCTGTTTTACTCCTTTTTCGTCGAGCGTGGTTTCCTCTTTGGTTTCCAGAAACATAAAGTGGCCGATTATTTCAAGGAAAGAATCACGCTGTAACACTTCTTCCCAAAAGTAGCCGGTTCGGTGTCCTGATTTGTGTTGCGGGTTTCCGGCTCCACATTTTATTTCTCCGGGATGGCTTCCCCTGTTAAAAGGTAAAAAGAACGTTTTGTCACCCCGTAAATGTGTTGTCATGTGAATTTCGTCAGGGTCAGCGGCAAAGTGGACCACGGCGGCTGTTTTAAACCGGAACAGTGGCATACGCCAATCCCTGTCTTTACGGTACTGGACCACTGCATTTTTCCAGCTTTGCCCTGTTGCAGGATTTTTTAACTCACAAGTAGCCACCGGCAGGCCGTTAATTGAGAATACCAAATCGACGGTATCGTTATTTACTGTATGGCATAAAACCTGACGGGTGACGGTCAACTGGTTCTTTTCGTAAAGCTTGATTATTTCAGCATTTAATGCATTTGCAGGTTTGAAATAAGCCATGCTAAAAGTTTTGCCGAAAAAGCGGAATCCGTGTCTTAACACATGCAATGTACCTTTTGTATTTCGCTCTTTAATCAGCGTGCCGATAATTTTATTATCCAACTCATCGCCGTGTAGTTTTTGCATTCTTTTATAAAGCTCGGCCTGAGTATCTTTTAAAAAAGAAATTATTCTTTCGGGAAACAGAGCGTGTTTTTTATCCCATTCTTTGTTGGTGCCTTGTTGCCAACCTCCTCTAAACATCAGGCTTTCTTCGATGTATGTTTCAAATGCTTTTTCGGTATAATTTTGGCTGCCCATTTGTTAAAACAGTTAATAACTATTGCAATTTCAATTTTTAGTCCTATATTTGTTGCGCTCATCTTTCCTTAATTAGGAAGAAGGAGTTTCGGAGGACGATACATCAGGATATGTACCGTCCTCTGCGTTGTTATAATAATTCGTCTAGTTTATTCATTACTTTCTTTTTCATTTTCTTCACCCCATAGCACCGGTTCAGGTAATAAGCCGACAGTAAATAGTAGTCCATACCGCTGCGATGTGGTTCCAGTACTATTACATATTTTTGAGTCAAATCATAAATGTAAGTCCTGTATTTCTTTTTGCCGTTAATACGCTCTTCTGTACTGAAAATTTCGATATTCTTTTTCAGGTTTTCATCGATGTGATATTTTACCCAGTGTAAACGTTGGGAACGATGAATTTCAAAAATTCTACGTTTGAACAATTTTCCATTTTCATTTTCCTCCTCCATTTCTTCGGTCGTGAGGTGGCGAAATAAAAGTTGCATGGCCGGTTCTTCACCTTTTATGGGGCGAATCACTTTTCCTTTAAATCTGAAATTTTGGTTATTCTCAATATCGCGTTCAAAAACCCATTTTAACAAACGATTTCTGTCCGGCTCCATGAGATGTCCGATTTCTAATAACTCAGGATATTTTTTTAGCAGATTGAATGGCATACCGGCTTATTTTAATTCGATGAAGAACAGGTTAAATTTTTCGGCACCAAGCGGCGTTGAACAGTTGAGTGGACGGTTGGCGTGTGCCTGTATTTTATTGATTAATTTATGCTTTGCAATCACTTTTCCTTCATCTCGAAGGTGATAGTTGATGGCACCCATTAATACGTCGGTCATTTGCAAAAGGGCGCTTTCGTGAGAGTGAATGAACTGCAAATTTCGAACATTCCCGTAATTCACATTCAGGATTTGCCTGAGCTTTCTGATTTTTTCGTAGCTGCAGGTGTCTTTTATGTCGAGGTACACGTTGTAGGTATGCTCCATATTTATTTTGTGGTGCAACAACTGATAATACATCCGGTAATAAAAATCGTTGTAGGTGAAGCCCAAGCGCTCATTGTCAATCCTTGATTTGTCAACAATAACTGCCCGGAAATTTAAATCGGTTGCAAAGAAATAATCGATTAAGTCGGCGTAAAAGGTGTAGTTTGATTCCGATAGTTTTGACCATTTAATCTCCCCTTTATACCTATGTTCCTGTTTTAACCGAAGTATATTCTGAGCATGTAGTTTAACCTGATTCCATGCAGCACTAACGTAACCAATAACCATAAAAGGGAAATGGTCGTTTTCGAGGTGTGTGCTTTCATCACAATAGAAATTAAATGTCTTTTTCTGCATGGTAATTCATTTAATAGGTTTACTTTTGTTTTGTCATACTTGGTCAAGCTTCTTCTCCTCGGAGAACGTAACCAAGTTCAAGAAATTGAAAACATGCTTTAACCGGCAGGTTTTTTTATGCTCCTTCGGTTTCAAATTGTTTATACTTTAACCATTTTGCCATACCGTCTAAATCGGGAAACAATTGTTTGTCGAATACCCCGTATTGCTCCAATTGCTTACAAATTTTCCGATGGTTGTTGTTATCGTGTTTTATTATTATTTCAATATAATCTGCTTCTTCAATTGGTTTTAGAGGCTGGTGGCAAGCCAGCAGAACCCCGTCTTGTGCACGAATGCGCGGTGAAACATGGGCAGGGTCGTAAATAATGTTTTGGGTAATGTCGAAAGGAGATTCTACATCCTTTTTTACTAAGGTTGTTGTTTCAGTAGCAGGAATGCCCAAATCATAATCAACCGATTCATCGTGTGCTTCGTCGGCTGTTTCGTCTAAATCAAAATCTCCGTAGGGGTCTAAATCATCGATGTGTTTTTCGGTGGTTAAGTCGCCAATAGGTTCAATTTCCTTATGTTTGTTTTCGCTGTTGCGGATAATTTCGCTGTATTTAACCACATTTTTGGTTAGCACATACACGGCACTATCGGTATCTTTTTTTGCATTGCGCGATGCAAAATAGAGGGCAACCAGCGGATTGGTTGTCCAGTCCATAAAGCGGGTAGGCAAGCCGTGATGTTGAGCCAGTGCCAGGTATTCCCAATCGTTGCGGGGGAGGTGGTTAACCTGCCCCATTACGTGGTTGGCAAAGGTGTCGAGAATGCGGCACTCAAAATCATAGAACTGTGATAAGTTTTTTCTTTCGAGGTGATTGTATCTACCTATAGATGGCTTTAACTCGTAGCCATCGGTAATTTGTTTTGTTTGTCCCCGGTAGTAGGGATGTTCAATTTTTAACTCGTCGCGAATGACGGTTAAATAATCTTCAAATGATTTGATGGTAAATTCTGCGCTCATGCTTGTTCAGGTACTTTTATTTTTCCGGTGACTGCTGCCGAAATCAGGGCAGTTTTGTATTCCTGGAGTTTTGAGACGAACATTTCTGTTTTTTGAACTGTAATATCTATTTTTTCAATTCTTCTGTCTATTGATGAAACAATTTCTAATTGCGTATTTAAATCAGGATAAGCAATTTTAAGATTTTGAAGTACTCCCATTCCAATGTTCGGTTGAGTCCCGAAGCTCCAAAAAAGTGATATTTGTTTTTGAAAAGAATCAGCAGAAAGAGCATAGAACACGAATTTTGGACTAAATTCTTTTTTTACCCTAACTGCAGCTAACGGAGACCAAATGTTAAATTCAATTTCAGTATCAACAAATGCAATCTTTCCTGTTGTCGAGCCTGATTTTACGACATAAATGTCATTTAACTTCGGTTTATATTTTAATGAAAAAAGTTTATGGTCTTCTTCACTAATAAAGCCTCTTTTTTTATTAAAATTTATTCCACCATATTCGATTGCTTCAGCCGATATAAAAGGTATGCCTTCATCAATAAAATCAGGTGTTGTATGAGGACCATCTGTAATTGGCGTTGATACAATAAATTTTATCGGAGATGCATTCCAATTTTCTGGTATTTTTCCTATCCACTCAATGCCGCTATCTTTCATAGGAACATCCGGATTTAGTCCTTTGGTAACTGCATGAGAAATAACAGCAATCCGCTTTTCTTTCAGGGTTTCAATGAGTTGTTGCTTTTTAGCAATTAGCGCATCTAAACGGGTGGTTTCCTTGTCTAAAAAATTGGCGATGGATTGTTGTTCTTCTTTCGTAGGGATAAGACATGGAAAATTTTCAAATTGTTCTTGACTAATCATTGGAACCGCTGTAGAATTTCCAATGAGTTGAACCCATTTTCTTATCAGTGGGCTTTGTAGAAAGAAAGTTAGATATATGGGATTTAGTTTAATATCTTTTAGCAAAATCAAACTTGGATTTATAGTAACCTTGCCATAATCTTTGTCAACATACGCCACTTTCCCAATTGACCCCCTTTGGCCAAAAATAATGTCACCTTTTCTAACTTTAATTTCAGGGCTTTCTTCATATTTTTCCCAACTCAAATAAACAGGAGAACTTAAATCTATTTTATCATTCTTGTCAATGTGACCAGCACCTAAAGTAATTGCACCTTCTCCTGGACCAACCAAATCATCAGCATTATACCCCCGGAAACCAATTCTTCCGAATATCTTGGATATGTATTTAATTCTTTTTATATCCCAATTTGCTGGGATTGTTTCAAGCCAATTTAATCCGCTGTCTTTATAGCTTTCATAATGAGGATATTTCATTATTGCACCTCCTCATCTTTAGTTACGTCACCAAGCAAATCTAAAATATTCCGTTCCAGCCCTTTTAATTCGGCATCAATTACGTCCAGTTCGCGTGGAGGCTCATACACATAGAAATGTCTGTTGAGAGGTATTTCGTAGCCAATTTTGGTTTTGGAGTCATCTACCCAGGCATCGGGTACATGGGGTAAAACTTCACGCTCAAAGTATTCTTCAATGCTTTCTTTGAGGGGCACCATTTCGGTGTCGCGCAATTGTGGGTCAGGTTCCGGGTTGCCTTTTTTATCGCGGCAAATTTCGGCGGTTTCGTCTCGTTCACCCAGGGCTTCCAGTATAGCTTTCAATTCAGCCGCGGTTAATTTGGCTCCTTTAGCTCGGTCAATCTCACGTAAGTCAATTAAAAAAGTTTTCCGGTTTTTGTATCGATTGTAGTTGTGTGCTTTGCCCAAATCACGCAGTAAAGTTCGTATTTCTTCCTGACGTTTTTCTCCCGCTTCAATTTCGCGGATGCGTGCATTTTCGTCTTTCTTTTTGCTGCTGGCCAAGTTCTGGAAAGCTGTTACTGCATCCAGTAACTCAATCCGTTCATCGGAAGCCTGGAAGTTCAAACGAAGCGGACGTTCAACAGTAATTTTGTTGTAGCCAAAATCTTCGTTGTCGAAAACCTTGCTTACCACAATTTCTTTTTCAACGAAATCGCCGTTGTTGTTTTCTTTAATTTTCAGGACTTTGGTTTCGTCGTGTGTAAAGTTGCCGTAAATGCTTGTAATGTCGGCAATCTGGTTGGGGCGGCCTTCTTCGCCATCTCCAATCTGTTTACGTTTATTACCCAAACTTTTACGCATAGGTATCCAGAAATTTCGTGCATCGATTAACTGGATTTTGCCTTTGCGGTCTTTTACCTTTTTATTGGTAACCACCCAAATGTAAGTTGAAATACCGGTATTGTAGAAGAGTTGGTCGGGTAAGGCAACAATGGCTTCGAGCCAGTCGTTTTCGATAATCCATTGCCTGATATTGGATTCACCGCCTCCGGCATCGCCGGTAAAGAGGGGCGAACCATTAAATACAATACCAATGCGGCTTCCACCTTCTTCGAGGGTTTCCATTTTGTCAATCATGTGCTGCAGAAAAAGCAGTGCACCATCATTCACACGTGGTAATCCAGCACCAAACCTGCCAGTATAGCCCAGCGTATCAGCTTCGCGTTTTATGTATTTTTCCTGTTGTTTCCACGAAACGCCAAAGGGAGGATTGGCCAACATGTAATCGAACCTTTCCTCATGGTAGGCATCCTTGGTAAATGTGTCGCCCAGTTTTATTTTTTCCTCATCGTGTCCTTTAATCAACATATCGGAACGGCAAATTGCCCAGGCTTCGTCGTTCCAGTCCTGACCATACAAGTGCGGTTGCGAATCTTCGTTGAGTTTTCTTAGGTAATCTTCCGCTTCTGATAACATACCGCCTGTGCCACAAGCCGGGTCGTAAATCTTTTTAACCTTGAAACTTTCGGCGATGTCTTCTTCGGGCGAAAGCAGCAGGTCAACCATCAGTTTAATGACTTCGCGCGGGGTAAAATGTTCCCCGGCTTCCTCGTTTGATTGTTCAGCCCCAATTCGGATAAGCTCTTCGAAAATGTAGCCCATTTGCAGGTTATCAATCCGGCTTGGCGAAAGGTCAATTTTATCGTGCCCAAACTTTTTGATTACCTGGTACAGGATGTTTTTTTCTGCCATTTTCCGAATTTCATCTTCAAACTCAAAGCGGTCGAAAATGTCACGAACATTGGAAGAGAAGTTATTGATGTAACTATTCAGGTTGGGCGCAATCTGGTTAGCATCATCCAGTAAGGTAGAAAAATCAAGCTTTGAGAGGTTGTAAAATTTAACTCCTGTAACCTGTTCCATTTTGGCTTTGATAATGCTTTCAGGTTTGCCCTTTAGCTTGCTGTATTCTTCCAGCGCCTTTTGTTTCGTTGGTGCCAGAATACAATCGAACCTGCGTAAAACGGTAAGAGGCAAAATAACTTTACGGTACTCGTTGCGTTTGTATGGTCCTCTTAACAGGTTACAAATATCCCATATAAAATTCGCCATCTGGCGGTGTGTTTCTGATGTCATATAAAGTTTTTAAATATTTTGTTCTACAATTCTTAGTACGTCTTTGGCTAAATCTTCATAATTAATCAGTTCATAAATCTGACCGGCCAGCCAGAGCAACAGCAGTTCGTTTTCATTGACCTAATAATGTTTGGCCAGTTTAAAGACTTGCTTTCTTTTTGCCCGGCGTTCACCGCGTTCTATTTTACTGTACATAGGAGCATCAAATTCCAGTTCAGCAGCTAGTTGGCGTTGAAACAGTCATTTTTCTTCCCGTACTTCCTGTAATTCCTTTATTCGTTTTCCCAAAAACATATTGATGATATTAGTAACTTGTCAAAGATTGGCTAATTTAATAAAGAAAAGCTAAACATAAACAAGAAAAAACAGGAGAGTTTGCAACAGCGGATAGGGGAAGTGTAGGAAATTCTCAGTTTACTGGTAAGAAAACGCTATCAGGTCCTGTGGTCGCTAAGAGGTTTCCCATTCTCTTCTAGGAGATCCTTGATCACCTGTGACCGGTTAGGCTGTAAAATCCAGAAAGGAGTGGTTTCGGGTTTGTAATATTTGCCTTTGGAAAGCTTGGCAATCTTACATATAGTCACCATCCGGTTTAGTACTTTATTGACCGCTTCTTTTTGTTTCACCTCTGCTAGAAAATCAGTATAGGTGAACACATATCCTTTTGAAACCTATCTATTGTAAATAGTATGTAATCAACTATTTTCATATTATATTATCCGGAGCAAAGACTATATATTTATCCAGTTTTTATGCAAATAAACAAGACATTTTGTCTTTCTTTTTCGCTCAAAACATACAAAAAAAGATGTTAGTATGCACCCTCTATACAACCGGTTATCTCCAACTAAATTGCCTCTCAACTGTGTTGTTCGGCCTACTCAAGAGGGATTGCCTCACAACTGCGTTGTTCGGCCTTCCCTCTTGGGCCGAATACAGCCCAAGAAAAAAAGGCTGCGGGGAGCGCGTTCGCTCCCCTTTGCTTTTTGCATCCTTCCCCCTTACAAGCAAGCTTGACGGTGTCCGGATGCAAAAAGGCTGCAAACGTGTTTGCAGCCTTTTTTCTTGTAGCGTGACCCAGGAGGGATTCAAACCCCCGACCTTCAGAACCGGAATCTGACGTTCTATTCAGCTGAACTACTGGGCCGAAATAAAATGGGAATGCAAAGATACACAGATTCCCGAACATTGAAAAAAAATGTATCTTTGGCATCATGAATGCATATGTTTTTCCGGGCCAGGGAGCCCAGTTTACAGGAATGGGAAAGGATCTTTACGATACCGACCCAAAAGCGAAAAAACTTTTTGAACAGGCAGACGAGATACTCGGGTTTCCGTTGTCAAAGATCATGTTTGAAGGATCGGCTGAAGAGCTGAAACAGACGAAAGTCACACAACCCGCCATATTTTTACATTCGGTAGCCGCTGCCTTATGTGCTTCTGATTTCAAACCGGACATGGCTGCAGGACATTCGCTGGGCGAATTTTCTGCCTTAACGGCTGCGGGAGCGCTGTCTTTCGAGGACGGGCTCAGGTTGGTGAGTGCCCGGGCACAGGCCATGCAGGCCGCATGCGAGGAAGAACCATCAACTATGGCTGCGGTATTGAACCTGGACGATGATAAAGTGGAAGAGATCTGTGCTTCAGTCTCGGCTTCAACAGGTATTGTGATTCCGGCCAATTACAATTGTCCGGGGCAGATCGTGATATCCGGGAAGGTGGAAGCTGTGGAAGAAGCCTGCCGGCTGATGAAGGAAGCCGGGGCAAAAAGAGCCGTAATCTTACCTGTGGGAGGAGCTTTTCACTCTCCTTTTATGGAAAGTGCACGAAAATCGCTCGAGGAGGCCATTGAAAGAGCGCATATGATACGGCCGGCCTGCCCTGTCTATCAAAACGTGGATGCCCTTCCGTATACGGATCCGGGTGAGATAAAAATCAACCTGAAAAAACAACTTACTTCTCCTGTTAAGTGGACTCAAACCGTACGGAATATGGTAGCCGGAGGAGCTAAAGATTTCACTGAATTCGGACCCGGCACAGTGCTCACCAATATGATAAAAAAGATTGTCCCTGAACTATTTATTTAGTATCTTTGTAATTCTTTTCGTTTGGTGATGCGCTATGAGTGATGCACAGTCAA
>Ga0209408_1001677_pt1 | contig 13537 bp, 13 predicted proteins | sample AD_UKC107_MetaG_FD_184422 | JGI IMG/M metagenome (GOLD analysis project Ga0209408, IMG submission 184422) | Active sludge microbial communities of municipal wastewater-treating anaerobic digesters from Hong Kong - AD_UKC107_MetaG (SPAdes)... | ecosystem: Engineered > Bioreactor > Anaerobic >... | reverse complement strand
TTTTGATTGTATCTCAGGGTGCATTTAGAATATTGAAACTTGGGAAATGATAGCCATCCCTTTTTGTAAGCACATTGTCAAGTCGCACGAGCCACTCTAAACCTAAACTTGCCAAAGAGCTTACAAAGCCAACCCTAATTACCGCCTTTAAGGGCGGTTTGGGGATTTACCCACCCACAAAAACAAAATAAATTTGTACTCCGAATCAACGTCTGTGCAGATTGATAAGAAAACTGTTAAATTTGTTAAAACTTGAGACGTATTGACTTTGAAGGATAAACACCAGCATACAATAAATAGGAATATGAGCGGTCTGCAAGACCAAGCGATTATTCCATGTTGAACTACATCCCTTCGCTATGTACTTAATGACCTTTTTTGAGGGGGGCGTAAGGATTTGATGATAAGCGTTCTTTGAAGTATTGGAGGTTTTATGTGCTTTGAAAGGAAGCTGCTTTATAAAAATCTGAGGAAACAGCTCATTTTCCATGTTGCCGGATATACCTTTCCTGGTTGCGTAAGAATCGCAAAACAAAATGGGGTTTAACAACGGGGAGACAATTCTCTTTTCAGGAACGATTCCGGTGATCGTATCCGGGGTAGTTCCGTGATAATGACCATCCGGCCTGTTTTGCACACGGGACAAATGCACGGATTAAAGCCAGTAAGTCTTTCAAACCGTTCGACGTTGGTTTCCGGAGGTTGCTGCTGTTTTATTAAGGCATCAATATCGGGCTTTTCTTCGGTTGTAAACTGTAAAGCAAGGTTTCGTTTTGCCGTGTGGTTATAAATGCCGAACCTTCGGATTTTAACAAATCGTCGGGGTAAAATGTGCAGAGTAAAACGTCTCAGAAACTCGACTCCATCGAGGGTAACCGGTTTTTTGATGGCCCTGTCGCGGTAATCTTTGGCCATGAATGTGACTTTACCGTGGGCAATGTTAAGGATACGCTGGTTGGTGATGGCCACCCGGTGCGTATATTGGCCCAGGTATCTAACCACATGTTCCGCGCTGGCCAGCGAAGGTTCACAGTGTACCACCCACTTTGTATTGAATACCTGCTGAAGGTTATCGTTGAAAAGAGGCAGCTCGTTTTGTTTTCGTAAGGCACGTTTGAGACTGTCGAGGAATCTGCCCTTAAAGGCATCGCTCAGTTGATGAACAGGATAAAGGTAATTCCATGAATGACCGATGTTTTTCCATTGGCCGTTAAGAGTATATCCTGCTGCCGGGACAATGCAATGGATATGTGGGTGAAGACTCAGATTCTGGCCCCAGGTATGCAGTACGCAAATCGCTCCGGTTTCAGTACCAAAATGCGAGTACCCGAATGAACGCAGCGTATTCCAGACCGCATCAAAGAGCAAATCGTAATACATCCTTTGGTTGTGCAAACAAACGGCATTCAACTGGTGCGGCACGGTAAAAACCAGGTGGTAGTGTTTAACCGGCAGGGTGCTTTGAATCAGTTCCTCGATCCAGAATGCCTGCCGGGCAGCCTGGCATTTGGGACAGTGCCTGTCTCCACAACTGTTGTAAGAGTAACGGATGGTTCCGCAGTTTTCACAAGCTTCCTGGTGGCCACCAAGAGCAGCCGTACGGCAGTGAGTGATTTTCCCCAGGACTTTCAATTGCAGGGGAGTAATCCTTGTCTGAGTTAACAAAGGGGCACCAAATTCCCGGATTACCTGAGCCAGATCAAACCTTGAGTGCACTTTGGCGGAAGTTATAGAGTGTATCCAGAGGGCTGTGCGGCTTAATCAGTGGACATTGGGCTACATGAAGGTAGATCATGGTGGTGGTTATCTCAGCATGGCCAAGCAGTTCTTTGAGGGTTACGATATTGAGGCCCTGTTCAAGCAGATGTGTGGCATAGGAATGTCGCAGTGAATGCAGGTTCACATCCTTTGAGATGGAAGTCTTCTTGAGGTTTTCGCGCATCACCCATGAAAGTCCGCGCACGCTGTACCGGCCATCAGGTTCCTTACCATTAAACAGCCAGATATGCGGATTCTCGGCTTTCAGGTACTTTTTCAGCCCTACAGCCATACTCTCAGCCAGCGGGAGAATCCGGTCTTTCTTGTATTTACTTTGTCGGATATGAATGGTTTTTCGCTCGAAGTCCACATCAGAGATTTTCAGGTTAATCACCTCCTGTCCGCGCAGACCGGCAGAGTAGATCAAAGTCAGGACAATCCTTTGCTTGAGAAGCGTTGGTGCAGCAAAAAGCTCTTTGAGCTCCTGGTGGTTCAGGATGATGGGCAGTTTGGTGTCTTTTTTCAGGGAAGGCAGTGCGATGGCATTCTTGTTCATTCCCAGCAGCCGGTAATAATATCGCAGACCATAGACCATGTGTTTGAAACTGGAGCGGGATGGCGACAGGGGATCACGGGCAAGTGCGGCCAGGTACTCGTTGATTTCTTCGGGGTCAATAAGCTCCGGAAGTTTCCCGAAATGGACGACAAACAGGGCGATACGCCGGATGTAATTCTGTAAAGTACTTTTACTTTGTCCACGCAGGGTCACCTGTTGTTCCAGTTTGCGGACCACATGTTCAAATTCAGGGACAAGCACAATAGCCTGCTCCACAAAAGTAAAACCCGATTTCTTTCTCATAATCAGAAATTTTAAGGTGAAACGATTTCAAATTATGAAAAGAATCGGGTACTTTTGAAAGGCTATCCCGCCAAAGCGGGATTTAGTTCAACACGCGGTATAGTTAATAAGGGTTTCAATGGTGTTCGAGGCGCAGTAACCCGCTCCAAAATTAGCTGTAACTTGACAGGTAAAATGTCCGCAATCCCTTACTAACCATACCGCCACCGTTACCATTCATGCTAAAAAAGAAAACAAACAACAAATATTTAAGTAACCATTCGGTGAACCACGTTAATTTCTAATCAGGTTCGGCAATAAGTTTGCTTTTTGACCCAAAGCAATCAACATGATGAACGAAAAGGAATTCCGGTCCATTTACAACGACTTTCTGGAATCCGGATTAACCCTGCGGGACTTTTGTGCAACCCAGAGCATGAATGAAGGCAAGTTCTTTTATTGGCAGAACAAACTGAAAGGGCTGTTGCCTCCTAAAAGGGGATTTGTGCCGGTCCTGTTCAGCAGTAATCAACAGGATCCATCACCGGAATTGCCGGCAGCTATAAATAATTATCCGCAACGTGAGATTAAACAGACTTCTTCAATGGTAAGTCTTACATGTGAGATCAGTTATCCCAATGGGATCAAGGTAAAGGTAAACGGCCTTGCAGATCTGGAGATGGTAAGATCACTGTTGGCTTCAAATCAACGGTAGCATGTTCAGCCTCACATCTTCGATGAGATACTACTTGTATTCTTATCCTGCAGACATGCGCCGCAGTTTTTACACCCTCAGCGGCATAGTGACCAACCAGATGCGTCGGAACGTCCAGGATGGGGATGTGTTCATTTTTATCAACCGGCCTTGTACCAGCATGAAAATCCTTCACATGGAATGCGGAGGATTGGTGATTTATCACCTCAAACTGGAGTCAGGTAGTTTCAAGTTGCCGGTTTTTGATGAAAATACCAACACGTTTAAGACCAGTTGGCAGGATCTGATGATGATGGTCCAGGGTGTTGCGACCGATGAAAAAGTGAAGAAGAAAAGATGGAAAAAACTCTCTGAATAGCTGAAAATATTTTGTTCTATATTTGGTTATAATGCTGATATTAAGTATTTTTAAACCATATAGAACAAGAGAAAATGACCACTTCCGAGGAGAGTTTTGTACAGCAATTATTAGAGGAACGGGACCGGTTATTCCGGGAAACCTCCCGGCTGAAAAGCCAGATTGCGGGGTACGAAAGCTTCGAATCAGAAAGGACGTCCTACCAAGAACAGCTACTCGTAAAGGACAAGACTATCACCAAACTCAAACAACATGTTGAGATGCTCCAGCGCATAATCTGGGGAAAATCCAGCGAGCGCTTTATAAAGGAGGACCCCAACCAGCGCAAACTGGATTTTGATGGTCTGGATCTGCTTCCCGAGGAAAAGGAGGTGGTACTAAGTGCCCTCCAGGAGATAGAAGAGTACAAAACAGTAAGGGTTGTTGTCAAAGAACGGGTACAACCTGTTCGTAAGCCCCTGCCTGAGGACCTTCCCAGGGAAGAGTGTCATATTTATCCTGTCAGAGTCGATTTGGACAACATGACGGAACTGGAGCCTGAAGTCACCGAGTTACTGGAGAAGGACCCTCCCCGGTGGTTTGTGCGCAGGATCATCCGCCACAAATATGTTTTGAAAGTCAGGACCCGGGATGAGGAAAGCCCCATCATCACTGCTCCCATGCCGTTACTTCCCATCCCTAAGAGCTATGCAGGTGCCAGTCTTTTGGCCGACATCATCATAGACAAGTATGTAAACCATCTTCCCTTCTATCGTCAGATTCAGATGTTCCGCCAGCAAGGAATAAGCATTGCTCCGGCCACGATCAACGGGTGGTTCCAGGATGTGGCAGACCTGATGCGCCCGACCTGGTACCGGCTCAGGGAACTGGTTCTGGAATCCGACTACATCCAGAGTGATGAAACAACGATCCCGATCATCAATAATGAGAAGCACCAGACGATAAAAGGGTATATATGGATGATCCGGGCAGTGATGTCGGAACTGGTCTTTTTTCATTATGACCACGGATCCAGGGCACAAAAGGTAGCATTGCAGTTGTTCAAGGACTTTCAAGGGGTAATCCAGACGGATGGGTATGCTGTTTACGATATATACGAAAACAAGAAAGGGGTCTTGCCCATAGGTTGCTGGGCACACAGTAGGCGTCATTTTGAAGAGGCCCTGAAGGAAGACAAAGCCAGGGCATCGTATGCGCTGGAACAAATCGGTCTGCTGTACGATGTGGAAAGGCGTGCCGATCAGCAGAACCTCTCTTACCAGGAGCGGGCAGAGTTGCGTACCCGTCTGTCATACCCAATAATGATTGCGTTTGAGAAGTGGCTGGTGAGTGAGTACCACAAGGTTCTGCCCAAAGGGAGGATTGGCAAGGCGATTCGCTACACCTACGGTATTTATCACAAGCTGACCCGTTACCATCTGGACGGAAGGTTGAAAATCGACAACAATCTCGGGGAAAACGCAGTTAGACCCATCGCTGTGGGAAGAAAAAACTGGTTGTTCTGCGGCAATGATGATGCCGCTGAAAACGCTGCCATCGTTTATTCCATGCTGGGGTGTTGCAAGGCGAGCAACGTTAACTTCCGTGACTGGCTGATTTACTTCCTGAATAACGTTCACAATTACGACAACGATTACAGTAAAGACCTGGCAGAACTGCTTCCCCACAATTTTAAAAAATCCCAATCCGGAACAATTTAGAGGCGACTCTCAAAGTACTGTGAATGTTTTGGAGAAACTCCGAAACAAAAGAAGAGTTATCTTTGAAACAATACGGAGTTTACCGAATGCTTACATATTTAAAGATGATAAAACTAAAATTAGTAAAATTAATTTCGAGTTGTCTTTTGATACTTTTATTAGTTCAGCTTGCTCCATGTCAGGAGAATGTGATAATTAAAGACAATAAATTCGCTAAAGAACAAAATGTTGAACAAATAGAAAAAGTAAATAGTATGAAATATAGAGGTGTTGTTTATGACGTAGGACTACAATTCAATCCAGGCAGCTATTCCGTTGAACCATTTAATCCGGAATTGGTAAAACATGACATGCTGGTCATCGCAAATGAACTCCATGCAAATGCAGTGCGAATAGAAGGTGAAGATATTTTGCGATTAATAAGTGCCACTGAGGCTGCTCATTCAGCTGGGTTAAAAATTTTTTTAACCCATGGAAAATGGGTGCTAATGCTGAAGAGACAATTTTGTATATGACAGAAGCAGCTATTGCGGCTGAGAAACTTAGAATGCAGGGAATTGAACTGGTTTTTATTGCTGGTTGTGAATATTCAATTTTTAACAAGGACGTTTTTCAGGGTGAAACTTTAAATGAACGATTAAAGTTTTTAATAACCAATGCAGAATCTTCTGAAATGATTACTGCGAATAAGAAACTGAATGAAATTCTGACTGAAATAAGTAAAGTGTTGCGTAATCACTTTAATGGAACAGTAACATATGCTTCGGGTACATGGGAATTTGTTGATTGGGATTTATTTGATATAATTGGTATAGATTACTATCGTAATGGTGAACCTGAACAACAGTATATTGATGGGCTACAAAGATACAAGAATTCAAAACCTATATTCGTCATGGAAGTTGGGAGTTGTACATATGAAGGTGCTGCAGCCAGAGGTGCTGGAGGATATACAGTTTTACAGGGCACTAATCCCGATGGTACCGGAATATATGAGGGAGGTAAGATTCCAATTCGTAGTGAAAAAGAACAAGCTGACTATATTGAGACACAAATTAATATTCTCAAAAGTACAGGAATTGAAGGAGTGTTTATATACGTATTCTCTTTTCCGATAATGCCTTTTAGTAGAGAGGAAGGTAAAGATATGGATATGACCTCTTATTCATTGGTTAAATCTTATCCAAAACAAGATACACGTTCACAAATGATACCAAACTGGGAACCCAAAGAAGCATTCCAACGGTTAGCCGAAGTTTACGGTAAAATGGCCAAGGAGAAATAATCATCTCGATTATAAGAAAGATTATCCAATTTGGAATGAAAAATAAAGCACGAAATGGTAACAAAGTGCATATTTCAGAGCGGGGATTGGTGGTGCGCCAGCCGCGGATTCTCGCATCGTCGTTCAGTCCTCGCGGACATGAACGCTCTCCGAAATCCGCCCCGACAACATGTACCAACCGTTATGCACCAAATTGAAAAAGCAGCCAAGGACTTGACAATAAGATGAAAAAACTTGAAATAAAAGAATCAATTACCAGAGAAAGGGAAACAATGTATATCGTTGTTTTGACAATTTTTCTTTCTCTACAATTAAAAGACCCAAAATTATGGTTGCTTATTCCTTTGTTTGTTCTTATATTCTTAATATTTCTGGTTATTAAAAGACTCATTGACAGGAATCCTCGGTTGATAATCGACGAGATTGGAATACATGATAGACGAAAACAAAAAGTTTACAAATGGGATAATATTCGAGACGTTGAAGCAAATTTTAATTCGAGTAGTTCTTTCAAATTAATTATCAAATGCAAAGACACAATTGAAAATATTGACTTAACCAACTTAAATACCTCACCAAAAGAAATCGACAAATCAGTTTCATTCTTTTCGGACAGAAAAATTAAAACAGGAAACGATAAGTTTAAAATGGAAATTGAGCGGATTCTAAAAAACAATGATCCTGTCGTTGAAATAATGATGCTATTTTCAAAATATAAAAGTCATATACTTTGGATTGGCTTACCACTTTTCTTTGGAAGTGTAGCACTTTCCATTTATTTACAAACCCAGTTGACTTTCCCGTATGTTTTTGCAATCGGGTTCCTATTGACAGGAATAATTCTATTCGCATTTTTACAACTATCCGAAAAGCGATTTAAGGAAAAAACGGAAATACAAAATCTGACAGAACAAGAATATAGATTGATTTCAGTTAAATATGAATTGAAGTTACCTGAAAATAAAGACAGAGCAATTATAGGATATATAGCTTTTGGTGTTTTAATGATTGGAATTTTCATAATCTCCTATTTTGCTTCGACATAAAGAAAAAATAAAAATTCGGTGCATAACACAGTACAAATTTCAGGGCGGGATTCGGTAGTACGCCAACTGCGGATTCTCGCATCGCAGTTCCGTGTCCTTCGGACAGGAACGCTCTCCGAAATCCGCCCCGACAACATGTACCAACCGTTGGCAACATGAAAAGTTGCTCAGAGGTACAACAGCGAATACGAATAAGAGAATAAGTAATGTTTAAAAAATATACAAAATGAAATACATTCTTCTTTTTACATTTCTTGTGTGCGTAGAATATTGTTCTGCGCAAGTTAATATGAGTGACAAACAAAGGATTATTGTCACTACTGACCTTGGTGGTACAGACCCCGATGATACCCAGTCCATGATTCACCTTTTGGTCTGTTCCAATGCAATAGACATTGAAGGGCTTGTAAGCTCACAGGTTTGGATGGACGACCCTGACAAAACCGCCAAGATAATGGAGGTTATAAATTGGTATCAGGAAGTATTACCCCGTTTAAAAAAGCAAGCGGCAGGATATCCGGATGCCGACTATTTAAGGTCAATCACAAAGCAGGGACAACCGAAATCCAATATGTCGGGTGTAGGAGAAGGCAAAGACTCACCGGGGTCAGAACTAATTATATCGGTAGTAGACAAGAAAGGAGACAACCGCCCGGTATGGATTGCCGGATGGGGTGGCATGAATACTGTGGCACAAGCCCTGTGGAAAGTAAAGAATACACGAAGTAAAAAAGCATTAAACACATTTGCAAAGAAAATACGAATTTATGACGTGCTTGGTCAAGATGATGCAGGTGCCTGGATTGCAAAAAACTTTCCAGAGATTGTTTATATACGCAACAAAGAAATTTATGGGTGGGCACCGCCTGACGATTGGACGAAGAACAACGTGCAGAACCGCATGCCTTTAGGGAGTCATTACCCTAATAGAGTTTGGGCAACAGAAGGCGACACCCCTTCGTTTCTTTACGTATATGCCAATGGTTTAAATGTACCGGAACACATTGAATATGGAGGCTGGGGCGGACGATTCTCCACAACTAGAATAGGTGGAATACGCGGTATGGATTTCATCGTCAAGAGTGGCAAAGATGAAACCCAATATGACCCTTATTATATGTACGGCAGTTTAAAAGAAGGTATTGAAGCCATAAACAAATGGAAACAACATATCTGGAATGATTTTGCAGCTCGTATGTTATGGACTACTACAGATGATTATTCTGCTGTAAACCATCACCCTGTAGCCATTGTAGATGGTGATAATTCTTTGAAATGTTTATATAAAAGAGCTAAAGCTGGAAATGCTTTGATTTTTGATGCTTCTGAATCTAAAGACCCTGATGGAAATCAATTGGATTTTAAATGGTTCGTTTATGATGAACCAAATACCTATAAAGGTGCCATAACCTTAGAAGAAGGTTTTTTATCTAAATGTAAAATACTTGTACCTTCTGATGCCTCAGGCAAGACAATACATCTTATTTTAGAAATAACCGATAAAGGTATTCCGACTTTGACTGGTTATAGACGAATTGTAATAAATGTAGACAAAGAAGAATAAATGCAAGCACACAACACACAATATAGCCAATAAGGGTATCTTTGGAATGCGAAGGTTTGTAACCCGCTGCAACTTTTCGTGTAACTTGATAGGAAATCGCCCGCAATCCCTTACTGGCCATAGCCTCATCCGTTATGGGCAAGGGTATGAAAAGCGAAGATGCGGAGAATAAACAGCATTTTATTCGCATTTTATGCGGAGATAATTTTGTCATGCGGAGAATAAACACTATTTTAGACGCATAAATAGCGGAGAAAGAGAAATATGTATTTATACAATTATCAAAATTGGCCAATCTTTGAATGGAATAGTGAGAAACTTTTGCCTTTGCTTTCGTATGTAAGAAACCGCCAAGGCAAACTAATTGGAAAAATGGGAGCTTTGGGGTTTGAACTTCGCAATGAAGCAAATCTTGAAATTTTAACCCAGGAGATTATTAAATCGACAGAAATTGAGGGTGAAATTCTTGACAGAGAACAAGTACGGTCGTCAATCGCAAGACGATTAGGATTAGATATATCAGGATTAGTTTATTCTGAACGTAATGTTGACGGAATAGTTGATTTGATGATTGATGCAACGAAGAACTTCGACAAAGAATTGAATAAAGAGCGACTTTTTTCTTGGCATGCAGCACTTTTCCCAACTGGACAAAGTGGAATGTATAAAATCATTACAGGACATTGGCGTGACGATTCAACAGGACCAATGCTGGTTGTTTCAGGTGCATTGGGAAAAGAAAAAGTTCATTACCAAGCACCACCAGCGGCGCAAATTGAAAATGAAATGCGGATTCTCTTGGATTGGTTTAATTTGGAGCAAAATACTGACTTGGTACTGAAAGCAGGCATTGCACATTTATGGTTTGTAACAATTCACCCCTTTGAAGATGGAAACGGAAGAATTTCAAGAGCGTTAAGTGATATGTTACTAGCTCGTTCTGACGAACAATCGTACAGATTTTATAGTATGTCGACTCAAATACGGAAAGAACGCAATTCCTATTATGACATATTAGAAAAGACTCAAAAAAGTGGGTTAGATATCACAAACTGGCTCGAATGGTTTTTGAATTGTTTATTGCATGCCATTGAGAATTCCGAAAAGCTCCTTGAGAAAATAATTTATAAACACTATTTCTGGTTAAAGCACTCAAAAATTAACATAAATGACAGACAAAGGAAAATTCTGAATATGTTAATGGATGATTTTGAAGGAGTATTAAATACCACAAAATGGGCAAAAATCGGGAAATGCTCACAAGACACAGCTTTGCGTGACATTCAAGATTTAATTGAAAAAGGAATAATGATAAAAAGTGAACAAGGAGGTCGTAGTACAAATTACGAAGTGAAATCAAATGGATAGTTACGAACCCCAGCCCATAACAAAAACTATATGTCAATTGGGGTTTCGGTGCGGACAACAAAGTTCGCAGCCCGCAACAACCTCGGTGGGGTTCGGTTATAGACGAATTGTAATAAATGTAGACAAAGAAGAATAAATGCCAGCACACAATAAATAGGAATATGAGCGGTCTGCAAGACCCAGCGATTATTCCATGTTGAACTACATCCCTTCGCTATGTACTTAATGACATTTTTTGAGAGTCCCAGAAGGATTTGATGATAAGCGTTCTTTGAAGTATTGGAGGTTTTTGTGCTTTAAGAAGAAGCTGCTTTTAAAATAACTGGGGAAACAGTTAATTTTCCATATTGCCGGATATACCTTTCCTGGTTGCGTGAGAATCGCAAATCAAAATGGCTAACAACAACGAGGTGAATATTCTCTTTGAAGGAACGATTCCGGTGAGCGTATCCGTGGTAGTTCCCTGACAACCATCATCCGGCCTTTTTTACACACCATACAAATGCACGGGTTAAAGCCAGTAAGTCTTTCAAACCGTTCGACGTTGGTTTCCGGAAGTTGCTGCTGTTTTAGTAAGGCATCCATATCGGGCTTCTCTTCCGGTGTAAACTGTAAAGCAAGGGTGCGTTTTGCCGTGTGGTTATAAATGCCGAACCTTCGGATTTTAACAAATCGCCGGGGTAAAATGTGCAGAGTAAAGGATCGCAGGAATTCCACTCCATCGAGGGTGACGGGTTTTTTGATGGCCCTGTCGCGGTAATCTTTGGCAATGAATGTTACCTTACCGTCGGCAATGTTAAGGATACGCTGGTTGGTGATGGCCACCCGGTGGGTATATTGGCCCAGGTATCTAACCACATGTTCAGCGCTTGCCAGCGAGGGTTCACAGTGCACCACCCACCTTGTGTTGTATGCCTGCTGAATCTTGTCGTTGAAAAGAGCCAGTTCGTTTTTCTTTCGTAAGGCACGTTTCAGGCTGTCGAGGAATCTGCCCTTAAAGGCATCACTCAGTTGATGAACAGGATAAAGGTAATTCCATGAATGACCAATGTTTTTCCATTGGCCGTTAAGGGTATATCCTGCTGCCGGGACAATACAATGGATATGTGGGTGGAGACTCAGGTTCTGACCCCAGGTATGCAGAACACAAATCGCTCCGGTTTCAGCGCCAAAATGCGAGTAGCCGAATGAACGGAGCGTATTCCAGACCGCATCAAAGAGCAAATCGTAATACATTCTTTGGTTGTGCAGGCAAACGGCATTCAACTGGTGCGGCACGGTAAAAACCATGTGGTAGTGTTTAACCGGCAGGGTGCTGTGAATCAGGTCGTCGATCCAGAAAGCCTGTTTTGCAGCCTGGCATTTGGGACAGTGCCTGTCTCCGCAGCTATTATAAGAATAACGCGTGGCGCCACAATTCTCGCACGCTTCCTGGTGACCCCCAAGGGCAGCAGTACGGCATTGGGATATTTTGCCCAGGACCTTTAATTGTAGTGGCGTTGGTTTTGATGTAGCAACCAAACCGGCACCAAACAAATGAACTGCATCGGCCAGTTCAAACTTTGTTCTCACTGTTTTGGATAGTTGTAAAGGGTATCCAGGGGACTATGGGCCTTTATCAGGGGGCATTGGGCTACATGAAGGTAGATCATGGTGGTTGTTATCTCAGCATGGCCGAGCAATTCTTTCAGGGTTACAATATTGAGTCCCTGTTCCAGAAGATGGGTTGCATACGCGTGTCGCAAGGAATGAAGGCTCAAATCCTTGGTGATGGAGGTTTTCTTAAGGTTTTCACGCATTACCCATGACAAGCCACGGACACTGTACCGGCCGTCCGGTTCTTTTCCGTTAAACAGCCAGATATGCGGGTTTTCAGCCTTAAGGTATTTCTTCAGGCCAATGGCCATCGATTCGGCCAGTGGAACAATGCGATCCTTCTTGTATTTACTTTGTCGGATATGAATGGTTTTACGTTCAAAGTCAATGTCGGATATTTTCAGGTTGATCACTTCCTGTCCGCGCAGGCCTGCCGAGTAAATTAATGTCAGGACAATCCGTTGTTTCAGGAGCGTTGGTGCTGCAAAAAGTTCTTTTAGTTCCTGATGGTTCAGGATGACCGGCAGTTTGGTATCTTTTTTCAGGGAAGGCAGTGCAATGGCATTCTTGTTCATCCCCAGCAGCCGGTAATAATATCGCAGACCATAAACCATGTGTTTGAAACTGGACCGGGAGGGCGATCTGGGATCCCGGGCAAGGGCGGCCAGGTATTCGTTGATCTCTTCCGGATCGATCTGTTCCGGTAACTTACCGAAGTGGACCACAAAAAGCGCAATGCGCCGGATGTAGTTTTGTAACGTACTTTTACTTTGTCCGCGCAGGGTAACCTGTTGTTCGAGTTTGCGGACCACATGTTCAAATTCAGGAACAAGCACAATGGCCTGCTCCACAAAAGTAAAACCCGATTTCTTTCTCATAATCAGAAATTTTAAGGTGAAACGATTTCAAATTATGAAAAGAATCGGGTACTTTTGAAAGGCTATCCCGCCGAAGCGGGATTTAGTTCAACAAATTGTAAATTGCATTGCGGGGTTCGTGCGGTGTCGTTCGCTGGATTCTCGTTTCGCAGTTCCGCCCTATCGGACAGGAACGCTCTCCGAAATCCGCAACGACAACTTACAAGTGACCGTTGTATGCAAGTGTAAAAAGACAAAACTCGATGCTTTGAAATAAAAGATTAATTAATAGAAAGAAAAATTTATTGATTTGGTGCTTCGTAAAAAGGTCAGTGCATATTGAGGGTAATTTATTTTGTTTTTTCTCTCCCCCCCGCAAAGACAAAAGAAACCCAACCGCACAAAACAACACATTTGCAAACCGCTGCAAGCCAGCCCTGCAATCCAAAGTT
>Ga0209408_1001674_pt1 | contig 13552 bp, 5 predicted proteins | sample AD_UKC107_MetaG_FD_184422 | JGI IMG/M metagenome (GOLD analysis project Ga0209408, IMG submission 184422) | Active sludge microbial communities of municipal wastewater-treating anaerobic digesters from Hong Kong - AD_UKC107_MetaG (SPAdes)... | ecosystem: Engineered > Bioreactor > Anaerobic >... | reverse complement strand
CCCGGTCGGTCTTCTACGGGACCAACCCTCTGCCCGAATATGTCATAAACGGAGGCATAGGCCGCAGCGAATTCTACAGAGCGCCCATCTGGCCGGAATACTCCGAGTTTGTCAAGAAATTCAACATCGGTGCAAAGTACTTCAGGATCTGGAAGAGGTCGGTAAGAGGGGCAAGAGATCGGTATGAATTAGGTTGAATCGCCAATGAAAGTGAAAGACACTTTAGAATGAATATCATTTATCTTAACAACAAATATTAGAAACATTAGTAATTGAAGTTAGAAACTAGTTAATACACATAACCTTAATGATTTCCTTTTTCTAAACCTCTTGTGATAACATGATTTTGAGCGTCCTTTATGGTCTTGGGTTTATTCAATAGTTGATCCATTGAATTCTTTTGAGATATTTTTCGAGACAGCATAAGGACAGTTTTCAACTACGGATTTAGGCGCAATGTAAAACGGAGTTTGTCACGAGAAAATGAGAAAATTTGTTGTGAACGCTTTCTTTTAAGCAGGAAGGCCAATAAATCTGAGGAGATAGAAAAATGGCCAAGATGGAAAATCGTTTGCTATCAGTAGATGAAGGAGGCAAGTACCTCTGTGTCAACCATGCCAGTGTTTCCCGCCGGATGGTTACGAAGTCGGTACCAGCTAATCGTATGGGCCATCTTCGGGAGTTCAAAGAAGACGAAGTTGACGAGTGGGTCAAGGCTGGCGGTGCGGTGGATCTCAAAAAGAAAGATTTGAAAGAATGATTACAGACTACCATGCAAGCTACTACGCGCATGAATTGAGCCGGGTCGGCGGCTCTGGTGTCGATCGTCTTGGCCGTGCGTTATTTGATGCGTGTGTAGACCTCAATCCTCACCAGATTGAAGCAGCCCTTTTCGCATTACGCTCACCTCTTTCAAAGGGTGTGTTGCTCGCTGATGAAGTTGGCCTTGGCAAGACCATCGAGGCAGGTCTTGTGCTATGTCAATACTGGGCGGAACGCAGACGAAACATTCTAGTTGTCAGCCCTGCCTCTCTCCGGAAGCAGTGGGCATTGGAGCTCTCCGAAAAGTTCAACTTACCATCCATCGTTCTGGATGCAAAAATCTATAAAGATCAGCAAAAGCGTGGTGTTCCGAATCCTTTCAGAGACAAGCAAATTATCATTTGCTCCATGCACTTTGCCGCCAGCCGAGCGGAAGAACTCAAAGAGATAGCCTGGGATCTTGTGGTTATTGATGAAGCCCACAAGCTCCGTAATGCCTATCGTGAAAGCAATCGGCTAGGTCAGCGTATCCGTTGGGCAACAGAAGATCGCAAAAAGCTTCTTCTGACGGCCACACCACTGCAAAACTCCCTGCTCGAACTCTATGGCCTTTCGACCCTGATCGATGACCGGCTGTTTGGTGACTTGGCATCTTTCAGAACGCAGTACATCAATTATGGCGGTGACGTTTCCGGCCTGCGGGAACGCTTGGGCGCGTTCTGCTGGCGATCGCTCCGTAGCCAGGTCATCGAATTCGTGCGCTACACAGAGCGCAAACTCATTACTCGACCATTCCAACCCACGGAGCAGGAACACAAACTGTATGAGGCGGTTTCCAGCTATCTCATGCGTGACGAAACCTATGCGCTTCCATCTGGGCAAAAACACCTACTCACACTTCTTGTTCGAAAAGTTCTCGCGTCCTCGCCTCATGCCGTTGCTGGAACGCTCGAGATCATGCGTGATCGTCTGCTGAAGCTAAGAGACGAAATCAAGCAAGATGCGGGCGCTCTGGACCTTATGATTTCCGGTGAAGATATTGATGACGACCTTCTCGATGAGATTCTCGAAGACGAAGAGGATGCATCTCTGGACGATGAAACCTCGACGCCTGAGAAGGAAACTGAGCTGCAGGTCAAGAAGATCGACCTGGAAAAGCTAAATGCCGAAATTGACGAGCTTACCGACTATATTCGTTGGGCCAGAAGCCTCGGTATCGACACAAAAACCAGAGCGCTACTGAAAGCCTTGGATATCGGTTTCAGTGTCATGAAAGAAATGGGAGCAGCCAAAAAGGTGGTCATCTTTACCGAATCTCGGCGGACCCAGAACTGGCTGAAAGATTTCCTAGAAGGGAATGGCTATGCCGGTCAGGTGCTTACCTTCAATGGCACTAACAAGGATGATGTCTCCGGGAAGATTTATCAGGAATGGCTTGTCGCCAATAAAGAATCAGGTCGGGCGACTGGCTCTCGACAAGTGGATCTTAGAGCAGCAATCATTGATCGATTTAGGGAGCAGGCGAGTATCTTAATTGCAACAGAGGCAGGAGGTGAGGGGCTTAATCTTCAGTTTTGCTCGGCTATTGTCAATTTTGACCTCCCCTGGAACCCTCAACGCATTGAACAACGGATAGGACGATGCCACCGCTACGGTCAAAAACACGACGTTGTGGTTATTAACTTCCTCAACGAGCGTAATGCTGCCGACAGACGTGTATATGAGTTACTGGAACACAAATTCAATCTGTTTACAGGCGTATTCGGCGCCAGTGATGATGTTCTCGGCTCCATTGAAACTGGGGTAGATTTTGAACGTCGCATCTTGGAAATTTACCAGGGGTGTCGAAGTGAAGAAGAAATTCAGGTTGCATTCGAGAGATTACAGGCGGATCTGGAAGAGCAGATCAAAACCAAGATGGGTGATACACGTAAAATGCTGCTGGAACATTTTGATGAGGATGTGCACGACCGGCTGAAAGTGAATTTGACTGGGACTCAGGAGCGATTGGATCGCATCGGACGTTTGTTCTGGATGGTCACTCGTTATATTTTGAACAATAACGCTGACTTTGACGATAAAAGCTTCTCGTTCTCCCTCCATAACAGTCCTGTCGCGAATGTTTCGGATGGCCACTATCAACTGATTTCTAAAACGCAGGATAATGTTCTTGGCGAATACCTGTATCGCCTGAGCCACCCGTTAGGGGAATATGTCATCCATGAAGCAATAAAAAAATCTTGTCCGTTTGCTGAAGTGGTTTTTGACATCACCGGTCATTCAACCCGCATTGTGGTTGTGGAAAGGTTGAAGGGAAAATCAGGATGGATGAGCCTCCAGCATCTGCACATCGACTCGTTTGATTCCGAGGAGTATCTACTTTTCTCGGGAATGGACGATGCGGGTAACAACATCGATCAGGAAACCTGCGAAAAGCTATTTAACTGCAACGGTCAGGTCCGTGCCATTGCCGCGATTCCGGATTCCGCCAAAGAACGCCTCATGCGCGATCAGGAGCGCCATGCCAAGGCGACCCTGGCCAAAAACCTGGAGGAGAACAACCGCCACTTCTCCGAGGCCCGCGACCAACTCGACAAGTGGGCCGAGGACATGGAAATGGCGGCGCAAAAAGAATTGGACGATACCAAGCGTCAGATCCGCGACCTGCAACGGCGCAGCCGCCAGGCTCCTACGATCGAAGAGCAGCACAGCCTGCAGGAAGAAATCGCCAAGCTCGAGCGTAAGAAGCGCACTTTGCGCGAGCGGATCTTTGACATCGAGGACGAGATTGCTAAAAAGCGCGACCTTCTCGTGGAATCGCTCGAAAAACGGATGCAACAGAAAACAATAGTCACACCGGTTTTTACCATCCGGTGGCGAGTCATTTAATAAATCAGGAGATGATAAGGATGCCATCCACCGAGCAACTTCGAAACCGTCTTTTGAAAAAACTCTCTGAGCTTTTCCGACTGGACCAACCGGACCTTGATTTTGGCTTCTACCGGATCATGCACGTCAAGGCGCAGGAAGTTCAGGACTTCATCAGCACCGACCTTCTGAAAATCGTGGCGGATGCCTTCGGTGATGTGGACGAGGCCCGCAAGGTCGAGCTGCAGGCTGCCTATGAGAAGGCCATTCAGACCGCCAAGGATTTCGGCGCACCCAATCCGGAAGAGACCGAGCCGGTCAAAAAGGCCAAGGCCGCGCTGGATGCGGTCAAGAATACCGCCAGCGCCGAGGCCGATGTTTATGACCACCTGTACCGCTTCTTTGAGCGCTACTACGACGACGGCGACTTCATCTCCCGCCGATATTACACCCGCGAAACGCCCGGCAAGGCCGCCCCCTTTGCCGTGCCTTACAACGGAGAGGAAGTAAAACTGGTCTGGGCCAACATGGATCAGTATTACATAAAGAGCACCGAGTTTTTTTCCAATTTCACCTTCGATCTCACACAGTCCGACGAAGTCAGGAAGATGTCGAAGGAGGAGCGGGTACTGAATAACATCCCCGATTTCCCGCTCAAGGTCCATTTTCGCGTCGTCGAGGCCACCGAGGGCGAGCATGGCAACGTCAAGGCCTCCGAAGCCAACAAGCGGTTTTTCATTCTGCATGCTGAAAATCCCCTCGCCCTGACCGAAACCGGCGAGCTGGTCGTCAATTTCGAATACCGGCCCGATCCGGAAAAAACCGGCCAGGAAAAAACCTGGCGGGACAAGCGCAACGCTGAGGCGGTGGAGACAATTCTTCAGCGTCTCCAAACCATGGCTGCCGCCTGTGGCTCACACGAAAAACAGGCCGCGGAGTATCTGCGTTTGCTCAAGGTTCTCGCTCCAACCGACAGCGACAAGAATCGCCCCGTACTGGCAAAGTACGTGAACCAGTACACGGCTCGTAACACCATGGACTATTTCATCCATAAGGACCTGGGCGGATTCCTGCGCCGGGAGCTGGACTTCTACATCAAGAACGAGGTCATGCGCCTCGACGATATCGAAAACGCCGAAGCCCCGGCGGTCGAAAGCTATCTGGCCAAGATCAAGGTGCTGCGCAAAATCGCGGGCAAGCTGATCGACTTTCTGGCCCAGCTTGAGAATTTCCAGAAAAAGCTCTGGCTAAAGAAGAAGTTCATTATTGAAACCAACTACTGCATCACTCTCGATCGGGTTCCGGAGGAACTCTACGCGGAAGTGGCGGCCTGTGACGCTCAGTGTGAAGAGTGGATCAGACTGTTTGCCATTGACGAAATTGGAAACTCGCAAAGAGCCACTAAGGCGCAAACTGGGGATTTGTTCGGTGCGAAAGAGATCGAGTTTACAAGACCATTGGAAGTCGAGTTCCTCAAGGCGAACAACAAGCTGGTGCTGGATACCCGCTTTTTCGATGACAGTTTCAAAGCCAGGCTGTTGGCGTCGATTGAAAACTTTGATGAGCAGTGCGATGGCCTGCTGATTCACTCGGAGAATTTTCAGGCGTTGTCTCTTCTAAAAGGTGCGTTCGAAAAAAGAGTTAAGTGTATCTACATAGACCCACCATACAACGCGAAATCATCAGAAATACTATACAAAAACTCATACCGTGACTCTTCATGGCTTAGTCTTATGGATAGCAGGCTGCAATTAGCTAAGTGTCTTCAAACTTCAGACTCTGTTCTAACCGTTGCAATCGATGAAGTTGAGCAGGAAGTTCTTGGGCAACTGTTATCACAACACTACCAAATCCATGAAAAAAGTTGCATAGCCGTTAACCATAATCCTTCAGGTCAGCAAGGTGACAACTTTTCTTTTACACATGAATATGCATATTTCATTTATCCGAAGCCAGGAAGATATATTGGCGAACAACTTAGAGAAAATGAAGCAGATTGGGACGAGCGAAATTTTAGGGATGTGACAGGCGACGATTCTTTAAGAGAGGCGGGTCCAAACTGCTTTTACCCCATTATTGTTAAGAATGGAGAGATAGTTGGGTTTGGAGATGTGTGTCCAAAGGACTTCCATCCAGAAATTAACAAGAAATTAGATGGCGACGTAATTGCTATATATCCAATTGACCCTGAAGGTATTGAGCGGAAATGGCGATTCGCACGCAATACAGTTGAAAACGTAAAGGATGAGCTCAAAGTTCACTATCTAAAAAAGAGAGATGTCTTTGATATTAAGAGGCTTAAGAAGAAATTCAATTTTAAGTCAAACTGGGTGGATTCGAGATATTCGGCGAATAACCATGGCACTCAACTCCTTAACCAAATAATACCAAAGGCTCCGGCTTCGTACCCAAAATCACTTTTTACTGTAAAGGACTCGGTTGTCGCCGGTACCAATGAAAACAAAGCAGCTATGGTACTTGATTATTTCGCCGGTTCTGGCACTACTGGCCACGCCGTAATCAACCTCAATCGTGAGGATAGGGGCAAACGCAAATACATCCTCGTTGAAATGGGTGACTACTTCGACACGGTGCTCAAGCCCCGAATCGCCAAGGTGGTCTATTCCGAAAACTGGAATGACGGCAAACCCACGGCGCGTCATACCGGTGTTTCCCACTGCTTCAAATACATCCGCCTGGAATCCTACGAGGACACGCTCAACAACCTGCGCCTCGACCACAACCCGCAGCGCAAAAAGGCGGTAGCTGTTAATCCAGCGCTCAAGGAAGACTACATGCTCCGCTACCTGCTGGATGTGGAGACGCGGGGTAGTCAATCGCTGCTCAACATCGATGCTTTTGCTGATCCGACCGGCTATACCCTGGAGGTAAAAAAGCCGGGGACGGACGAGTACGCAACCCGTGCGGTCGATCTGATTGAGACCTTCAACTACCTGATCGGTCTACGCGTGCTGCACACATCCGTGCCGCAACCCTTTCAGGCGACCTTCAAGCGTATTACGGACCCGGGGCTGCCCAAGGACCAGCAAACCAAGCTGGTGGTGGATGACCGCATCCGGCCGTACGAAGGCGGCCCATGGTGGTTCCGTAAGGTCGAAGGCTGGGTGCCCAAGGACCCGGCCAATCCAAACAATGGTCAGCAGGAAAAGGTCCTGATCGTCTGGCGCAAACTCACCGACGACATCGAGCAGGACAACCTGATGCTGGATGAATGGTTCCAGAAGAACCGCTTCAGCACACGCGATTTCGAGTTCGACACCATCTACGTCAACGGCAGCAACAATCTGCCCAATCTGAAGCAGGATGACGAGAACTGGAAGGTCCGCCTCATCGAAGAAGAGTTCATGAAGCGCATGTGGAATGGCGATAACACATAAGGAGGCGGTGTGATGCCACGTCATAAATTCCGCGACAAGTTATTGCTCAATCAGTGGCTCGTCAGTCTGTTCGGCATCGATCCGCTTGCCGAACACAACGTAAATGGCAAAGTGGTTCGCCCCTTTCACAAATTGGCCGAACCCATCCGTGATCCGCGCCTGGAAGGGTTGGACAAGGATAATCTGCATTTCTTCTACCACCATCTCGGCGATAGCCCGCTCTTCAGCTATGCCGATCCAATGACTGATTTCCCGGGCTTTCGCATCAGTCGCGATATGCTCTTGACCTATGAGCAGAACATTGTCCGACATACCCAGGCGATCAATGAAAAGCGTCGCCGGCCGGTGGTATGGAAATATTACCAGTGGCTCACCCTGCTATTTGTCGAGATCTATCTGGATCGTTTCTTCGGTAACCGCGAGGGTCTGCTAAACGACCTCAATATGTTTGTTGAACGTTTCAACCGTCACTGGGACGATTACACCGATGTGCCGCCTTACAACGAGGATGACCTGAATAAGCTCTGCATGCAGAACGCCACCGGCAGCGGCAAGACGCTGCTGATGCACGTCAACTTGCTGCAATACCGGCACTACGCCGCAAAGCATGGGAAGGATAAAGAACTCTCCCGGGTCATCCTGCTGACGCCCAACGAGCGTTTGTCCGAACAGCATATTTCTGAGTTCCGGGAAAGCAATATCTCTGCAGGCAGTTACCTGCAATCCCGTGGCGGTCTGTTCGCTCTGGCCCAGGGCCTTGAGCGTGTGGATGTGCTGGAAATCACAAAACTTGCCGATCAGGAGGGACCAAACACCATCGCCACGCGAAGCCTGGGAGATCAGAACCTGCTTCTGGTTGACGAAGGGCATCGAGGCATGAGCGGCAAAGAGGAAGGCGTCTGGTTCACCCGACGTTCAGACCTTTGCGCCAAGGGGTTTACCTTTGAGTATTCGGCCACCTTTGAGCAGGCTGTTCAGGCATCAGGCAATGCCGATTTTGAGAACAGCTACGCCAAGACGGTCGTTTTCGATTACTCCTACCGGTGGTTCTATGAGGACGGTTTCGGCAAGGATTATCAGATCCTGAATATGCCGAGCACGTTCGCGCAGGTCCAGTTTGATTACCTGACAGCCTGTTTACTCAAATTTTATCAGCAACTCCGCATCTACGAGGAAAAAGCAAAAGATTTCGAGTTATTCAACCTGGAAAAGCCGCTATGGGTGTTCGTGGGTAGCACGGTTTCGAAAGCAAAAGGCGGCACAAACGACGAGAAGATCGTTGCTGCTGACGTTGCCCAGATCATCTGTTTTATTGCAAAGTTTCTTGAAGGACAAGCCAACAGCCAAGCGACAATTAATGCCTTGTTAACCGGCGGAGGGCAAAGGCTGGGACTTCTGGATCAGCACAGCAACGACATCTTTGCCGGGGCCTTTAACTATCTGGCCCGGGCCATGAATGGCGGCGAAACCGTTGAAGCCCTCTACCGGGATATTCTCGCCAGGCTGTTCAACCATGCCGCAGGCGGTCATTTGTCACTGGATCGCATCAAAGGCGAATCCGGCGAAGTGGCCTTGCGTGTGGGCACGAACGAGACGCCCTTCGGTCTGATCAACGTCGGTGATGCCAAGAGCCTGTGCGACCACGTGGCCGAAGTGGCAAAACAGAACAAAACACAATTGACCGTGGAAGACAGTGATTTTACCGAGGCGATGTTTGCCTCCGTGAAGGATTCAACGTCACCGATTAACCTGCTTATCGGTTCCAAGAAATTCGTTGAAGGTTGGGACTGCTGGCGAGTCAGCACCATGGGCCTGATGCATGTCGGAAAGTCGGAAGGCTCGCAGATTATACAGCTCTTCGGACGCGGTGTCCGCTTGAAGGGTTATGAGTGGAGCCTTAAGCGCAGCGGCCATTCCCATGCTCCGCTCCGGCCGACCTTCATTGAGGAGCTGGAAACCCTCAACGTGTTCGGGATCGAAGCCGACTTCATGGAGAAGTTCCGCGAGTTCCTCAAAGAGGAAGGCCTTCCCGGAAACGAACGCTGCAAGATCATTACCATCCCGCTCAATGTCACCTATGACTTCGGCAAGAAGCTCAAAATCCTCCGCCCTAGGCGGAAGGCCTCGGACGGCAAGGAATATGACTTCAAGAAAGACGCAGCGGTACCCACTGTCGGGGATATACCGGACTACATGACGCACAACACGGTAGTCGCCGACTGGTACCCGCGCATTCAGGCCATGCAGTCACGCGGTACACCCCTGGCGAACCAGAAGGACAAGGTGTCGTTGCGTGAACAGCATTTGGCTCTGCTGGACATAGACAGTCTCTTTTTCGAGCTGGAGCGGTTCAAGCGCGAACGGAGCTGGTACAACCTGAACATCACCAAGGATGGCATCCAACGTCTGCTGGGGGACCCGAACTGGTACACGCTCTACCTGCCCGAAACCCGTCTGAATCCGGAAACCTTTGATGGCGTGCTCTTGTTGCAGCAGGTGGCGTCTGAGCTTCTGAAGCGGTACTGCGATCACTACTACAACTATCGCAAACGGGAATACATCGAACCACGCCTGGAGCTACGCGACCTGACGCCGGATGATGACAACATCCCGCAGGAGGAATTCTACCAGATCATCGTGGATGGCGATGAGAAACAGGTCATCCAGGGAATTTTGCAGATCAAGAATGACCTGGAGCAGAAGAAGGATGATCTGCTGAAGGTTGGCGATCTGAATGCCTGCAATCTCGGCATGCACCTGTTCCAGCCGCTCTTTCACGTCCGGCGCGGTGGGAAAATCACCATCCTGCCTGTCTCTCTCAACGAGAGCGAATATCAGTTTGTCACTGATCTGAAGACCTGGTGCGACGGCCACAAAGCCGACCTAGAAAAGGAAGGAATGGAACTGTTCCTAATTAGGAACATGAGCCGTGGTAAAGGCGTGGGCTTCTTTGAGGCTGGCAGCTTCCACCCGGACTTCATTATGTGGATGCTAGTTGGTGGAAAACAGTATGTCACTTTTATCGAACCTCACGGTCTTTTGCACGAAGGTCCCGCCAGCAAGAAGATTCTGTTTCACAAACAAATCAAGGATGTGGAGCAACGGTTGAACGACCCAACCGTGATCCTCAATAGTTTTATCCTTTCCTGGACGCAGTACTCGGAACTCCAATGGGGCAACCCACAGGCCGAGCTTGAGGATATGAATGTACTATTCATGACCAATGATCAAGACAATTACATCGATAAGTTGTTTAACAGGCTGAGGGGGATGATTAAATGATCATGCTCGATGGGCGAACGGACGATGAAGCATGAAAGTCCTTCATACATCTGACTGGCACATCGGCCGCACTCTTTACGGCAGAAAACGCTATGAGGAGTTCGAGGCTTTTCTGAACTGGCTGGCCGGGACGATTCAGCAAAATGAAGTTAATGCACTGCTGGTGGCAGGTGATGTCTTTGACACCAGCTCTCCGAGCAATCGAGCACAGGAGCTTTATTACCGTTTCCTATGCCGAGTATCCGCCTCTGCCTGTCGGCATGTTGTAGTCGTCGCGGGCAACCACGATTCACCATCCTTTCTCAATGCTCCAAGGGAGCTGCTAAAGGCTCTCGATGTTTATGTGGTCGGAAACGTTACTTCGAACCCGGAAGACGAGGTATTGGTTCTCCGGAACGAACAAGACGTTCCGGAATTGATTGTCTGTGCCGTACCCTACCTCCGTGACAGGGATATCCGGGTGGTGGAAGCTTGTGAGAACATCGAGGACAAGGAGCGAAAGCTAATTGACGGCATACGGACTCATTACGCCGTTGTTGCCGCTCTGGCCGAACAGAAGCGCGAGGAATGTGGCATTGATATTCCCATCGTCGCCATGGGTCACCTGTTTACCGCTGGCGGACAAACCGTTGACGGTGATGGAGTGCGTGAACTCTATGTTGGCTCCATGGCTCACGTGACGGCCGGTATTTTCCCTGCTAGTTTTGATTACCTATCGCTTGGACACCTCCACATTCCGCAGAAGGTGAACGGGCACGAAATCATACGTTACAGCGGGTCTCCACTGCCTATGGGTTTCGGAGAGGCAAAGCAGCAAAAGAGCGTTTGCCAGGTTGAATTCCGCAGCAAATCTGCATCTGTACAACTTATCGACGTGCCGGCGTTTCAGAAATTCGAGCGCATCAAGGGAGAATGGAACGATATCCTAGACCAAATCCTCGAATTGTCAAGAAGAGACTCTCAAGCTTGGTTAGAAGTCACCTACGATGGAAATGAGGTCATTAGCGACCTTCGTGAGCGTCTGGAGTCTGCAATTTCCGGCACCAAAGTGGAGATTCTTCGGATAAAAAACAACCGCATCATAGACCGGGTGTTGAGACAAATCCATGAAGAGGAAACACTCGACGATTTGAACGTGAACGACGTGTTTGAGCGGTGCCTTGCAGTTCACGGCGTGCCTGATAACCAGCGGCCGGAACTGCTTCAAACCTACCAAGAAGCGGTCTCGTCTCTTTATGAAGACGACATGCAGGCAGAATAGAGAGGCTGTCGATGAGGATACTGCAAGTACGTTTCAAGAATCTGAACTCACTGGTCGGGGAGTGGCAAATCGACCTGACAGACCCCGCCTTCATGTCTGACGGCATCTTCGCCATTACCGGCCCCACCGGTGCTGGGAAGACAACGATCCTCGATGCCATTTGTCTTGCGCTTTATGGGCGAACGCCTCGCCTAAACAAGGTCACGAAGAGTGAAAACGAAGTCATGTCCCGTCAAACCGGCGAATGTTTTGCCGAGGTGACCTTCGAAACTCAGACTGGGCGTTACCGATGTCACTGGAGTCAACGCCGGGCACGCAAGAAGCCAAGTGGCGAACTTCAGGCACCAAAACACGAAATCGCTGATGCCAATTCTGGCGAGATTTTCGAGTCAAAAATCAGAGGTGTAGCCGATCAGATCGAGTCGGCTACCGGCATGGACTTTGACCGTTTTACTCGCTCAATGTTGCTAGCCCAGGGCGGCTTCGCCGCGTTTCTTCTGGCAACACCGGATGATCGTGCTCCAATTTTAGAGCAGATAACGGGTACAGAGATCTACAGCCAGATATCCATTCGTGTTCATGAACGGCAGCGCGAAGAGCGGGAAAAGCTTAGACTGCTCCAGGCTGAAACCGAAGCCGTCGTGATTCTTAAGCCAGAGGAGGAACGAGAGATAGAGCAGACACTCGAGACAAAGGAGAAGGAAGAGACCAACCTTGCCACTAACGTTGCTGAAATTGGAAAGGCCATTACTTGGCTGAAAACGATCGATGGGATTAAGAAGGAAATCAATAACCTTGTCGATGAGGCAAGCGAGCTGCAAAAGGATATCGAGGAATTTAAACCGGATAGTGAAAAGCTTGCCCGGGCTTTGAGTGCTGCGTCGCTGGACGGCGCATACGCAACGCTCATAGCCACCCGCAAACAACAAACGGATGACAGAGCGGCATTGAAAACTGAGGAAGAGGCACTTCCGGAACTGGAGTTCGCCGCCAAGGAAAAGGCCGAGGCACTGAAGTCAGCTGAACAACAAACCTCTCAAGCCAAAGAAGAGCTAAGAGTGGCCTGGCCTACATTAAAGAAGGTTCGCTCTCTTGATCAGAAACTTGGCGATCAGAAAAACGCTGTTTTGGAAGGTGAGGATGAACTTAGGAAGGATGCGGCAGAAATTGATGCAGAGAAAAAGGCTCGACTCAATCAGCAGGACAAACGAGTCAAGTCTTATGAGACTCACGAACTTGTTGATGGCTATATCAAAGAGCATGCGCAGGATGAATGGCTTATCAGTGGTCTGGCTGGCGTTGAGGAGCAGTTCAGCGGTCTGGTCAATAAGCAAAACGAAATCCTTCAAAAAGTGACCGAACACGACAAGGTAAAGAATGCTTTGGACCAGGCAGAAGAGTCACTCCACGACTGTCAGAAACAAGCAAGTGTTCTGAAGCAGGAACTTGAAGAAGCCTCAAAACAGATTCAGCAGGGAAAAGATGTATTGAGCCAGGCGCTGGGAGATCGATCGTTGCGAGAATACCGTGCAGAGAAGGAAACCCTGCTGCGTGAAATGGCCTTCCTGAAGAAAATAGCAGAGCTTGAAGATCTAAGGAGAAAACTCGAAGACGGCAAGCCTTGTCCACTTTGCGGCGCAACCGAACACCCATTTGCGGAAGGGAATGTCCCTGTCCCCGATGAAACCGAAAATAAGATTGACGAGTTGACTAGATTGATTAACAAAGCCGAGGATCAAGAAGCCATCATCATGAAGCTTGAAAAAGCAGAAGGCCTGGCCCGCACAAAGCTTACAGAGGCCGAAAAGCTGGAGTCAGCAGCGGCTAATGCTAAGAAGACTGCTGAGAAAGCGCTCGATGAGGTGAAGGACAGCTTGGTAAAACTCCGAGCTGATTATGCCGAACGCCGTCGGAACGTTACCACAAAACTTCTGCCACTTGGTATTGAGAAAATTCCGGAAAAGGACACTTCATCACTTCT
>Ga0209408_1001663_pt1 | contig 13588 bp, 9 predicted proteins | sample AD_UKC107_MetaG_FD_184422 | JGI IMG/M metagenome (GOLD analysis project Ga0209408, IMG submission 184422) | Active sludge microbial communities of municipal wastewater-treating anaerobic digesters from Hong Kong - AD_UKC107_MetaG (SPAdes)... | ecosystem: Engineered > Bioreactor > Anaerobic >... | reverse complement strand
GGATTTGTTGTTACTTCTAAGTTACTGAAAATCAAGCACTTATCCAAATTACTCAAGCATTATTTTCCATAATTTTTAACACTTTTTTGGGTCTCTGTTTTATGCCGTTCAAGTGATGTCGTAAGATATTCTGATACGGGCTGTTGTATTGTAAGTATTTGAAAATTATTTAAATATTAAATTTTTAACGAATCATTGATATTTCAAAGCAATAATAAAATCTGAATTTATGTAATCTTTTGGAGGAAAATATATTATATTTAATAAAAATTATTGAAAATGGAAGCAAAAACAGTATTCGATGTCGATGGTGATTATTTTGAGCTCAAAGAAGAAGATGTATATTATATCTATAAAGTAAAAAATATTTTTACAAACTGGGAAAGCATTGAAGTTGGCAAAGCTGATAATTTTGATGATGCCATCAGGTTTATGGAAACATACAGTGGCAAAAAATTATTAGCTATTCGCACGGTATTTAAAAATTAATGATTAATGTGGATAATACTTTTTTAGGATGAGAATAATCCCTCAGTTTATTCAGGGCAATTGTTCTCATGCTTATACTTTGTTTCTCGGCATCGTCCATCTGGGCGAATGACCTGGTTTGCCCTTCAGGCATGAAGACTCGGTCCCATCCGAGACAATTATTGCCCATCGAGGCGCAGATATTACCGGCCAATGCTCCTTCAAAAAATTTAACAATTTAATAAACAAATAATAAAATGGGACACGAAATTAGCGGTTACAGAACCACAGACAAAGAAAATGAAATAGCTTCCTTTTATAGAGGGGCTTTTGATTTATTTAACTTTGTAATTTACATGGCCTTAAATTGCCTTGACTGCTCAGGTGGTGTAAGCGGTAACGGGAGCAAAAGAGAGTTTACAAAGGAAGAACTTTTAAATGCATTGGAACGTTTGGGCGATATAGAAGATTTTGAGGGTGAATTTGAGCGTGAACGCAAATTTTTAAACGATTGCTTAGAAAATATTGATGAAGATGGTAAAATATTGGTAAAATTTTATTAGCGGGATGTGAACACAATTCATGCAATGGACCTAACGGGCTCATAAAAATGAATAATGTTTCAACTCTAACTACCGCTTTCGTTGTTATAAACGATAATTTTAATTTTACGATTTAATGGTCGACGAGATAATTGTTTCATTAACTGATCCGAGCAGATAAATTGATTTTTATATTCTTTGATGAATTCTTTTTGCAACGGAATAATTTTAGTTTTGTAATCTGCAGCCTGCCATTTTTTTTTTGATACTCTCAAATATGTATTAACATCTATAACACACTGATTCGGTTTGGTGTTTAATACAAAATTAAAATAAGTGGAAGAATCAGGATATATATAGTGTTTTTCGTCTTCAATCATTTCTTTATTCCTTAACTCATTTATCAGCTGATAGCATTCTTGCTGGTATTGCTTAGCTTTGTCTATAGATGATTCAAAAGTACAATTTAAAAAGATTGCAGTAAGTGGATTCATCCTTCCATTTAAGGGAGCATATTCATTATAATTACTGATACCAAATCTAGTCATATGTCTCAGGGGATGTTGCGAATACCATAATACTTTTTCATAGATTTCATCATTATCAGTTAGAATTGCCCCTCCTTCTCCTCCAAAAATAGTTTTACCAGGTGAAAAACTTAAAATTATCGCATCTGCGTAAGATCCCGCCGGCTTAAAATTATAGAATGCTCCCAAACTTTGGGAACTATCGCTTATATAGAATAAGCCATTATCCGTACAAAATTGTTTGATTTGCTCGGAATCTACCGGAAGTCCGTTGAAATCCGTAGACAAAACTGCTTTAGTGTTAACTGTGATGGCTGACGAAAGATCTTTATTGTCAATAAGAAGAGTATTCGGATTATATTTGATGAAGTGAGCTTTTGCACCTAATAACAGGAAAGGGGCGATTGAACCACCCCAATTAATAGGTGATGTTAGAATTTCTTTGTTTTTTAAACCCAGAGCAAAACCCAGAGATAAAAGAGCTGTAGTAGCATTGCAAAAAGTTAGAGCATATTTTTTATCATAATATTTACATAATTTCCCCTCAAATAAATATGTGGCCCCGGCACCACTTAAATGCTTTTGCTGTTCCTCGATGTTCATATCACAGGACTTAAAATATTCTAAGTAGATTTTCAATATATTGAGAATATCATCCATTAAAATCATAGATTAACATATGGCTCCATCTGTTTTATTATCTGATTTAATTTCTGTTGGTCAATCAAGTAATCATTTGTAAGTATCTCCCGGATATATGCCGGATAAGGATATGATTGATCCGGGGAATTCTTCTGATCGTCCCACCATGGAAGAAAACTGTTATTTCTGCAATAACTCAGAGCAACATAATCACTGAAAACACTTGCACTTATGTTATTGTTCGGTATTATATCATAACTTGCAAATTCAATGTGCTCTATCGACAACTCTTTTACAATAACTGCCTGGGATGCGATCAGTGCCTCTCGTATTTCCCTAGGGGCGGCTCCTGCCAGTACAAACCTCTGGGCTGAAGCTTTAAGTATCTCATTTTCTGGTTCCAAAATAAAATTTTTGTTTATACTTTGGACAATACTGACAATTATTTCAGGATAATCTTGTTGCAGAGGCATTAATACCGGCAATATGATCCATCTTTGTCTCATCGCTTCTGATATTGCATTGGGTCTGTTTGAAGTTCCAATCAAGCATACTTTTCCTGCCAAAGAGGTATCTGCAAGAAATGATTGCAACTGACCTATCAGGTTTTGAGTAACTCCTGAATCAGAAGATGCCAAATTACGATTCATTGGCAATTGAAGTTCAATTTCGTCTATTAAACCCAATCCTCCAAGGTCACGCAATAAATTCAGCATTAATTTATTGCGTCTTTCCGACTCGCCCACCCACTGGCTTTTGGGACTCACAAGGTTGAACGCAGGGACTGATGCATTAGCAGCAGCAATAAGAGTAAGTACTGTTTTACCACTACTTGGTGAACCACAAAGAATTACATTCCGTGGTACACTTTTATCACCTTTTTTTAAACCGTTAGCAATTCTTTCTAGGATTTTCATGGGTTTTTTTATTGTCGTACCCACAACGGCATTTCCCTTAATTCGCTCATGGTCAATTGCTTCTAATGTCCCTTCGCTTAAGGAAATTATGTCTGATTGCTTACGATTAAAAATACTATTTGGTGTTATTGCTTTAGATGTCCTTTCGCTTGTAAGAAAAATTGATTCAAGAGAACGGTTTGGAGTTCCAGCGCTTAGATTTGCAACAATTTCATCTGTTAAACTATCAGCGTATCTAGCCAAACTATACCTATTTTTAAGACATTGGATAAAGGGTAATTTTTCATTAATATTAGGTTGTTTTAATGTAACAATATCGATGTTTTGGTAAATAAGTGATTCCATTAATCCCGTTCTTGCTTCCCAAAACATTGTATAATTAAGGCTTTTCCTAAAGGCAAGTGAATTAGATATTCTAAGAGCTAATTCTATAGCGACTATCTGCTCCTGAGTATGTGTCCCGTTATTAAGTTGAGGAAGAAGGTGTTCCGCGAACTCAATCAGAATAAGGAAATGAAACGACTTTCCATCATCCCTTGGCATTGATGATGTTTGTTGCCCAAGCCTTAACAAAGATCGTAGTACCTGAACAAATTCATTTTCTGAACGAGCACATTGTGAACCATTGTTGTTATATAATCCAAGTTCTCTGAGGACTTTTATTATTCCGGCTCTTTCAGAAGATTTTAATCCTGTGAGGTCATAATATACACCTGTAGAACTGCTATATTGCACCAAGATAAGATTATGCCTTGATAGAGCCTGCTCCCGGACTATCTCGAGTAATGGTTGTATGTGTCCCTCCTGATTGATCTCAAGATCGTTCAAGTTGCGTCCCTGTAATATAACACAACTTTTTCCCTCGTTATAAGGCTGAAGTATTTGATCTATTGCTTTTTCCATGCTTAATTTTTTATTGCAACTTTATTATTTAGTTTTCTTAGCCGCTCAAAATCTTTCTTCTTGTGAGATGTTTTATCCATTTGGTCAATCATCCTGGAGTAGGACATTTGACATTTCCCTCCGGTATATGCATTTTGCTGTTCACCAATTTTAATGTTCATTTTTCGTAATTCTTCATCAAATTGCTTTATGATTACACGGCAAGATCCGTCTGTTATACCAATAGTCTCTGTATTGGCATTTACTTGGTTAGTTTTTTTATTTAATGATATTTCTGACAATAGTCTTTGACCATTGTGGTTAGTTGCTAAAACTTCTATCCTATCATTCACTGTAATAATATCAACTGTCTTAAAACCCACATTTTCGCTGGCTATAGCACAAGCATTTGCTATAGTGGACGAAAATGCTTTTGTATGACCTACTTCCAGTCTGTTCATCATTGCACTAATTCCGACGTTAAGAGCCTGAATGTTATCACTTATCAATATTTCATTAATATCTTCAGCTATTGCATCCTGATCTTCAACCTTAAAGTTCATATGCTCAAGAGTTTTAAGTATTGTTGCTTTTCTGGTTATGACAGGATCTTTTTGATTGCCCATCAAATCTAATTTACATGACGAGAAATTCTTCTTAAAAGACTCCCGAAGTGTATTGGGACTTGCTATTGAAACGTTGACCATATTGTTTTTCTGGTTAACATTTAGTGATTCTAAAAGCTCAGATATGCCCGTAGACAAAGTGGGCTTAATGCTTTGTAATACGGCACTTAACGTACTATAATTAGATATATCAAGTAATACACTTGAAGACTCAGGTGGTTGATCAATTGAAATTTCAGTAATACTGCGTATGTTTGATCTTGTTGTAATTTCGCTCATGACTTATAATATTTTATCCTCTGTGCTGATAATTTCTATTTGAGAACTATAATCGTCTGGGATAATATCAGATTCATGTTCATCAAGATGAATCTGCGTATTGTCTCCTGATGAGTCCCCTGCTGTATCTTCCATGCTGACCTTATTAAGATTGTCCCATACTTGTCTCACTGTATCTTGTGCCTGATTGAAAAAACCTCCTGTATCAACTATGGGACGACCATCCGAGCCACCATGATATGGTAGTGAGTTATTGTATATAACCCTGTTATTAATCATCCAAATTTGAAAATTATCGAGCAACCGGAGTACATTTGCAGAAGCATTGGAATTTACCTCATTTAACATAAAGTATTCCAATACAAAAGCTCTTGCATTATTAGCAAATTTGCTTCTAGCTGACTCAAATGATTCTTTCAGTGACCTCATATATTTTTCTGCCTGCACAATCTTTTTTTCCTTTTTTTTCAGGTTTTTGATCTTTGTTTTTGTGTTTTTTATGGTGATAAACTTAGGACCCATAGCTACTAATGTAGCATGCATGGTAATATCTACTATACATCCAACAATATTTAGTGCCATTACAACTGGACGGTAATTTGAATCGAAACCTTCTAGTAGGTTCATAAAAGGGATGAACAATACCAAAATATATGGAGTTGTTCTACAAAAGTTATAAAGTATTGGTTTATCATCTCTGTTTATTTCTCCAGCTAATCTGCTCAAATATATAGAACCATGAATAATTACATAAGCAAGAACAAGACACAATGGGATATATATAATCAATGGAATATTTGCATAGAATTCAGAAAGAAAAAATTTGACCCCTTTGACTGAAAGGGTAGTGGCAATAAGTAGAACAACTAAAAATATTGTTCTGTATCTTTTGACGTTTTGCTTGTCCTCGAAATCAGGAGCCGGTTCAAGGTCTGCAGATAGTCGATCATAATCTTCTCTGGCCTGGTGATATCTTTTGATCATACTTTGCATTTGATTAAAACTATTGCTTACTTCCAATGCTACACCCTTAGCACTAGAAAACATTTTTGATACTGTCTTTGAATCAAATGAAAGATTATCGTTGTGAAATATTGTGGCCATAATCAAAGATTTAATTTGTTTACATGTCTGTTAATTATCAAATTCAAGGCACGTTCAATATTATCAATTTCCACCGAACGGCCTGCAACAACACTCGAATCTGAACCGCTGTTATTGACAGTAACCAGAAAAATATCATCCGGTATAGGTTTCAACTCCAGTGATGTGTCAGAAGCGGGTAAATCATGCTCTCCGTCACTGATGAGAAGAATGGAAAGCGAGGAGAAAACTTCAGAGGTAAGACTTGAAAGACTCCTTGTGGCTGCGTTCAAAGCACCGATTATGTCCGAATAATCTTCTCCACGAGGTTTGGGCGCGTATTGTGAATCAATCATTTTTTGACAAGAAGAAAGGAATCTTTCAAGTTTTCTATTCTCATCATTTTTTGTAGACTCATGTTTTGTTGCCACTTCCAAAGAATCTGCGATGAACTTTTCAATGGTTTTATCGTATTCTCCTTTACGTTCACCTGTTTTTCTTAATGGTCTTTTTAGTGGCACATACTGCTTAGGAATGGAATAGTAAAGCACTTCATTGTTTAAAGCAGACCGATCAACATAAGTCAACCATAGTTCGCCTTCTCCATCTTCGGATATTAATGTGATAGCATCTGCAATTAAATCCACATTAATGCGTGGTACGCGGTAAGTATACTTACCACTTCCTGTTCCGTCAAAAATTATGAATACCGCTCTATGCCTGATAGGTTCCTGCGCTTCGGTTTTAAAGCCAAGAGTAATGGCCAGATCTTGCTTTTTAAAGTAAGAACATGATGTCAGATGTACTGTAAAGACAGTTGAGATGATCAGAAAAAGTATAATCGACCGGTTTTTCATCGCAGTAGTTTTTTATTACTACTGCAAAGATATTGGATACGAGTTTTCCGAAGTTTTTCATTAACATTAAATGTTAGTCCTATTATCAGCTATATCGTTTAAGAATATCTTTATATTCTGGGGTATTGGAAAACTTCTGGAACATTCGCGCCACAATTCAGCCACTTTGTCAAATATTTCAGTAATCCATTCATTTTCATAATAGTTATCTATTAATTTTTCCAAGAAATTTTTCAAAAAGTTTATATTTAGGTCTGGCTTTATATTTTGCTTTGAAATAAAACCTTTTGAGTCAATTTCATCAGTATTTATGTATGGAGTTGGCAGGTTGAGTTCATCCCAATTCTCATAGATAATTATCTCACAAAGCATATTAACAAACCATTCTTTCAATTGTGAATAGACATCCCATCCGGAAGGTTGATCACCAAAATTTAACATGTAAGCATATTCATGAGGAAACATGTTTTGAAGTATTATTCTAAATTCTCCATGCTCTGTAGTAACACTAAATCCAAGTTTACTGTTTAAGTAATTTTTATTGAAACTCCTGGAATTACTAATTTTACTAAGCACTCCCTCTACGAAGTCGCACTCACGAATAGGAGCGTTCCCTGAATTTAAGGCGTAATCAATAACAATTAAACGATGGGTGAGTATGATAGGTAACATCGTACTTATATAAGATTCCTTGAGTTTTTCGAGGTTTAGCATCTTTAAAGAGGGGAGATTACCTTTATTCCATTGGGGAGTTAAGACATTCAATTCATTTTTTTTATACAGCTCAAAAAAATTGAGTGAAGCCGAAACAAATCTTTCAAATTCTTGTTTTTTTTCTATTACCAAGCTCAGTATCATTCCCGGGACAATTTTGAAAATTCCCTCTTTAGGAATTGGCTGGAATATGGTTCTCTTTTTTTGGTTATCCTTGCATGTCTTAATAATATCCGGGAATTTGTCTTTGAGATCTAAAAGGAAAAATTGTTCACCGTTCGCTTTGGATAGCAACAAATGATAAGGGATGCCGTTTTCATCTACTTCCTTAATCAGTGAAGCTACCACCGCTCGTGGCAGGCTGGTTATGATTGGTGTTACACAGTAATGATTCCTGGCTCTAATAGTTTTATACAGGTCAAGACCGCTATAATCTGCCCAGTTCCCGTTTTCATTCTTATACATAAGATCAAGAAAGACTATGTCATATTTTTCAGTCACTGTTAGCAAATTCTTTTTTAACATATCAGAAAATTCTTCGTTTTGATCTTGTTCAATAATATCAACGGTTTCAAAAAATTTCTGAAGTACATTTTTTAAAAAATTCCGATATAATCGATCATCTTCTACAATCATTACTTTGTACTGATACTTATTATAAGATCGATTATTTGAATCTGTGTAATAGTTTAAAAGCAGATCGTTTAGTAATATTTTTAAATTTTGAAACACATCCACCCTGCAATCATTTGTATATGAGGCACATATATTTTTAATATCTTTATTGAGATAGTTAAGGCCATTAATGCTGTTTAATAAATTCCTGTCGTTTTGTTCAGAAGAATCCGGACTATTTATTGTGTTACCAATTTCATGTACTAGATAATTGATATAACCAGCATCCGAAACAGCCAGTTTTTTTATAAGTTTATAGTGAGTAGACGAATATTCAATAAATGATCTTTCAATGATCTCTCTTTGATCAGCCAGCAGATCATAGTAAGGGAATGATTCAACAAGCCTTTTTAATGATGACCGACAACGATTAATAAGTGTTTCATAGGGCAGAATGGAAAGAAAGCGAAACTGAAGAATATGATTCTCTTTTTGAAGCTTGTTGGTAATAATGTCCTGCACATATTCATAGCCTTCATCAATATTACCCGTTTTCCAAAAAAGTTCGGGGGTTATAAAAAAAAATATCTTATCAGCCGTCTGATAACTGTTTGGATTAATTTTTGTGTTCTTAACAAAATCTAATTTGGTGTAATCCGAGTAGTTATCAACATTAATAATCTCAGAATGCCTTTCTTTTTGTAAACCTTTATCAATTTTTTCAGGATCTTTAAGCTCAGAACTCCTTCTTCCGTCAGCAGTTGAATAGAATGTCCAGGATTTCGCGACCAATTCCTTTGTATATTCAGTGCTGTGTTTATTGCAGAATATGTAAATTTTCGTTGCCATAAGAAATTATCCTAATAAAAGATTCTTTTCAACCATACTTTGATTTTTCTAAACAAAGATATTCCTGTTATTCCTTCATCTGCCATACACGGGTCTTCAACTTTTTTTATAATTGGGGTAGGCTTTTCAGAAATGTTTGCACTTTTGTTTTGTTGTAGATCAACACTTTCAGATATGACAGGTTCTTTTAGTTCTTTTGGTTCAATAGGTTTATTTTCGCAGTGACATACTGGAAGTTCAGGCTTTTCTTTTTTAATAGGCGGCTCAATCCATTTATTGTTTATCAGAATGTTACAAGAAGAAAGATATTTACAAAATTTCTGTATAAAGTCTTTGAAGTCCTCATATAGAATAACGTTATTCGTATGAGCTGCCCGGTTTCTTATTGAATATAATGAATGACCTGTAACATCTCCTTTTCCTCGTATTTCAACCCCATGCCAAGTACTAGGCCTACCCTCTTTTTTATTGTGCAATAATTCAATTATTTTACCGTAGTGTACAATTATCAGGCTTATGTAATCTGAAACCGAATCAATATCATTAAGATCACTATGTAAATAGTTAACAAACAAATCTATTCCTCTTCTAAACAATATACAAACTTTTTCTTTGTCTATTTTTCTTTCTTGTATTATAGAACCATCAGAATACGTCCATGCCCCACTCTTCCACCATAATTTTTCTTCTGTTTTTAGAATACTCAGCGTATCACCAAGCAATCTTAAAAGCATATATTCATCTTTCACAAAATGTGACACAATTTCTTGTAATTTATGGTAATTGTTCAGTGATTCCTTGAAGGAGAAAAAATTGTCCACCCCTTCTTTATTCCAATATGAGTCTGCTCCTATTGCACGTGTTTCAGTATATGTCCAAACTTTATTTGACGACGTTGTTATTAAGACAGGTAGAAAAGGGTATGTTTCCTTTATAGAATGTAATAATTGATAACCGGTCAGCTCTTTCACCGATATAGAATAATTATCTTGGGGGAAAATTCTCATATCCAAAAAAATACATAATGTTGTCTTATGATTGATTTGTAAATACTCAAGTGTTTTAGTACAAAGCTCCTCTTTTGTACTGTAAGACCCTTCTTTTAAGGTCTTTATATATATACTATTCTCTTTGAAAATTTCATTAAATACAACCGACCAACCTTGGTCAGCCATGTCATCAATTAGTAATATATGTTTAAGCTTCTTTGCCTTAAAACAAAAATCTTCTTGCCCATTCTGTTTTGTTATCGCACCTGCGTAAATTTTCTCAATATCAGATATGCCACTTTTTTCTATGTTTTCTTCTTCGATATTATGGTTCTGTATTTTTTCATTAATCTTCGATGACAACTGAAATAATTCATCTTTAATTTGTTTTATATAAACGGTGATTTCTGATATTTCTTTTTTAATATTGTTTTCTCTTTCGATCACTTTTTTTCTCTCTGCTTCGCCTTGTCCTGCATCACTCAATGATTGCCAATAATTTTGGTCGTTAATATTTTTCTGAATCTGTGTTTGTTCCTCCTTACATAAACGCAGCAATTCTTCATATTCAAATATTTCATTCGTTTTATTATAATAATTAGCACTATCCTCTTGTGTGTTACTTTTGATATTTCTCTGAATTTGCGATCTTCTTTCGCTTAATCTTTTCTCATGAATACCTATAATCTCTTCAATGGTCGGCTGAAAGGATTTATATATAAAAAAAGCCAATAAATTGTTTAGTGTTTGTAATTTTTCTTTTACAAGGGTGGGATAGTCTTTATGAAAATTACCGTATTTTCTACACTTATGAGCATCCCACAATGCTTTCATCCCAAACCAATTGGCGTCTTCATGGCGCGTAAACTCTATGTTAAATTGATTTCTAGCATGTGGGAGATATTTTGAATAAATTTGGGACTTAACTAACAGGGGTATACCATCTAAACAATTCAAAACATCAAAACCAGAAAGGATATCTTGATAATAAACATTTTGTGCAAAAATGACAGTATAACTCGGATGATTTCTCAGTATTTGTTCAATAGTTTGAAAACCGGTTAGCACTATAGGCTTCCCTAAGGCATGCTTAATTCGTAACCAAAACACAATCTCCACTCCTAAGCAATCTGATCTGTAGGTATTTTCGAATCCTGCTTCAATGTTAATGATAAAGATGTCAGCATCAGCAATTTCCTTTATTATTTTGTCTGAAACTAAAGCTAACCGTTCTTCCTGCTGACAAATTAAATCAACAAAAGTAACACGGGGATGCGTTTGAGCTAACAGTGTTCTAAGATTTGAATTAGTGTCAATAACTCCGACTTTCATTTATTATCAATTTCAGACCCGGATTAGTTCGTTAATACCCTGTTGGCCAACACATAAGACAATCTATATGTCAACAACGGCAAATCATTTATTTCCACCGGTGTTTCTTCATTCATAATAATATCATTATTTAATGATTTCGGAATTAAGTTTTCATCAGCAAAATTCATATAATATTTCAAAAAGTTTCCAATAATTAATGGATAATTTAATTGGTCTTCTGAATCATTTAAATCCTTTTGATGTTTTTTCAACCGGAACGAAGGATTTAGAAACTGAGAATAAACCAAAATTACGGGGTCAGAGATACAAGCTTTGATTTTTTTTATTACTTCAATACCTGACTCCCATTCTGTATGATTAGTATCTGCTAAATTCAGATCTACAATAAATATTTGGTAAATATCATCATCCTTATTTTTCAATAAAACTTGATCTAAACCAGGTTTGAAGTCTATATCAAGAAATCGGGAAATATCAATCACATGCTTGTCTTTTCCTGACAGAATTGCATTTTTTAAAACTTTCACTCGTTCCTGGTTCTCAATCCATAGTGTCTTATAGCGAGTAGTGTCATTTTTTTTCAATGCGTATTCTAAAAGTAGGTCCGGAAAAAACTTATTAACTAAAATACGCAAGTGGTTAAAGTACTCATGATAGATAGAATGTCTGTATTCATCCGACATTAATGGATTCATTAAAACGCTTCTTAATAATACAAGTTTGAAATTTTTGACTTTTAACTGTTCTTTATCGGGATTAATCTTGAATTTTTTGAGAAAATTACATATTTGTTCTGCATATCCCGGAGTGTCTTCACTTTCAGCATAATCAAGATCAGTTTTTGAAACAATAAATTTATAATCATTTAGGGTCTTGTTTTTCTCTGCACTCATTTCTGCATAAAGGCGCTCATTAAGAGTGTTTAGCAATTCCGGCACAAGATTAATACCCTCAACACCAACAGCATAACATACAATGTTTGTCATTGAGTCATATAATGGATGAATTTGTATTGGAAAAAGGTGCTTTTTTTCGTTACTTTCTGATATTTGATTCTCCGAATAATTCTGCATTTCATTTATAAATACCTTGGCATTTTTAAATGTTTGTTTTATTATCTGGCCATAACCACTTTCATTATTAGGTATAACTTTAGATGATAAATAACAAGCCAAAGCGGCAGCACCAGAACGGGACCCTTCCAAAGAACATCCTCCTAAGTAAAGTTTTGAAGGATCGTAATCTAAACTCTCTAATGAAGATAGATAAGGAGCTTTCTTTTCAATAAACGGTTTGATACAATTATCTCTATAAAGAATTGAACCAACCGAATAAGGCACATATCCCATTTTATGGGGATCCACGGTAATTGAATCTGCATAACGAAAGTTTTTAAAATCATCTAAACTGTTTCCTAACCATTCCGCAACCAGACTTTCCTTTTTAAAATTTTCTTTATTCACAAAATCACCCTCAGAATTATTAAACAATGCAGCATAATAACCACCATAAGCTGCATCAATGTGTAGCCAGAACCCTTTTTCAGAACTTGCATTTTTCTTTTTCACAATCTCCGCAATAGGATCAACGACGCCTTCTTCTGTAGTCCCAGCTACTGCCACGGCCATGATTATTGGATTTATTTCATTGGTTAACCTGTGAAAATCATCGCTTTTTATTTTAAAACTCTCATCGACTTTTACATATTTTATTTGACCGGTTCCCAATCCTACAATGTCCATGGCTTTTTCCCAACTATAATGACGTGATTGAGGAACTATCAGAAATGGTCTATCTAGTTTCTTATTCAATTCGAGTTCAATCGCTTTATGGATACCGTAAACACCCAAAAAACGAACAGAGCACCTATTCAATTCAGCGGAAAACATACTTTCTTCGATTGTATCTTTATTTGTTTCTTTCGTGAAGTATGGTGTTATTGCAATCTTTAGGTCTGAGTAGAGTTTTAAAACTTCTGAAGTTGAAAGGTTAAAAAGCGATGAAAGAGGTGCGGTTGACAATGTTGCCTTTTTAACCAACACATCCCCAATAGCTTGTCTAATACCACCCCACTCTTTCTTTTCAGATATTCTCCTTAACAACAATTTTAGTGAGACCGGGAAATATTTAACATTCCTGGCTGTCCATAATGACTCAATATTAGCCGTTGTTCCACCACCTGTAAGATGTCCTGTTGAGTGTGTTTCCAATGAATTTGAAGAAAAGTACTCAAAAGATGGATAATGAAACATCTCACAAAGAT
>Ga0209408_1001660_pt1 | contig 13622 bp, 18 predicted proteins | sample AD_UKC107_MetaG_FD_184422 | JGI IMG/M metagenome (GOLD analysis project Ga0209408, IMG submission 184422) | Active sludge microbial communities of municipal wastewater-treating anaerobic digesters from Hong Kong - AD_UKC107_MetaG (SPAdes)... | ecosystem: Engineered > Bioreactor > Anaerobic >... | reverse complement strand
CGGTATCTCCCCACATGCGACCACTCCGACCTTTCGTTGTAAGGTCATCCAGTTTTGATGCGGAGATGTATCCCGCCTTTTCAGACAGCCATTCATATTCCTTTTGGCTCAATTCTATCATAATAATGCTTGTTTAAGTGTTTCTTCCATGGCGTTTGATATGGTGTATTTTAGACGCAGGTCGTCTATCGTGCCACCATTTTTAAGATGGTCCACACACTTGCCGAAGTTCTTATGCGCCGTTGTAAGCGGCTCCAACTGCTGTGGTTGTGGCTGTGTCGGCAAGGGCTGTTTTTGTCGTGGCGGAACAGGTGATATTCTCAAACCATCACCAACCCTTGTGGACTCCCACGTGAGTGTTACGGGCAAATTTTTCACTTCAAGAATATCCCAAGGGCCTTTGGATGCCAATTTCAGTAACCGCTGTTTGTTAACCTTATTCAGTACCATAGGAAGTTCCGTGTATGGGTTGGGCTTGAATATGGCTACAAATTTCGATTCCACACGACCATTTATCTCCTCTTTCTCACGCCATTCCACGTGGTCTATGACAATATCTATATTATTGCCGTTGGGCAGGATAAACACTCCTGCGTGTGACGGGTTTCCACCTGCCGTATAGTGCTTTTTCTCCATGACTATTCCTCCTCAATATTTACGTATATAGCGCCATATTTACCATTTATCTCCTCGCATTTCCACCGTAAGACATTTTGCAAGTCCTTTGTGGCTGCTATGCGTGTTTTCCCGTTGCGTCTCAGGTAACTCTCTATGTTCACCACGCGACCATCTCTGATACGCGTTTCAAGTTCTTTTAAAAATTCACTTGTTGTCATCTTCGGCTTCCATTTGTGTTAATACTTCTGTAAAATCATTGTCGAGTTCATTTACGATCAATTCAATTTCGTTTGTTTCCATAGTTTTGTTTTTAAGTTATTAATTAAATTACTCAATAGTTTCTTCTTCTTTTCCATTAATATATAGTCTCAATAGGCTTATTTTTTCAGCATTCTCCACTATCGTGCTTACACAATCATCTACTTGAAAGTTCATGGATCTCACCATATCCCCCATTGATTCTTCTGATGATATATGCGGTGTAGCGACAGCAAACCCTATAAGCATTGTTTTGGCATCGTTTATTAACTCCTGACAATCCTCAATAATACATCTCGCTTGCTCGACATTTTTAACATCAACTCGGCTGATGTAAACGTCTGCCCTAAAACTTGTACCCCAGCCCATGATTACTTATTTTTCATAATTTTCTTCACGGCCTTCTTGCCGCTCTTTGTGGCAGCATTTTCCTCTATGCTCGCCTGTAATAGCGCCTCATTGTCAAGTATCTCCGAGTCGTCTTCCTTGGCGGACTGCTTGGCCATATTATTTGCGCGCTTCTTGTCAAGTTTCTGCATGGCCGTCATTACGACTTTTAGCATTTCAGCATCCGTGAATACACGTGTGCAGTTGAATAGCATGGCGGTTGCAAGCGCCAATTCATTGACATTGTTGTGTTGTAGAAGATACAATGCGTATGCGTACTCCGTGGTTGATTTCGAGAATGAGATTTTCCACGATTTGCTTATGGACTCCAAGTCCAATCTGCTTTCTGTTACTCTGGCTACAAAGCCTTTGCTTAGTTCTGTTTCTAATGTAAACTTCTTTTTTCCCCTTTTTGTGAATTTCATGTTATAAGATATTAGTAATACCATGCAAAGATAGTACATATTTTTAAATTTACAACATTATAAATAAAAAAAGGGCAACATTTCTGCTGCCCTTTCCGTGATACGCGATTGGTTATTCTGAGTTTGTGGATACAGTTCCGCTCCCCGAATCGGAGTCCCTGTAATCACTTTCAACGGCTGCGATAGCCTTGACGAGCATCGTATAAGATGTGCCTGGTGTAAGTTCTGTAAGGGTGATTTCAAGAAGAGCGGTAGGTGTCCATGTAACACCGTCATCTGTCGAGTAGGAATAACTGTCGGCATTGCTTATGGCAACCCAAGAGAATTTCACACTTGTGGTGCTAAGTGCCTCTCCCGTTACTGATGGTGTATCAAGCTGCTCTTTCAGCGTGGTTTCTGTTACTTCGGATTCAAGTGAATCGTCATAGGTAATTCCATCTCCAACAGCTTTTACGGAGAATGTGTATTCCGCATTTACATTCAGTGTGGTGAATTGATAGGTAAGAGTTTCTGCCGTCACGGTATCTGTGGTTGCGCCAACGGCTACTTCATACCCGGCTGCATTGGCAACGGCGCTCCATGTTACTGTGACATCATTCTCACCCACTTCTGTGGCTGTAAGGTCGGCAGGTGCGTCAAGCACAATGAGTGCGGCGGTTGTGAAGCTATACTCTTCGGATTCAGGTGAGTCTACGAAGCTCTCTCCATCACCGATAGCCTTAACCCTTATCTTGTAGGTGGTGCTGTACGTAAGCCCCGTGAGTTCGGCCTCGGCCACAAGCACTTCTACCCATGCGCCATCATCAATCTGGTATTCATACCCTTCGGCATCGGCATCTTCAAGCCAGCTTATGGTAACGGTGGTAGGTGTTGTGTCAGATGCGGCAAAGTCAGTGGGTGCTGACAGCACCATTGCGCTGTCGAGTGCTATAAGCAACGCATCCTCGTCTACGGCAAGTGTGTTCCCGGTAAGCTCCTTGTAGAGTGACTGCAATTCGTGAAGATAGGGTACAGGGATACACGTATCGGCGTTGGCGTACCAGAACCACTGTGCTCCTATCAACTTCACCTTAATGAAGTTTATGGTATCATTAACATAAACACCATTGGAGAGGGTAAATCCAGATGATGTCAGCACGGATGCTGAAACGGGGATACCCGTAAGTTCGTCAAATGAATATTGAAAAGTGTTGTCTGTGTCATTATAGTTAATGCCACCCACTCCAACACTCTCAACTTTCACTAGGGCAATGTCATCGGACCCTGCGCTTTGACCATATAAGACTTGCCCGATTTTAATTCTTGTTGAGTCCATAAATTATTTTTTTAAATTGTTATTATTTGAGGGTTTAACCTCGTTATCTGGTTCTTGTATTTTAGTTTTTTCTTTTTCATAAGCGGCTTTTCGTGCGTCATCGGCTTCAAGTCGTTGTTTCTCTTGCGGGTTTGCCAGTGAGTGTTCTTCCACGGATGTTTCACGTGAGAGAACTCCTGCGCGATAAGAGTCTGTAATGATTTGCGATTCCTCATACAGGTTTTGCGGTATACACGGCGTGAACTGGTACGAAAACCTTAAATCAACATAGTCTGTTACCGCATTTTCCACAATGCCAACCGCTGTGGCGAACAGGGAGAACAGCCGCTTCATCTGCTGGTCTATGCGTGGATAGAAGTTTGTAGCCCATTGTATTTCAGGGAAGCATAGCATACGCAGATACGCACCGCTGTCATTTTGCCCTTTCAAGTCCTCATGGTGTATGAATACCGTTTTTGTGGAATCAAGAAGCATACGCATGAGTTTCCCGAAGGCGGTTTCGAGCATGGCGCTTGCGTTTGGCGGTTCCAGAATCTTGGCATCTCCCTGCTCATTGTCGGATGCGAAAACACGCCCTTGAAAGTCTGTGGATGGCAGCGCTATGGCTCCACCCTTTAAGAATATGTACGGGTTGAAGAAGAAGCGACCACTCTCCAACAAGTCCGATACAAGCAAGTCTAACTTATCGCATATATCCTGTGCAATACCCCACGGGACATCCTTTTCACGGAAATACACAAACGGTGCTGTTGAGAAGTTGTGAGGAGTGGACGATACCAGTGTGTAGTCATCCTCGGATTTTATGGCCGTTGGTTTCATGCCTATTTTACCCCTAATGTCATCTTCGTCTGCATTTATCCACAACTCCACTACATTATGCTTATACAACTCCACGGCATTGTGTCCGTTTATCTGGAACTTGCGTACACCAACACGTTTTCTTACGCCATCTACAAGTTCGTATGTTTCAGTAACATTATCGCCATTCTCGAAACCGAACACCTTGTAGTTTATGTTCTTGTCCTCATCAATATATATGGCGATAGCGGCATCTCCCGTACCAAACAGGTGGTGTCCCATCTGTGATAGGCATGAAGTCATATTCGATGAGTTCCACCACGTCTTGAATGTCGCCATCTTCTCGGACTTCTCATCCCCGGACTCATTGCCAAACCATAGTGGATTGCCGAAGCAGTATCCCGTCTTGTTGTCCCTTATTGACGATTGTATGGGCAGCCCGATACGCTCAACATCCTCATATCCCTTCAGTATATACTCACCGGTGGATTCTTTGAGTTTGTACTTGGGACGCAGTGATCGTATCCTCGTTGAGAATATCTCGTGTGACATGGGAGATAGTTCCTGCATGAACGCTGTTTGGTTTAGGACTATCTTGTTTGAATTATTGAGACGCATCTGATCGTTGGTTATAAATGCGTCTGTTACAGTGGTCGGCTTTATCTCTGAATTCTTGGTATAGATGTTTCTTGACCACAATGGCTTTTTCGTATAATCAGAAATTTTCATTATTTTACCGTATTTTTAGCAAAAATAAGCCAAAAAACACGAAAAAAACCATAAAAATAAGAAAAATATGCACATTATTGTTCTACATGCCCGGCAGGTCGAAGTCCCATACAAGGCGGTAGTCGCTTGCTCCGTAGACACGTGCCTTCTGCTTCCTTGGTCTTGCGTCAAGGTCGAACACCATACGGTAGGCCATGGCGTCAATGTAGTCTGGTGACAACTTGTAGGATGTCTTGAACTCATCCTTGTTGCGGTAATATATTTTCCCGTTCCTGTCAATACGTCTAAACACATTACGCTCCTCTACAAGTATGTCAAGCAGCGTTGTTTGTATCCTTTTTGGTCCGTGAGGGAATCTCATGAATTTATCAATCCTGCACGAAATCTCACCCTTGACAAGTGCGGCTTCAAGCTTACCGAGCAACTGACTCCTATGGGTGTAGTATGCCTCCATTACGGATTTATTGCCAGCCTCATCGTATTCAATAATAGGTCTTGTGTTTGATATGATTGGTACGCCCTGCTTGAATCTGCGCATGAAGAATCCTGATCCAGAGGCATCGAATGAGAAGTTCTCCACGGGAACCTTGTATTTCGTCAGCATGGCCGCAGCCCACATCTCTATCTCATCGGGTTCCCTTCTATCCGAAGTCTCTATGGCTATCAGCGTATGCCCCTCCCATATCATCATAACGCACACGTCACCGCCTGCCGCAACGTCCATGGATGCGTATCTATCGGTAGACCTGTCTGCCGGTATGACGAATATGTCGGCAATGCTTTGCTGGCTGATGCGCACGTCTTCCTTTTCTATCGGACCGAAATAGGCGTGTTTGATTTTCAGACGTTCTGTTTCCCCGACATTATACAGGTTGGCAATGCTGCCACCGCCTGTCTGGTGCGCCAATATCCTGTTATCCGCACCATGTCCTGAGAACACGGTGAACGATTTTACAAGGTCATGTGCGGTAATACCTATGGCTTCTTCTTCGGGGGTGGGTTGTAGTTTGCATCTCCTGACGAGTTCATCCCTCGTATCGGCAAACTCAACAGCCTCCACCGTGTCACCTTTTACATAGAAATAGCGTATCTTTCCAAGCGTCTCAGGTATCAGATACCAGTCTGGGCCTATATAGCCACCTTGTTTGAGAAACGATGTGGTCCAGTGTTCGTGTAGTGCGTTGAATGAGCATACGGTAGTAGGTCTCACTCCTGATGCGTCCCTGTTTCTTGAAAAGAAGTAGGCGAATGTCCTGAACTCCTCTATTTCCGTTACTTCATCCCAGTATGCGTAGGAGCACTGGTTTTTCTTTGCGTAGTCCTGAAACTCCTTCCACTCGCTTTCATTTCGCGTGTTATAGTTCATGTGCATCATCTGTATGGAACTATTCCACTGCGGAAATGCAGCGGTAGGATAGTCGGCGCCAGACACCTCACAACCTGCAAACCCATCAAAAACCACCTTGAAGTCACGAAGCAGCGAACCACCCTTCTTGCTATCCTGCAATCGTTTTGATATGAGCTTGGCCGTATAGTTTGGCTTGTCTATTCCATTAAGTGCTTTTAGGTAGCCTGAAAAGGTGTTGTGAGTGACGATGTAGTCCCTTACGACAAACAACTTCTCCTTGCTGCTTACCGATATACATACACATTCTTCTACATATTCGGTTTCTATAACGGCTTTGATTTTACGTTTCTTCCCCGTATATGACAGGTATGTAGGCAGGTATACGTGGGTTCCATCCTCGTGTATTGCGTACATCAAATCTTCCGTAGTGGCAAGAACCCATTCGTTATCGGCAAACACATACCATATGTGGTCTGCGCTTACCATGCAAGAACCGCCATCCTCCATCTCCACTCTATATATTCTAAGCATACCCTGCGGATATACGCCTGTAACCGATTGCTCATTACCCCAAACATCAACAAGTTTACTACCAACGTGAATATCTTTCATTTGTATCCACCCATCAGTTGCCAATACAAACTCGTTGATGCTCACCGCTTTCCCCATAGTGGCTTCACCAGCAAGGAATATAAGATTGCACTCGCTGGCCACCACTTTTTCTTGTAGCCCAGGCTGTGGACAGAGGTCTATATCTTTTCGGATTGTAAAATTATCGAATCGTGTCCACCCGCTTTCTTTCACCGTAGGCAACTTTCTATATACGCGTGGGTATGGCGTTGGCAGTGGTATATCCTTGTCTTTAATTACGAACATTTAATTTGTGCATATTTTTACAGCAACAAAGGTAGTAAATTTATAACAATATTGTTACTTTTGTTGAAAATGTTTATAATGGCAACTGCTGAAAAGGACGACATGGACAAGACGCAATACAGCAAATGTGCGTATTGCGGAAAATCCTTGCCATTTAGACTTTTGATATTGAATGGTACGGTTGATTATTCGCTACGGTGTCGCGATTGCAAGCATACCACATATTTTCATGTGGAGCACACCAGCGGAGAATAAACTATACCTATATATATAAGCACCACACAGGCGCAACTAAAAAAGACTAAACAGGTCTACTAACGACAGACAGTCGTAGGTAGACCTTTTTGTATATTAACCAATTTATTAACGAAACATAGAAACACTATGAAATTCACAAAAGAACAGGCACTTGAAAGCATCAAGGCCAAATTTGTCGGTAAGTCAGGGAAAACCTCTCAGAAAATATCCGACATCACAATCTCCGATACCATAGAATCACTATTGAGTATTGAAGGCGTAGTAACAGATGAAACGGAACTCGATGACTTTGTAACCAAAGCATTCCGACACGTGGATACACTGAACAGGAATATCATAAAGGAACAGTCCGATTTTGTCAAGAACTACAACCCCGAACCCCCTAAGGATGTTGAAGTAAAACAACCCGATCCACCCAAAGCCCCTGATGATAAAATCAGCAAGGAGGATTTGAAAGTTCTGTTTCAGGAAATGATGGGCGCAAGTATCAATCCTGTCATGCAGGAGATAAATGCGCTGAAGAAAGAGCGTGAGGTAACACTCAGGAATGAGCGTCTTTCCCAGCTCACAGGCGAACTGAAACTTACGAATGAGTGGAAGGTGGATTTTGAAAACGCCATGGAACTTGCAACATTGAAACTTGGTGAGAGTGCGTCTGCTGAGGATGTTTTTGCGGAAGCAAAGGCAAAGTTCAACAAAACGCTGTCTGCCAAGGGTCAAACATACGTACCTGGCGAGGGAAGCGGTGGGGAAGGCGAGGGGACATCGCCACTGAAAGGATATGTCGACAAAGTGCTGAAGGAAAAGGAAAATACCGTTGCCAAGAGCAAGGGTCTATCTGAATTTCTCGGCGTTGGCGAACCTGTCAGTAAAAAATAAAGGAGCACGAGAAGGTCTCTTGCTGCGGTGTGACTCCGTATTTTATTATTAATTAAACAATATTAAAATGAGCCAAACTTTACAGATGATCAAGTGGTCGAAGTCATACGGTGGTGCTCGTAATGTATTCACTGGTTCTAAGACTGGTGTTACAAGTGGTCAGTATATTGTGGACTTAACAACCCTGCCGGACGGTGACACTGGTTGCGTACCTGCGGGGACACCGATTTTCATTGATGATGAGAATCGCACCATTGATGTCCACTACGCATTTGAACTCTACGAGGAAAAAGCAACCGGCACAGAGGCCACATTTCAGGCAAAATTTAAAAAGGGCTATGAAGGCAGCCGTATACAAGCCGGGATGGTTCTCGGTGCGGCCCCTGCCACTCTCGCTACCATTGCGGATGAAATCACAGCAACGTATACCGTTTCTGTTGTAGACAGAACTACAAGCACCCTATACGACATCGTTACAGTAACCAACCCCAATAGTGGTGGTGCTTCGGCAACACTCGCAGAGGGCGCTGTTTTTGTAGAATTGGAAGAAGATGATGGTTCCTATTACGTTAAGGTGTTCCCTAACGGATTTACCTTCTACGATGTTTCAAAAGACGACAATGCCGTAAGCATGTATGGCGTTGACGGTCTGTTCTGCCAACACGATGGCGTACTGCTTGTAAACAGAATCCCGCCTATTGCAGATTCCGTGCGCGACTATATGCGTAGCAAGGATGTTTATGTACGTTATTCAGCAGCTAAAGAATAAGGAGAATAAGTTATGAATAGAGATTATCAAAATTATAATTTATACGATCTTGCCTCGAATGTAGGCGATTTCAAGATGCTGTTGGACACCGTAAACAACAAATACAACCAAGCGTTGTGGAAACAGTTTACAACCGTACTTCCCGCATCCAATAGCCACAGATTTTCGGCTATCGTAGAAGAAACAAACATTGTCGTAAAAGCCTCTCCTCTTGGAGCAATGGGTAAAAAGCCCCTACGTTCCTTTGAAGGTGGTGAAGCATACGGAGACTCCATTCACAAGATAGGTCACGGTTTCAAAGTGGACCAGTCAGACTTGAACCATATCAAAGAACTGAACCTTGTGAATTATGACCTTGGCTATGAAATGGTCAAGAAATACATGGGACGTGCCGAAGCCATCGTTGGTGGTTTCCATACAGCATGGAACTCATGGATATTCGAGGCACTTTCAGATCAACAGATAACCTTGAAACCTCAGGGACATGCCACAGGCTACACCGTAGACCTGCGCACTCCTGCCGCCAATAAACTGGTAGCTTCCACGGCTGCATGGTTTACAGTTGGCGCTGACATCATAAAAGACCTGAAGCGCATGAACGCTTTGGCAGACGATGACAGTGTAGGTATGCCTTCCAATAGGGTATTCCTGTGCTCCAAGACACTGTACGATAAAATCATAGCCGATGCTGGCGTTATCGCCGCAATCAAGGCATACATGATTCTGTCAAGTGATGACCTGCAATTAAATGACAGGTATATCAGACAACAGCTGTCTGTCGCATTTGACTTGCCGCCCATTGTACCCATCAATGAGAAATCGCGTATAGAAATTGACGGTGTTCCGACAGTTGACAGTGCTGCCTTTAACGTTGATAAGATTGTTCTTGTCCCCGTTACCCAGCTTTTCAACATGCACAACAGCCCGTCTGACTACTCTGAGGACAGCAACCCGAATACCATTAAATCCGCCTTTGAGGGTGGACTTATCGGCGCTATCCAGCTTTACGAATCCGATCCTTTCTCCCTGATAACCAACATGGAGTCATGGTCTTTCGTGAGCTATAAGAATCCGAAGTGGGTTGTATCACTTGATTCCAGCACATTCTCCTGATAACTATTACCTACCGATATGGCAACTATGACAATAGAACAATACTTGCAGGTATTACCGAATTTCACATTCCCTGATACCTTTATACAGAAGGCTATGGGACTGAATGGCATATCGGCTGGGGAAAGTGCTTTTCAGGTGACGGATGGATGGGAAAAGAAGCGTGATTTGGCAGAAGCCATGATGTGGGATTATGCCTGTGGGCTTGTTTCAAGCATTTCAGGTGGAAAGAAGCAGATTGGCAACAGGGCTATAACCTACGCTGCGATACAGGCAACATCCATAGACAGGGCGAATTGGACAGCACGTGCCAATGCGCTTAGAAAGAAATGGGGTGTTACCGTAACACCATCCGATGCCGGTAAAATACGTGACGCATCCTTTTTGTGGGGTGCAACATACGAAGAATAATGATTATGAGTGAGCTTGACTTTTATCCAGACAATTGCGTTTTAAAACGTGCCACGGGTGATGTTGATGCTCAGGGAATTGAGGTCTTTGACATATTATACGAGGGTGAATGTGGGTTGCAGTTCCCGTCTAGTGGAGCAACGTCTCTTCAAGGCGGGATATTGCAATCTTATCCTGCTCTAATGATACCATCCACTGACTTGTTGTTGAAGCAGAACGACACAATACTTATTACCATGGACTATGGTCGTGAGTTGAGTGGTACTGTTGAGCAATATGACGTGGTTGCGTATGACGATGAGCTTTATGGGGCTACGATATGGTTGAGTTCTGTTACTGATAATGGTTGATGAGCGATGGCAGTAGGTGTGAATAATCTGACAGAATACAACACGCGGAACAGGAGACTGTTTGAAAAGGGGTTGACAGAGCATATAAACAAGGTGGTTGAACGTGATATTGATTTGGTGTTCAACATTGTTATAGACTCTGTATACAACTGGCTTGACAACCAATCATTCTGGGAAAACGATACTTACAACCTTTACGACAGCATAGGTTTTGGTAAGTACAAGCGTGGCGTATTGTGGAAGTTCTACCAAGACAAGGGTCGCAAGGCAACAGCCGATAAAAAGGTGTGGTTGTCAAAGGGCAATATTGTAACGGTGAACGGATTTGAATTATTGCAGTCTGCTATCGGCAGCAAGGAGGGTGGAGATTTCGCAGAATACTCGCTTGTGCTTTTTGCCGCTGTTCCATACGCTGAATGGGTTGAGCTATCACTTGGTGATGGTGGCCCCAACAAGCGTGGCAAAGGTTGGTGGAGTGACGGTATTGTCCCCTATACGAGAAAGATTTTCAGTGATACGGTGTTAAAATATTACGGATAATGAACATAAGTGAAATAATACCTGAGTTGGCGTTAAAGTCCTTTTTGGAGGATAATGACGTTACCGGTATATATCCAGCAGGGATACCAATATCTGGTGTCCCAAGTGAGTTTTTCACGGTATCCATGAACGGAAGCATTGTTTCTGAATCGGAAGATGCCACCGTGCTTGGATGTACGCTTATGTTGGGTGTTTACGTAAAATTATTGACAACCAACGGCACTGTGAATCAGGTGAGAGAGAAGATATTGATGAGAAAATTCTCAGAACTATTCCCCGCAACGTATAATTACGAAGATGTGACCTACAAATTTTCATTGGACTTCAGAAATTTGGTGTACTCAGGGAGAAACCTTTATTCGGGATACTCCACAAAGGCACTGAACTTACAAGTAACTATTTATTAATGTTTTAAAATTTTTATACTATGGCTTTAGCTATTACACAATTAGACTCTTCTGCGAGCTTCTTCAAAGGATATTCCACAGCGATTATCTTTGATGCACTTTCCGGGACAGAGACAGACCCTGGCGATCTTGCTAATCCCAAGTGGATTGGATCTATTTTCCAAGGCTCCACCTCATGGACTGGTGAGGCTCCTACAATGACACCGCATAGGAATGAGGGCGGGAACTCCGTCTACACATTCGCATCTGGCGGATCGTCTGGTATCCAACTGGATGCTATGTCGACTTCAGATGTCATGGTTACCACATTCCTGAAAGGAACCACAATCGCAAATGCAAGTATGGGTGCTCCTGCCTATATTGACGAGACCGCAACCGGTACTGTATCCGCAGTAGGATGGGGAGACCAACTTCCCGTTATCGAACGTCCTATCGCACTTGTCAATGACTTGGACAATCAGGTACTTTTGTTCCCGAAAGCCCTTATTGCAGCCTCCATTGTCAACAATGACCGTGCATTGCATATCAGGCTTGCCGTCAACGCACAAGAACTGCCTTCAACCATGACCTACCTGAAACCCGTCATGCTGATTCGCGGACTTCTTGAACTTGGCGAAGCCGTTACGTAGGATTTACTTAGTACCAAATTAAAAGGGGTAGGGTATGTATTGCCCCGCCCCTTTTTTCATTATTAATATAACAAAGTTGTTACAAATGGAATCAACAAAAAAAGCACCGAAAAAAGGAGCATCATTAGCGGCGCAGTTGAAGTTAAGGGAGATTGCCGATAACCGCAAGATGACAATAACAATGGGCAACAAGGAGTACAAGGTACACAGGCTTGGAAACTGGACGTCCACAAAAATAACGGAACTCATGTGGAAATCACAGATGCTTGTCACCGAGGGGCAGAATCTTGAGATAAACATGAACGCTCTGGTAAACAATAGGACAGTAGTCCCACGTGTATTGTCCTATGCCATATTGAAGTACCCGTGGAAAATAAGGCTGTTCCAGTGGTACATGTGGCGCAAGATTGACAGGCTGTATACGCAGGAACAGTACAAGGAAGCGCTTGGAAAGATATTCAGCTATGGTATGGACTTGGATTTTTATTTGTCGAATTTGACATTCCTTCTGCAAGCTGCGATGCCGGAGATGATGATGGCAAAGGAGACTATTTCGAGTATCGCAGCAAGACAAAGCTCGGAGCCGAAAACGACATCATCATCGCGCTCTACGGACAAGTCAACAGGTACACCGAATGGAAGTACAGACACAAAGACAGCATCGTCAAGCAAACAATAATGCTTGCTGACAAGAGCGGTCTACGAAAGAGAGGTGAATACAGCTTCCCGTCACAGATGAACATTGTGCCGATGTCGGATGAGTCTGTGGCAAATATGTGGGCACGATTCGCACCGAAAAAACAGATGCCCGCGAACATTGAAAACAAACCACCCCAGAGCGGGGAATAATTATATATGGGTTACATATTTAATACAAAAGCATAAATGGAAGATAATAAATTGGTTTTCCCAGTCGGGTTTGACTTAACCAAAGGTACTGAAGAAGTAAAGAAGAAATTTTCGGAGTTGCAGAAGCAAGCTCAGAAGATGAGCGAGTCTATCACAAAGGCATCCGGGAAGGGAGTGAAATCCAAGGAACTTACGGCGGAGTTGGCCAAGATAAAGTCAAGCATGACTGCCGTGACACATGCGGTCAAGCAATTTGCCGATGTACAGGTGAAAAGTGAGCAGGCATCATCCAAGGTTGCCATTGCACAGAACAAAGCCGCGAAATCCGCACAGCAACTTGAAGCTGCAACGGCACGTGCGGAGATGGCCAAACTACGCCTTGCCAACGCACAGAACAAGATAAACACAGGATTCAAGACGCAATCCCGTCTGTTGTCGCAAGTCACCATGCAGATAGGTGCTTACACTTCCGTTTATGCTTTATTACGTTTTGCCACAGCCGTACGTGATATAACGGCGCAGTTCGAGTTACAGCGTGTCGCATTGACAGCCATACTGCAAGATAAGGCTGCGGCAGACAAGATTTTCGGGCAAATATTGGTGCAGGCTCTTGAATCACCATTCAGGATAAAAGACATCGTATCATACACGAAGCAGTTGGCT
>Ga0209408_1001649_pt1 | contig 13682 bp, 9 predicted proteins | sample AD_UKC107_MetaG_FD_184422 | JGI IMG/M metagenome (GOLD analysis project Ga0209408, IMG submission 184422) | Active sludge microbial communities of municipal wastewater-treating anaerobic digesters from Hong Kong - AD_UKC107_MetaG (SPAdes)... | ecosystem: Engineered > Bioreactor > Anaerobic >... | reverse complement strand
AATTATAGATGAACACCTGGGATTTATTGATGTATATTCTGAACCGGGTGCGGGCACCACGTTTAAAATTTTTCTGCCGGTTTATTATGGCGAATCTGAATACAGGTCTCCGGATGTAAATCCGGCTGATTTAAAAGGGAGCGGCACTGTGCTGCTTGTTGAAGATGAACTGCTGATTATGAAAATAGCTGAGGAAATTTTAAAGGATTGCGGATATGCGGTATTCTGTGCTGAAAACGGTGAAAACGCACTTGAAATTTTCAGGGAAAAACACAATGAAATAAGTGTTGTTGTAATGGACATGGCAAAGCCTGTGATGTCAGGCGTTGCAGCTTTCAATGAAAGGAGGAGGATTTCCCCCTCTGTCCGCGTGCTCATTGCATCAGGGTGCAGACAGGACAGTAGAGTGGATGAGGTGCTTTCATCAGGGGGAGCGGGTTTTATTGAGAAGCCATATACCATGGAGGAACTGGCGCAGGCAGTAAGGGGTCTTATTGAAACAGGGAGTAACTGAAGATTCCGCGCCTCTATGATTAAAGGCGCGGAACAGATTATCAGTTCCTCATGCTGTTAATCCAGTTCAGCCTGAAGTTTTTTCCTGATACTACAGATTCTTCATAGATTTCAACCATTCCGTCTTCAGGGAGATTTATCCTGGCCTCGCTGTTCTCAATAATATCCCTCTGAACATCAATTCCCGGTGCAACACTGACAAGTTCAAGCCCCCTTTCTGAAAGTTTGAATGCCGCAAGGTGTGTAACGTAATAAACCTCTTTCCCTGCTTTCAGCGCCTCTTTTGCTGAAAAGGTTATTTCATCCACCCTTTTTACGAATTTAGGTATACCCGGTTCAAGGACCGTGAGTTCATTGTTTTTAATTCTGATTCTGCTTTTTGCCATGAAGGCACCCACAAATATAATTTTTCCCGCGTTGGCCACAAGGTTCAGAAAACCTCCCGGCCCTATATAGTTTTTTGCCCCTTCACCTTTTTTTGAAACATTTACATTCCCCTCTTCATCCACCTGCAGTGTACCGAGGATTGTTATGTCGAGATTTTTTTCCACAAGGTGAAACATCTCCGATGAACTCATCAGTTTTTTCGGATTGAATGAAAGACCGAAGAAGAATCCCGGTGCAGGTGTACCTCCGTATATCCCGGTTTCAAGCATGAATGTCAGTTTGTCTCCGATACCACCCTGCATTATCTGCCTGCTTACCTCCTGGGGAAGTCCGTAACCTATGACACAGTGGGCATCGGGCTGTGATATTTCAGAAAAAACGGCTGCAGCCTGTCTTGCGAGGATCAGGTCTTTCTCGCTTCTTTCAGGGTCCGCTTTAAGAACAGCGTTAAGAGCTTTTATCTTTGCCCTGGCTTTCTCTATGTTGCCTCCCCCTCCGGGAACAAGCTCTTTCCATGGTTTTCTCTGTTCAACTGTGCCTGTGATATCATTTGTGGGATTTACTACAATTGCATCAATATACTCCGCTTTTATATAAATTGCTGATTCATCTTTAGGGATAATTTTTGTCACTGTAACAATTGAAACTCCGCCGTTTCTTTTTGCGGCAAGAACCGCCTCTTTCGCTTCAGAGTATATTACCGCTTCTTTAACATAGATATTCCCCTCTATGTCAGCAGAGGGAGCAATAACCACAGCCGCATTAACAGAAGGAATTCTGTATTTCAGCCTGTCGCCATCAACTTCAACAAGCTGTTCTCCTATACCGGGAATCACACGGGAGCCTGCGCCCACACGGGGATCCATGAATGTGCCGACCCCGACTTTTGTTGTGATATACTCTTCCCCTTTCCCCTGAGCCTCCGCCAGGTGAGCGATTACACCCTGCGGGAGTACGCCAAGCACACAGTCACCGGCTTCGGCAAGAGCAAGCTGGGCTCTTGCTGTTTCAAGATGGCCTGAAATAAATTCAGTATTAAGCCCCTTGAGCCCCACATCTTCAACACTTCCGGGAATTTTTCCCCTGGCTCCCGCTCCCCCCGCAGTTATTACTGTGAGGTTTTTCGGTGAACCTGTTTTTTTATACCTGTCCCCTATGGCGCTCCATAGAATCGCAGGGCGTGCGGAAACAGTCATACCCATACCCATTAAACAGGCGTTATCCGGAATAAGCGCAACAGCATCACGGGCGCACATGAATTTCGTGTTTTCAACATCAGGGCGGTAGCTATAATTAAAATTGCTTATCTTCCTTTTCCATTTCAGAAGCTTAACAACTGCTATTGCTGTATTTACGGTTTCATTTATAAACATACGGGCCTCCTTTAATGTATTTAATTCTGCGGTGTAAAACGGTATTCGCCGTTTTTAAGTACATATTTTCCCAGGCTGTTAACCGCATTAAACACGATACGGTCATTCTCTCCCGAGTCGTATCCGATAATTGTGATTTCATCACCCGGGAGTACCGGTGTGGCAAAACGCATTGAAATACCCTTCATTCTTGTCATGTCCCCGTTGCAGACTTCATCAAGAAGAGAATTGGCAGTCATTGCAGCAATGCATACACCATGCATAACTGTTCCCGGGAGACCGGCAAGGCGCGCAAGAAAAGGACTTGTGTGTATAAAATTGGAATCACCTGAAACTTTTGCATATTGAAGAGGCTGCTGTTTTACTGTGCGGAATTTTTTTCTGAAGAGTTCGCGGTCATATACCCGTTCTTTTCTCCTGCCGCTTCTCTTTTTATGCCTGCTGCGGATGATGAATACTGTATGCGCCTCGGCAATTATGCTGTCGCAGACAGAAGCAACAGTTTTCAGGTCAATCATCTCACCTGCAGGTGAATCTTTTATATCGTCAATACTCATCTCCACATCAATGATATCCCCTTCATGTATGTTGCCGAGCCACTCTATGGTCTGCTGGCCGTGAACAAGTTTAAGAAGGTTCAGCTTAAGTTCTTTGTTCACAAGGAAATATTTGAACATGGGATATAATAGACGGGAGAGATAGAACGGAGGAACGGCACAGTTTTCCCCATTGTATCTTACGGGGTTATCCAGCGTTGCTTCCACGTAAGAATATATATCATTGCGGGTAATAGGGCCTATGCGATTTGTGATTCTGTGTCCGATCATCTCCCTGTTGATTCTTTCAGAACGGATGTTCCTCAACATTGTGAGGAAAAGCGTGATATTATTCAGAAACAAATTAAACCTCCTTTTATATCTTTTTAATATAAAAGTAACGGTTTGTTGTTATGGTTTTCGTATGGAATTATAATTCTATAAAACGGGGAGTATACCAGAATTATGATTATGTATAGTTTAACTGTTGTTAAGTGGTGTTTTATTTATAAAGAGTGATGTTCAGGCATGTTTTCTGCATTTTTCACGGAACTGTGCAGGGGTCATTCCATGGGATTTATAAAATGCATTGTAGAATGAAGTTACCGTGTTGAATCCTACGGCATATGATACGCTGAGTACTGAACGTTTACGGTCTTCAAGTAGATAGTTTTCTGATTCACGTATGCGGTATTCATTGATGAATGTATTGAAATTTTTATTAAGCCTTTCATTAAGTATCTGGGATAACTGGTATGGGGTGATATCCAGTTCATCGGCAAGTTTCCCCAGAGTGATCTCCTCATCACAGAAAATTTTTTCATTCTCCATAAGGTATGTCAGCTTTTCAAGCACACTCTCGACATCAATCCTGTCAATTCGTGAAGTGGAGTACCGGATTTTTTGCGCCTCCTCCTTGATATGGCGGATATATCCGGGGTAGCGCCATTTCAGCAGGAGTATTATATATATTTCACAGGTCATTATGGATGATATTGTTTTTATAATAGAAAGGTAATATGAACCGGTCTGTAAAAACAGCTTCTCTATAAGGAAACCTGTTACATAAATAATAATCATTGAGAAGTTGAAGGCTACAATTATTATTGAATATAAAGTCGGATTTCTTTCAACGAACATCTTTTTTTTGTACATCCGGATTGCGTCCTTCCCTACTGCAAAGGCGTATCCGCAGATAATGGTGACTATCGATAGGACTATATAGGGGTAGGACGGGAATACCCTTGATTGCCTGCGTAAGCCGACAAAAGACTGAAGAAGTTCGAGTTTTTCAGCTCCTGTTTTAATATAAAAAGGGGCAAGTACAAGAAATATTGCAATGACAGGGATAAAGTGGCATAGAGATGATCTCCTGAACCTGAAATTATCCCTTGTGAGTATCTGATAATAAAAGTAAAGAAATGGCGCTGAAAGATAGAGAAATGGTACATGAACCAGGGCAAGGTGCGGATGTCTGAAGAGAAAACCTGATATCATAAATCCATGATATATCTGCCATATCCCTAATGAACAGAGAAATCCGAATATGAGAAAATGTGCATCTGTGCGTTTTCTTTCAACAAGATGCGCAGAGGCAAGCGCGAGTGATAAGCACCCTCCAAAAAGTGTAAAAAATTTAATTATATCCGTAAGCATGATTTCTTCTGATTCAAAGATTATTATTTTTGTAAAAAAAAATTTACATATCCACGCTCTTTTTTGCGTCAGGGAAATCAGAATTTAGATTACTTTAAAATAATTATGAAATAACTGATGATACTTAACTTAATTTATACTAATATATAAAAAAAGCAATAAGTTATTCAATCAGTGACTGGATATTATATTCATAATCATGATTCCGGAAAGAAAGTATTCCGGTATAGATGTTTATCTGCAGCTAAATTTTCTATCTGACCCTGGATACAGGGCCTCGGATTATCTCCGCAGTATGTATCAAATCTTAACCGGTCATTCTTTACTTTCAATTTAATCAGATACCGGCTGCCGAGAAAAAGCGGACCCTTGAATGCAAGGTCGATCCGCAGCGGTGAACCCTTTTCATGCCGGGGGAGCTGCCGTATAGTGTCAGCGCAGACCCACATCGCATGAGCAACGTCACGTTTCAGCCCGAAGAGCGGTGCGGCAAATTTAGATATATGAATCGGGTTATAGTCCCCTGTTATTCTCGCGAAGCGTTTCCCGATATTTTCAGGTATAAATGATTCAGCATGTTCCCTGCCGTCATTAATCGGTTTAATAATGTCCGCGTGTGGTGAATGAGCATGGATTGTACCATAATTCCCTTTTTTCAGCCATGTTGTTATACTCTCCCATAATTTTTCTTCACCACTTGTCAGCAGAATCCTGAAATCGAATTCGAGTCCCTGCCGGACAATCCGTTTTTCCCCGGTCATTACTTCAAGAGTCAACGGCTCCCTGTCGTCAATTGGCCTGTGCCGTATTATATGATTTCTCAGATGAAGTGAACCTATAAGTGGTATGGGAAATTCCTTATGACTGAGAAGATGCATGTAAACAGGTGCGGCAAGAACATGGGGGTAGAGTACCGGTATCTTCCCGTCATTCTGCAGACCGCAGAGTTCCCTGTACCGGGAAAGATTATTCGGGTCCGGTGTCACATTTTCAAGTCTCCCGAGAAGCCGGGGGAGAGGTGATTCGTGCGGATTTCCCGGGCGCCGGGTAAGGATGATCCTTGCGTAATTTGCCAGTGATGATGGCTTCTTCCTGAAAGAGAGAATTTTATGGCTGTTCATGCATCTGCTCCTGTTTTGTTTGATAGCGGTTAACAATTGAAATTTCGCAATTACCGCGAAAACTCTGGTCGACCGCAGGAAGAGCTGGAAGCTAATCCCATAGTACATGTTTTATGAGATTCAGACACCCCTTTATCATAACGGCCGGAATAACGGGGGCCTGATTATTCCGTTAATGCTATAGTCTACCAGATTACATATATATCTTCCGCTGAAGAAAAATCACTGGATGTTACTTCATTAAATGCCTGAACTTTGTAGTGATGGATTACCCCCCATTTTAAATCAGAATCAGTAAATGTTACAACATCTGTGGTTGTACGGTCTTTCCACGAAAGACAATAAACATCAATTTTGCGCTGGATTTTATAAAAAACCGCACCCTTAACAGCAGTCCAGTTGATTGTAATCTGTTTACTGCTTTTATCATAGTTCAGAGTCAGGCCGGCAGGTTTTGCAAAGATGGTATTACCTGTTGCGTATGAGCTCCGGCTGCTTTCTCCGCTGACATTAACAGATGTAACTTTATAATAATAGTTTTTGCCGACACTGATTGAAGGGTATTCATCAGTATATGATAACTCTGTCAGGCCTGATGCTATGAGATTATATGTACCGTCAGCTGATTCAGCCCTGTAGAGCCTGTATGATTCAGCCCTTTCTGATGAAGACCAGGAGATAATAATAGCTGCATCAGTACTCCCTGTTGTTGCAGTAAGCCCTGCCGGTACTGCGGGCATCTGCGGCATGGCATATCCGTCGTCTGAAATACTCAGATGGCTTTCGACTGAATCGATTCCTGAACTCCATGCTGTAACTTTATAGAAATAATGAGTAACCAGGGATGGAGGTGTATCAATGAAAGATGCTGTTAGTATTTTCTCATCACCTGATACCGGTATATATGTGCCGTTTATTGTGCCGCACCTGTAAACAGAATACCCGGAAGCACCATTTACAGGAGACCATGTTACAGTAACTGTATCGTAATTTCCGTCTGAAGCTGAGACATTAATTGGAGCAGCGGTCTGAACAGGCGCTCCGGAATCTATTCTGCCTGAAACGACAATACTTCTTTCACTTTCTCCGCCGGAGCTCAGTGCTGTGACAACATAAAAGTATGTAACATCAGGTATAGCTGTTACATCTTCAAAAAGCAGTTCTGTGATATTTTCAGCAATGATAACATATTCCCCTGCCGTGCCATCTTCATCCGGGGCCCTGTAAATATTATAGGTTACAGCGTTCACAGCGGTGTTCCAGGTAACGTCAACTTTATTGCCGTAAGTTCCATTAGTTGCTGCCAGGTCTGTCGGGACAGAAGGTATATCCTGGAGAGCTTTTCCCGGGGCCGGTTCTCCGGGAACACTTTCACCTTCTTCATTGATTGCAATGACCTGGTAATAATAATTTTTGTCCCTTGAGAGTGAAGATTCATCTGTATATTCAGTCTGTGAACCCGGGAGACCGCTAATGATCTCTGTATATATTCCTCCGGGTGTATCTGATCTCATAATTTTGTACGATTCGGTCTGCGGAACAGATGACCAGTTTATAGTGATATATCCTATTTTATCTGTTGATGCTGTTACTCTTTCCGGTGAAAATGGTTTTCCTGTATGTGCGAAACCCCGGGCATCAATGCTTGGAGAACTCCATGTGGTTCCGCTGCCTGCGGCAACTTTGTAGTAGTATATCCTGTTGGGTGTAACTTTTTCATCTACGTAGTACAGGGTTTTTATATTCGATGCTACTACACGAAACTGATCCCTGTTATCAACGGATTTGTATATTATGTAATACTCGGCTCCATCTGCGGCATCCCAGATAACTTTAACACTGGAGTTAAATTCACCTTCAGTTGCTGTAATTCTGGAGGGAGTCTGAGGAGCTCCCCCTGCGCCTGGATTCGGGCTGCCGCCGCTCTCTCCGCCTCCGCAGGATAAGGATACGGCAGCTGCTGCAATCAGCGGCATCAGAAATATTTTAAAATTTATCTGTTTCATAAACTTCTCTCCTGCTGACGGTTTTTCATTTCAGGCATTTATATTTTTCGGTTTACTTTTCTTTTTATTACCGGATTTACTTTTAACAGGTGTTTTCTCTTCAGTTCTATTTTTTGTTTCTTCAGAGTTCCCGCTATCCGGAATCCTGTATGTAATTCCTATAGCTATACTGTACCGTTTTTCATCGTAATCCTTACGCAGATAACTTAATGTCGGTTCACTTACATTAACATATTCAGTTGTATAAGATGTTGCCGGGATGAATATCTGGTAGAAGGCTCCTATATTCACATCGATTTTTTCATCCACATGGAATAGAGCCCCTCCTCCAATCTGATGTGAATTCAGCAGCGGATCTGCCTCTGTTCTTTTTTCAGGCTTAATGCCGAAATTATTATAAAGATAGCCGATGCTTAGAGTAACTTTCGGGTTCATTATAAATTCCGCACCTCCGCCGGCCTGGTATCCAGTGTTGTAATTATTTTCTTTACCATCAAGGTCTCTGTTCCTGCGAAATGACAGTTGTGCTGATGAAAGAAGTTTAATCCAGTCAAACAGCATGTATGACAGGCCGAAGTTCAGAGTAGTTGGGTATGTGACCTTTAATATTTTATCCCCGTTACCTTTATCGTATGTCATTTCTTTTCCGGGGGTTCCGTCTTTAAATATGTTCAGGTTTCCGCTTTTTTCAATAAGTTCGGGTGCAATGAATTTGTTCGTTTTCTTCTCAAGTTCCATAGGGGGGTAATATTCAAGTCTTATAGAGGCTTCCACTCCTTTGAGTATGGATATGAGGGGTTCAGCCCTGAAGTGAGTGCTAAGTATAAGACCAAAACCATAACCTGATGTGTCTGTGTCAATATCCCACTTGTTTTCTGTATCCGGTGAGAATACCGAGATGGTTCCAGCTTCATCTTTAATAAAATTAATATTGTTCATTTGTATTTTCATATTCCCTTCTGCGTGAATAAACCTGAGGCCGCCTCCTGCTGAAATCCAGTTTGAAAGTCTATATGCACCCCCGGCTGTGAGGCCTATATACATTTCATTCCGTACAGCTTCAGCATTCCTGGTGTACTGTATCAAACGACTGGTTGAGGCGGGTGTTGTATCCATGCCGGTTTCAACGCTTAATATATTGCCCCAGTCCATAACAGCGAGCCCGTCATGATATGTCATATCAGTGGCAGCCTGCATTACTGCTATATCAAAAAATGCAGCCCATTGATCCTGTTTCCAGACTATATCGATCCCGGGAACCACTGGCGCTGTCAGCTCGGCAAGATATTCTTCGGGAAGGCAGTCTCTGAACCATGACTGTTTATGTGGAGGTGTTACAGGTACAGAGTCATGATCAAGCTTTTGAAGTCCGTAAAAATCCATACTGTGTGTTTTTTTTACGTAATATGTCTGGCTTGAAAAAGATATATGGAGTCCGTTCTTTTCCATAAAAGCAAGCCCCGCAGGATTGTAGAATGCTGCATCAGGATCTGTTGATGTGTTCCGGTTCAGTGTCCGTACATATTCAGCAGAGTGATTGCTCATAATTCCGTCCTCCTGATGCAGTTCGCTTCCTGCTGCATCCATTGACAGTATTATTAATATCTGGATTATGAATAAAGCAGTCGTACAATTGACGCGGAACTGTTTCTTTCTTTTTTTCATTTATTATCCTTCCGTGTTATTATTTACTGTCCGTCATTCCAGCTTGTACTCCAGTCGTAACTGTCAGAGAATGGATAAGGCTTGGATAATTTGAAAATCTGTCTGTCCGTTATTCCCATATATGTAATATCAGTATAGGAATCTGATGCTTCTACGGTTTCTCCACCATCAACCTTTATGTGGTATCCCAGGGTTGCAGTGTCCTCACCCTCGGCAGTCCTTACGTAGAATACTGTTCCGGGCTTGGTGCAGTTATAGCCGTCTTTTGTTCCGACTCCGTCTAATTTTGCCTCCTGAGTACCGTGGGCCATAAAGCCGTTATCATTATATTTAAAACCGAGTTTCCCGTCATTGTAGTTCGTGAGAGCAATAGTGCTTGTGGGAGAAAATGTAATTGACCAGTTCATCTTCCCGCTGATAAGCCCGTTCACTGATTTGCTTCCCCCGGCTCCAGGCTTTGGTTCCCATCTGCCGGACTTTGATTTGTCAAGAGACGGCGCATATATTCCCCAGTAGAACTCGTCAATATTCAGCAGTTTTGCGTAAACTGTATAGATTCTCTGCGTGGTATTATCCCCGGCCACTACAGTGATATCAATCTTTGTGACCAGCCCGTACTTGAGTGGTATTGCTGCTTCAGCTGTACCGCTGCTGATATCTGAAGAAATTGAAGCACCGTCAGCAGTAAAACTGATCGATTTAACAGTGGCATCCTCGGCAGTTGCAGTGACCTTTATTGAATCAAAGCCGTATATTACTGTGCAGTATTCGTTTACATTGCTGCTGAAGCCTGTCTGTTCCGGATTGTGGTATGAAGCTCCACGTGTAAATGATCCCGGATATATCGGCCTGTAACTCTTTGCTCCCATCATTACAGTTATTCCTGAAAGATTTGCATTATCGCTCCCCTGCAGGCTGTTTGCGTTGATAGTATATGTGGTTTCCCCCCCTCCCGATGCTGTGACAATTACAGTGATTATGCTTGTGATGCCGGGTGGAAGAGGGATAGATGACGGATTGCTGACATCAGAGCCGTTCAGTCTGATGCTCACAACAGAATCTGCAGATTCAGCAACAGCAGTCAGGTTAACGGGATTCATTGTTGAAGATACATCTATATTGTACGATGTTATATCAGGATCAAAATCATTGTCAAAATTCCCGCCGGAAATTGAAAGAACTGCAAGCCTTGAAGATGTTGCTGATTCTGTCTGGCGAATTACTGTAATTGTATACGTATCTTCTGTTCTGCCATCGGGAGCTATCCCCCTGACTTTTATTGTGTTGGTTCCCTGGTTTAAACTGATGCCGGAGGTGTCACTAACCTTTATATTATTTACTTTGACCTCCACTTTCGCACCTTCAGATTCAACAGCAGGTACCGCGATAAGTGAAATTGATGATGCTGTAGTCATTGCAGTGAAATTTCTGTTTGAACCTGATGGATCAAATTCCGGTGTAAGTGAAACTCCGTTTATTGTAAGTTGGGAAAGTTTTGCCACTGAATAGTTTTCTGAGCATCTTGTAGCGTAGATGGTATAAACAAGTTCCTGGCCGTCTTCAGCTACTACTTTTATTTGGATAGTATTTGAACCAACTTTCAGGGGTATCGGATTTGAAGCAGAATTATCATAGAGTTTTTCATCTCCAATGAAAATTTCGGCCCATGTGTGGCTTGCTTCAGTTGTAACTGATATTGAATCTGTTGTGTAAGGAACCTCGAGGTAGTTTATCCAGTCTTCAGAATTGAATGGATATTTAAGTGTACCGTCAGAAAAGGAGAGGCTTTTTATAAAGTAGTCGGAGCTGAGTCCGTCTTCAATGTCTGCTGGCGGCATACCCCCGACGTCGCTTTCGCATCCGGTAAATACTGCCATAGTGATCAATGCTGCTGCTATGAAAAACCGTTTAACAATATTCATATAACCTCCGCAAAACCGACCCGTCAGTTTTTAAAAATATACCAATATATCGTCTTTGTGTCAAATATTTAGTAATTTTTTTTAGATTATATAAGGAATTTATTTAAAATTCTTATTTATGATAAGATTTCAGATAGCTGAATTTGTGATTATATAAAAAACGACGTTCTTAATATCGGTTGTATATGTTTTTTGGAAGTTTTACTATTACAGTTGCAGAGGCGGGGCCTGCCGGAAGAATATTTATGCTTTATAAGTTATTTTCAGCCTGGTACATTTTTAGTGTATTTTCAATAACCTTTACCATTTCATCTGTAAGACTGTCCATGTCATGGATATTGTAATTCTGCTTTTTAAGGACAAAGTAAAAGTAGGAGATTCTTAATACACCTCCAAGTATCACATTTCCGGCAAAATCGATGTTCAGACTGCTGCTTATATGGCTGAATTGCTGACCGATCTTTATATCGTCAACAATTGCTTTCATTACAGAATCTTCAAAAATCCGGACAACATGTTCTATAACATCATTAAGGCCGGTGCTCATACGGAGTATTATATTTGCCCTGTCCTGGTTTTCTGCGAAAAAAGCCATACTTTTTGCTATCCTGTGCCTGAGGTAGGCCCTGGCATAGTCTTTTCCATTACCATGACCGATGAAATCATTCATGTTCAGCGCAACCTTGTTCTCCCAGTCAACCACGTATTTTTCAATAAGAGATATGTAAAGGCTCTCCTTGTTCCTGAAGTACTGGTAGATTGTACCCTTTGCAATCTGTGCCATTTGTGAGATGTCGGAAACCTGGGATTCATAATACCCTTTTTTTGAAAAAACTTTTTCAGCACAAATAAGTATATGTTCCTTTGTCTGTTCACCTTTTTTTAGCATTTAAAAGCCTTTAATTAATATAGTGTTTTATTTCAGTAATAATTCCTAAAGATACTTTTTAGTGTAAAGTAATGAATTATATACCCCCGCCGCCTTCGGCGGCGGGGGTAATAGAGCATTTATTACCTGAAAAAAGTTAAGGAATAAATACTGGTTTTATTTGATAATAAAATGGCTGAAAATATATCGATAAAAATCAGTCGGTAAATTTTAATAAAACTGTTCATAAGTATAAAGCATATGTTAAGGATTGGCAAGTTATTTATTGCGAAATTTTTTTCATGAGCCGCAGTTTATTTATTTAAATACTGATACATTTTCCGGGATCTTAATTCTCTTGACTTGAGTAATATATCTGTTTTAAATTCTGAAATACTTAATGATATGTTTAATAATTTCCCTTAAAAACAGGATTAGCTTTATGAAAAAGGAAATTCTTCATTTCGCTCATGCAAACGGATTCCCCGGGGGGAGTTATAATAAACTTCTCAGCCATTTCAGAGAGCAATATAAAGTTATCGCCATTGACAGATTGGGGCATAATCACGAGTTTCCTGTTAATAATAACTGGACCAACCTTGCAGATGAGCTTATTGCGTTTCTTGAAAAAGAGGCAGGTTCACCTGTTATTGGCGCGGGGCATTCTCTCGGAAGCCTTGTTACATTTATCGCGGCGTATAAAAGGCCGGATCTGTTCAGGGCTGTAATCATGCTTGATCCCCCTTTTGTAACGGGTATATGGGGGTTGGTTTTCAGGTTTCTGAAATTTACAGGTGCTGCTGACAGGATTACTCCTGCGGGTCAATCAAGCGGCAGAAGATCTGTGTGGAGCGATATAAGGGAGGCTGAGACTTATTTTCTGTCAAAAAAACTATTCCGGCAGTTTGATCCGGCATCTCTCAGCGACTATATGAAATATGGTACTGAATCCTGTGATAATGGCCTTTGCCTCTCCTATGATGTTCCCACTGAAGTGAAAATTTTTCAGACTATGCCTGATAATATCGGTTCATACAACAGGCCTCTTGGAATTCCGGGTGCGCTGATCTATGGAGATACGAGTCATGCAGTACATCTGCCGACATTGAAAAAATTTACCGCTCTTCATGGATTTAATCTCTGTACATCACCCGGCGGGCACCTCTTCCCACTTGAGAAACCTGACGATGCGGCTGCAGTAATGAAAAGGGAGCTTGAAAATATTTTTGCGGTGACTTCAGCTGACCGTGCCGCTTCTTAAGTAATTCTCTCCAATCAGATGATATTAAAGCCGATAAGTTAACTGAAGAGGAGCAATCAATGAAAATTCCGTTTCATAAAGCGTTAATCGGGGATGATGAAGTTAATGCCGCGGCAGATGTTATCCGGAGCGGCTGGCTTACCATGGGGGAGAAGACCTTTGAATTTGAAAAAAAATTTTCCGCATATACCGGCTCCCCGGATTCCATAGCAGTGAATTCCTGTACAGCAGCACTGCATCTTGCGCTGAAAGCGGCAGGTATCGGCCCCGGTGACGAGGTAATTATTCCTGCAATGACCTTTATTGCCACATGGGAGGTCATCAGGTATTTTGATGCTGTACCCGTACTCTGCGATATAGAAAAAGAGAGTTTC